>Ga0210025_1004828_pt1 | contig 11323 bp, 9 predicted proteins | sample CryGeyme20150102_FD_183989 | JGI IMG/M metagenome (GOLD analysis project Ga0210025, IMG submission 183989) | Groundwater microbial communities from Crystal Geyser aquifers in Utah, USA - Crystal Geyser metaG 2015-0102 (SPAdes) (version 2) | ecosystem: Environmental > Aquatic > Deep subsurface >...
GGGGGGGGGCAGACCTTTTCGCAGGGACGTCAGCATGGGCGAGACGGTGGTAATCATTCGAAATCCCGTGCCCATAAACATGTAGAAACTATCAAACAAATACCGGCAGAGGAAATTGTTAAGTTGCCGATAAAAGCCGGATTGCTCCTTTGGTAACTGGGCATTTTGCAATTTCGCTATCATCTGTTTGGCGAGCTGCCGTACTTCATAAGCCTTCCTGACCTGGAATCCAGGAGGGAAGAAAAACCTACTATGTGAATACATGTGCTTGCTAATTATAAAATAGTGAAGCACATCATCAAATATGAATAATTCGTTCTATGCTCTACCTATGTCTAGCACCTGAGAAGGACCGTTCATCAAGCCTACAAAAAGATGCTATCCATGACCAGGTCACGAGATATGACCATTCCAACAGTGCATATAGTTGGCCTTGCCAATAAAAAACGTCTGTAGAGTATTTCGTTTTGAAATTGCTGAAAAGAAAGCGATACAACCATGCATGTCAGGAATATCCATTGATTATCCATTCGCAATGGCCAGCTGTTTCTTTTCTGGCTTTTTCTTTTTGGCGCCACCGTTGGTCAGCATTTTCTGTTTTTCCTTGCCACTGGTCAGCTGTTTCAACGGTTTGCCCTTGTCAGCACCACTACCACCTTCTTTGGGCTTACTCCAGTTGCGAGAGCCCTTTTCGGGCATGTCGGTTGTCCTCGATGATTCCGTGCTGCCATCGGGTCTGGTAATGATCGTTTCCGTAATGGTCTCAATACTACCATCGGGATGCTCAATTTTGTGGGTTTTGGTTTCCATGGACGTGGGTCGATTGTTTCCAGGAGGTTGTTTGTAGCTAGATATTTTTTCTTTTGCTTTCTTGTCATCGTAGACGGTCAGAGCTTCACTCTTTTTGCCCCTGAACATGGACAAAATTCCTCCTCCCTTCTTCTTTCCGCCCGTGTCTTTGTCTCCGTGACCACCATTTTCAATCGCCAGGGGAGCATTCTTGGCATTATGAAAGATAGCTTTACCATCCTTATCAATGTTGTCCCATTTGGCTCCAGGATATTCGTATCCAAATTCCTCCTTAAAGGCTCGTTTAAAGACTTCGTAGGGATCCGAGAAATGAAACGGCTTCTTCTGTTTCTTTCTCCTGAAGGGGTTAAATTTCTTTCCAGTTTTATCAGTGGCATGAACCAAAGCTGTTGATCCAGCATTTCTGGGTTCGAATGGATAATCGTAGGTGGCATTACCATCAAAACCTGGAGGCTCATAGCTTCCCTCCTCGTTACTATCCCACGCTTCTCTGGCTTCTTCTTGCTGTTCGTGATATTCTTTGCGTTTCTCATCGTCACTCAAGAGCTCATAGGCGCAGGCAATTCTAGCAAAAATGTGATGTGCCTTTTCTCGTCCTTCTTCCGTAGGTTGTTTATCCGGATGATGCAAAACGGCCAGGCTTCGGTAAGCCTTGCGGATCTCTCCCGTTTCGGCATCCTCCTTCACTCCTAGAATATCGTAGGGGTTATCTCCCGTTTGCATACTGCACTATGGGGTAAACTACGAGAGACAAGGTAAAACCTTTAATTATTTGGTTATTTTGCAGTAGAGAAAGCGATTCGTGTGGATGGTCGATGCTGAAAAAATTCTGTAACAAGATCGCTTTATTTCCGGCCAGAGATGACCCTCTTTATTTAAGGTTGCTTTGGCTATGCCTCTTGGTCTCTAACCCTACTGTATCAATTTCAACGTGTTTTGTTAAACCGTCAACAATTTTTTTAACATCAAAATCCAAGAACGAAAATAAATGAAGACAACTACAAAAAAATAATAGTACAGTACGACGAAGGCGTGAAAGCCTTTGAATTTCTGCTGGGCGCCATCGCAACAACAAACCATGGCACTTGCTAATAACAGCACCTCTAATGATGAATCTATTGCAAGTTTGACAGAAATTGACCAGCAATTCCAGTAAGTTGGCTATTCCGATTAGACAACAAACTACGTGTAGCAGAGTAGAGTTGAGGAATCGTTTCATTTGAAATTATTGTAACTTGGCTCTCGTTTTTAGTGGAAAGTGTACACATGAACTTATATGCCCGTCTCTCTCTTTCTCCATCTCTATTTCGCTCCATACATACAGGCAAATCGGCTGTTTGGGATACGGTGGCTTTGGAAGCGTCTTTCTGGCACGCAAACAATCGGGCCGTAAAGTTGCTCTCAAATTTGCTTGTTTTGATTTGTTGGACCAGGAAGATTTGGAAGAAGCCAAAAGCATTTGGGAGCGAGAAATAGAATGTGTGCTCCATTTAGAGGATGCAGCACAACAACGACAATCTTCCACAACAGTATACGGTACTTCGTCCATTGTGTATTTCGAAGATTGGTTCATGGGCCCCAAGTTTGCCTGTATCGTTATGAATTATGCCGATGGAGGTACGCTACAACATGAAATAGTCCATCATCGCGAGACCGAACCGTACACGGAACGACGCATTGCCTGGTATGCCTTGCAATTGAGTGGAGCGTTGGCCTTTGCTCATGAACAAGGTGTGGCCCATCACGATGTCAAGAGCAGCAATATTCTTATTGATCGATCGAGCGGCGGAAAACTGCTACTGGCGGACTGGGGAAGTGCAGTAAAGGCAGGGGAAGAAAGTCTGAAAATGACGAAGCAGTACGCTGCTCCCGAGTTGTTGGCGGCAGTGGCGAACGATAATTTTACTGGACTGGAATTCGATAAAATCGATGCTTTTGGTTTGGGTTGTATCCTGTTCGAGCTGCTGTGCTGCCAGAAGCAAATAGATTTGATGGGAGACGGAGACGACGTGTTTGGGGAGTACATTGTGAAGTACGGAGTAGAAGCGGCTTTAAGTTTACCCTGTATTTCATTGCCCTGGCTTGACGAACCCTCTAATTCTGTTCAACCAGATACGCGAGTGGGATATACACATGCCCTTCGGGGTCTCGTCAAGACACTTTTGGAACCGAACCCGTCCTGTCGGTGGACACCGCGAGAGTTGGAAAATCCTCTGCGCACTGATACTCACAGTCCTCTCTTAGCCCACTATCTGACGGCCGCAAAACCCGCCGTGCCAGGAACCGCAGTGACAGTCGATAATATTCAATTCGGCATGTTCGTGCAGCGTGGTCCGCATTGGAACGACGGGAATGCTGATGGCGGCCTTGGAAGTATAGGAGCGGTTGTGAAATTAGACCCAGATGCTGGATTTACGGAAGTAGCCTTCCCTTGGCGCGATGCGTCTACTGAGCGTAAGCCGATTGTTTGTCGTATAGGCTCCCAACTCAAGTTTGAACTGCAAGTTGGACCTTCTAGCTTGAAGGATTTTTCAGGTTCAACGCAATTTAGTCGTTGCAATGGCATTTGCAAGAGTGCAGCCAAGGAAACGTACAAAGTTGGACAGTTGACAAGCGAGAACTGGATGGTGGTGTCGAACAAACCCGACGAACAAGGCATTGTGGTCGCTCCCATGCAAAACATTCAAATTCCATCGCTGCCTCTCGCCATTCCCAGTCCAGCGGCTCTTCGTTCCAGTCCGAAGGATCCTCTTTTAACGCCTGGCAACTGGAAGCATAACACGGGTTTTCTCGTGGAAGTAACAAAGCCAGAGGAGAAGGATCAATTTGTCGAACTATTCTACGCTGTGCAGGGCGGATTGGATATTCGAAACTACAAGATTGTGTCAATTCAACGAGTACAGGTTGAACTTTTGTGGACACCCTACGCCCAATACCGCGAAACTCTGGCGGTCGAAAATTGGGGAATTGCCAATGAACATTACTTGTTCCACGGAACTGGACGACTGTCACCAGAGTCTCTACTCCTTTCTACGCCAGCTGATTTCTATCAAAAGTGTGCGGCCAGTACAGTTAGCGGGGATCGCGACGAGTTGCATTTTTCTACGTCGTCCAGAGCGGTAGACCGCTATGCTTACGGCACCAATTCTGTCACACGGCAATTAGTCATTTCCCGAGTAGCCCTCGGAAGAGTGGACGACCGTCATTCCAACCGAGATAGACCTGCGCGACCACCAAGCTTTGAAGCTCTCGAATATCACTCTGTGCGCTGTATGACTGCGATCGGCCTAGCTTACATGGTACGAAATCCCTTTCAATGCTATCCGGAATACATCATTACCTACAATGGAACCGCCACTACTAGGCGACGAGTGGTAAGAGCTCGGCGCTTAGGCCAGCCTGCGATAGCAAGACTGACTCGAACTCCTGAAAGACCTTCTCAGTCTCATAGACCTGCAAAACAGCGGGATAGACCACATCGCGATGGAAATTGCTTGTCAGCGTCAACATCACAAACGACGAAGCTCCAATCCTCTACCATTTCGACGCCACCTCCAGTCGCAGCACAAGGGGCCGCGAAGACACCCGAATCGGCTGCTTCTGTAGTTAAAGAGTGTGTAGTTTGCCAAGAAAGAGAAGTTTCTCATATACTAATACCATGCGGGCACCCTTGCTTATGCAAAATTTGCGCAACAGCTAAAGCATTGTCTAAGCTCCGTCACAAATGCCCGGAGTGTCGTGCTACTTTTCGAGAAGCAATCCGATTCTACGGCAAGGTTGTGGAAGGCTGAAGGCAGTTTTTTTTCAAACTTCGATAAAATCTTCAAGCCATCTATTTTAACTTTAATGCACAATTTCATATATAAATCGTTACCAAATTATGACGGTTCTTACCCCTTGATTGACCTCTCACTCTTCGCTGTTGTCGGCCAGTTGCGCTTCGGCGGCCAAACTTACCCTGAGTACTTTTATGTGTTTCGTATCAAATTTCGATCCCGTGGCGCGCGGAATAAGCTCTTGTGCCGGCGTATGTACATCAGGATGAATTTCGGTCGGATCAAAAGTCTTCAAGCACAGCCTATTTACAAACAGACGCTCCTATTGAAGTTTCAACACGTGCAACCATCCCTCTCTGGGATATTGTACCATCTAGAAGACAGCCTTGGGATTTTTTTTTGAGAAGTTTTGCCAGTTGCAATCCACACACACTGGTACCATCGGCTGTATATACCAAAGCTGCTCCCAAAATGAGATCAATTGATCCATTGTTGTCTTTGTCCAGAACTTTCTGTATCTTGTAACATGAGTTCCAATCCAAAGGGTGCACTTGCAAGTCTGGAAAGAGATTAATGTTGTAACTAGGAGCACCGAAGTGCTTCTGCAGTGCATTGCGGACATAATCTGCATTCATACCCAACCGATCTAAGCATTGCGAGTCGCAGTCGGTTAAAATTACCCGACTCACCATTCCCTTGCTTCTACTGGCTTCGCATGCTTGCTGCTGCTGCTTCTGTGCTAATATCCAAGTCATTGTCATTCCCACCAAGCTAATAGTTACACTTCCTAGTTCCAAAACAGTAGTGATTTGTTGCTTGCTGTCTTCTCCTATTAATGGTGATGCGTTCACCAGTCGAGTGAGATCCTCTTTCAGCAGAGGATGTTGCCAGTCCAACAAGAGGAGAGAGGATAATACAGCCGAGGCATACCATCCTTGAACCCCCAACTGGATTTTGGCGCCCTTCATCGGTTAACAAGGAAAGTGGCTTTAGCTCTAGGTGGATTCCTTTTTTCCTTTTTCCTATCAAAGTGTGCGGGAATTCGGTCAGAGTCATCATCCAATGCGGCGGTAGATGGTGGTGGTTGGTGGTAGAGGTGGAAAGAAATAGGTACTTTTTCCGTCAACTCTCATGTTGGAGACTGACTGTCGACAGTCGACAGGGGCTTTGCCTGTAAGTGCAGAAAAGAATACGACAAACAGTGAGCTTTGTTATTCGGCCCTATGCGATGATCTCTGATCCGTGTAGCGGAGTTTTGTGAACCGGACCGTATTTGGGACCGCGAAAAGAAAATGAGAGGTGGTCCTAATTTGGCCAGACGGGGTTCACCACGACTGAATGTCGCCGAAAACAATCTTCTAATACTTCTGTTCCTTCTCAACATTGCATAGCAGACATTATTTATTTCACCTGACCAAAATCACATCGAATTGATGCCCCAGAACTAAGGTCAAAGAATTTTGTTCTCTCTGCAAGAGTTACATTCATTGTCTTGAAAGGCGCCGTCCAGAAAGGAAGATCGCCAGAATAGGTCATTTGCGACTTACCGATACTACATTGAAAGTAAACCAGGAATAAAGAGGTTAAAAACTATACCATTGTGTCGTTTAGGACGACAGAAATGAAGTTACACTGTTGGCGATTCTATTAATATTTCTGTACAACATTTTTAGAATGTGTTATTCAAGCTGCTGGTTAACGATATCATCGGATCGTAAAACAACTACTTTCAGTAGTTCCTTCATACTTTATCGAACTTGATGCAATAGTATAGCCCATGCGTGACACCAATTCTTTTGCGGTAATGAAAGGGAACGAATTGATCAATCCTCCTCCTCCGCCTGGTGTACGACTCTTCACTTGTAACGCTTGACCAGACCAAATGTTAGCGGGTGCCGTCAAGGATATTGTGAACTGAGTTCCAGCAGCATCGCCGCTGTCACCAGCAGCTGGCTTGGATATGGTGGTTTTGCCTTCCCAGGCATATCCATTAATGAGAAACAGATTAGTCAACTGCGAAATGGTACGAAGCACAACATCAGCGGAAGGTCGACTGTTGGGTTCAAATTTAGGAATGCGAGCGTCGGTGGCTCCAAAGGTTTCGTCAAAGCGATCGAGAATGGCTGAGGCCACCATTTTTTGATGTGTCGGACCCAGATGGTCGTTGGTCAAGGATGGATCCCGTTTGACCACGGTTGATATAAATTGTTGAGGTTCGTCTTCGCCCACTTGCATCGGTTGTTGTTCGCTAAAAAGGACAGCAGGATCTTGAAAGATTTCTCGGTTAATGGTGGCGTATTGCGCAAAGGAAATGAAATCAAAATAGTACGGATCCGTTAGGTATCCTTGCTGCACGATTCCTGGACCAAGATCGCTGACGTATTGTTCATATTCGGCTTGACGAATGAGAAAGAAATCTCGTTGAAATTGGTCCTGAAAGAGCGAGTGCATGTGTGACATATGCGAGAGTCAGAAGAGATTTTTCATGCAGCGTTAAAGTGAGCCCTAAAAAAAAAATAACCCAGAAGGTACCATGGCGACGACATCCAGTTGATCCAGAGCATTATAGGAGGACCGCATCAAGAGCACAGCAAAATCTTGATCTAATTTCGGACGGAGAGCTTTGGGTGGTTTTGGGCGCAGCAGCCGTTGTAATTTGGCTTGAAAATTATCGGCCTCTTTAGATGTAATGGGAGCGGCCGCAAAGGACAGGCTGGGATTGGTAGACAGAATGGATAATGTTGTTGCCACTTGAAATAATATTCGTCTTCTAGAAGAAATAATATTAATTGGCGCGTCACCATTATCATTGCAACCGTTGCTCTGGCATAGATAAGCTACTGATTTTTTTACTTGCCGATGCCGATCGACCATGCTGGGATGTCTGTGGGCTTTTGGAAGCGGAAAAGTCTGAAAGCATGCCGCCAATGTGCATGAGGCGACACAAAACATAAGGAGATGTAGCTTCTTCTGGGACATGGTGTGGATTTGTGCTGCAGTTTGATGATGGTTGTGGTGGGTTGTGGATTGCTTGTTGCTTGCTTCATGTAGCAATCCAAAATAATAATAAGAATGTGTTGTTTTGAAATAAAGGAAGAATAGCAAGATATATGTATTAGTTCTAACTCTAAAACCAGTTTAATGGAAAGAATGGATGAGTCCCCTTTGATGAGGTCATCATTACTGTCCCTTGCAAGAGTCCGTTATTTCCATTGGTTCACAAAACATTTGCTGGCGAAGACACATCGTCGACCTGCGACAACGGTACCTGGTAAAAAACAACATCATTATCCTCCGAGTTCCGAGCAGCACTACATTACCTGTTAGCGTTGTACAGTAGCTTTGTTGTCAGTTTCCGCACAAGAGCCAACTCCGCAACAGAGAGTGCCTGATCATCAACAAACCAAAGTCAATCTAATTAATATTTGTTTTACAACATATACTCCGAGTAGTAATATACTGTAATACTGTTGTACGTACTAGCAGTCTACGAGAAGAATATAAAGAGCAACTCACAGAATTCCGGAAAACAAGAACGAAACTTCCAACGTCCACTCCGCTGCCATACCACTCCGGTTCTTCCTAAAATACGCAAACTACCTGCCAATAATGCCAACAATGTCAGGATCCATTTGGGGATCATCATCACAATCGAACAAGAATGGGAACAATAGTCAACGTAGTAACAAGCTCTTTTCCTTCCGGAGAAGGAGGTCCTTGCTCGGCCGAAAAATTCATTCGGAAAATGATTTGCCCCAACGAGATGCCGCGATGCAGCAGCAGCAGCAGCTATATACGGACCCTCACGCGTTGCCCGAGAACGTAAAGACGATTTTAATGGCGGGAACACCGGAATGTTGGAACATGACAACAACGAAACCAACGGAACGGCAACCACAACAGTATCCTCTTCCATCCCCTACTTTGTCTTGTACTGCTTCTCATTCAAATACTAATAGTCAATGCGACTTGTCGGAATTAACCGCTACTATTGATGAAGATGAACCTTATGAAGGGGGTTTGGAGTGGTTGTTATTGCCGGGAAACAAGAAAAATACTGGATTCAATAACAGGGGCAATAGGAGGAGTACAAAGAAACAAACATCCCAGCAACAGAAGCACCAGGAGCCCAGCTCTATGGTAGTCGTGTACCAGTTTCCCTCTAGTGCTCAGACACCCCCGGACCCCCAACAGACCCTTCACCTTTGGTGTAAGTTACGTATCCGGTTTACAAGTTTTCGTCTCTTGTGATCCCTTTTTCTCAACTCCTTCATAATTATACCCTCTGGCCTCTGGCCTTGTCTTTTTTATTTCAACACACAGTGAACTCACTAGAACGACTATTACAGTCGGAAGAAATGTCATCCTTTCTTGGCTCTACTCAGCAAGTGATTCAATTGGCGGGTGGATTGGCGATCCGAACTGCATTGATGCCCGTCACCCTACCGTTCCATGTCGCATTGGCAACAAGAGATTTTTGTTGTTGGACTGCTCACCAGACCATTGCTCAAACGACCGGTGCTGTCCGACAGCTTACAAACGATCGCAGTGACAACGGAGAACAGCAACAAGGCAAGAAGGATAATGCACCGGACCGCCATGTACAAATCCATGGCAAAGCAAATGCACTCGATGGTCTCCTTCATTTGTTGCAAGTGGCCGGCAAGGTCAAGGATGAAATTGGTGCCGCTGTTGTCAGTATTATTACACCGCCCAATCCTCAGAACAGTGCCAAGAAGAAGTCGACAATAGCCGATGACGAGGAGCGCTTAAGGCGGCTTGAACTACCTGTTTTCCCGGAAAATTCGCTCAAGAAACCGCAATCACGAGCAGTACCAACTAGCAGACCTACTGTCAAAACCGTGCCTACTTTATCCGCATCATCCTCTGTCACACCAGCAGACTATAGCAAGTACCTTTTGCGTGTGGAAGATCTTAATGTCACTGACTCGAATCAGCAGAGACTCCTTTTTTTCGATTTGAGTTCCGACTACCGGGATCCTGTGCTTCTCCGGAAATGTCTAGATGAATTGGCAATCCAGGGCTTGGCCTTGACCACTACGCATGCTCCTAACATCCCTCCAGAAACTGAATCCGCCATACATCCCATCATTGAATGGAAGACAGAAGGTACGACGGCGAAGCTGTTGCGCAAGAAAGCAATCCAATCACCCGAACGATGGCAAGAGATTTTGCGCAGCGATATTTTCATGTGGTCTGGAAGTTTCAGCAAAACTTCTTGTGTTTCCTCCACGTACCGCCAGCATCCACTATTTTTGGCTCGCGGGGTCATTGCCAACAGGAGTCCTCGTGACTTTATGGAAATGCTTTGGGATAATAAAAGAACTTGTGAATACAACGTGTATTGCTTGGGCCGGGAAGATGTCTTCTGTATTGACGATCAGGTGTTAACTACTAAAAAGGCGCTCTCAGGTACCAAGGTTGTCAGAAGCGAAACTCGAGTACCCTTTACTGCTCTCAGTGTCACACTTTGTACCATGATGCACTGTCGCCCTCTACCTGGTGGACCAAAAGATGGTTATATGATTGTCAGTCGTTCTTTGTTATCAGGTATGGCCGGATCGCACATTTCTGACAGCATCTTCTGTAACGAAAAGAGCGTTGACAAATGTAAGAGTGAAATTCTGTGGGGAGTCAATGTTTTTCGGGCAGTTGCCGGGCAACCCGAACAAACAGAACTGACTAGTATGAGCCAAGTTGCTTCTGCCTTGGTTCCCCATTTCCTTAGCCAAAAGATTGGTGTCATGGGTGTTGAAGATTTTTTTCGCAATGTCCGTAATACGAATCCAAAGATGTCCTCGGCAAGCAGCGATGATCCATGTCGGTTGTCGATCGAGGCGTAGAAAGACACCGGAGTGTTTGTACGTTATAGACATTCAACTTGTCAACTGATAGAATACAAAAACAGATGGTTTTTTCATTCCTTTTTATTCGAAATGGACGAGACCAAGTACACCGTCATTGCATAAAACTAGCATCTAACTATAAAAATGCAAAATGTAAGTTCAGTATGCAATTACATATTTTGTACACAAGTGACTGATGCGGCTGAATGTTGTCTTGTATTCTAGTAGTGACAGCGACCGCCATGATGTTTCCTGTCAAGTATTCCCCGCCAAGCCAAGCCTGCAGAGCTTTAGGCTGAGTAGCTCACACAGAGCAACCATCCCTCCTTCTCGCACTCTCTCTACTACACGGTCCCGGCCGGCGAAGATACAGACGACAAGTCTCCGAATGGATCACCTGTGTCTTTCTATTACAATCCGCACCGCTGTCCTACTTCACTAGTGAATCCAAGATAATTACTTCGTGAATGAGCAACGCAAGTACTTGTTTGTGGCTAATATTGAAACCAAAAGATCGCACGATGCCATGAAAAAATGCAAAAATTATGCGGTAAAAAGATCTGAGGGCAATTCGATGGATCTCTTTGCGCTAAACTTACATTTTTTCCATCCCGAATGGACAACGACAAGTATCTTAAATATTCCTTTCAACAGGCGCTGTAGTAGGAAGGCGAGGGTACTATGATACACTGGGGCTTAAAGCAAATTTGTTTGGGCGGGGTGTTTGTTGGCTGCAACAGATGGAAATGACAGAATCGAGCTGCAGTTTAGTATATCGCACAAAGGGGTGACGCCTGGCCTTTCCCGCCTGTATTTGACATGCGTTAGCCAAAGAAGCCAAGTTTTAGCCTCTAAGATAATTTGTTGCGA
>Ga0210025_1004850_pt1 | contig 11272 bp, 12 predicted proteins | sample CryGeyme20150102_FD_183989 | JGI IMG/M metagenome (GOLD analysis project Ga0210025, IMG submission 183989) | Groundwater microbial communities from Crystal Geyser aquifers in Utah, USA - Crystal Geyser metaG 2015-0102 (SPAdes) (version 2) | ecosystem: Environmental > Aquatic > Deep subsurface >...
TTTTCAAGCTTAGCAATGAGAGGTTAGTTGGCAGTTAATCAATCAAGATTCATTTTTCACAATAAATCCTTTCCTTACCTATTGTTTGAGTGCTTCCTCCTTTCATCCATTTATTTGTATGAATTTTTTAGTCTTTTTGTTTGAATTTCTTCCATCTTGTCTTTTCTGATAGTCCATATATTTTATAGTTATCAGGAGATGAACCCTTACGCAGGTTTCGTACCTCTTTTTTGACATAGGATCAAAATGGCTATATCGGCAACAATAATGATAACCCAGACAACTACAACGGAGTTTACGGCAATTACCAAGGAGGATATCAGGACATGAACCAAGGCGGATACAATCAGGGAGGTTACAATCAAGGCGGATACGACTACGGCTACGATAGAAGAAATAACTGCTGGCAGGAGGAAAGAAGATTTAAACATCACAAGCACGACAAGCATAGAAGGAAGGGAAGCCACGAATGGAAGAGAAGAGGTAGTCACGACTACGATAGATATGGAAGAGAGGACTATGGCTATAATCATAGACACTATGGCAAGGGAAATGGATGTTGTTGCTGTTTCTGATCTAGTCTTGTGTATCTTTTAGTAATTTTTTTCTATTGAATCTGGGAAAGCTATTAATTTTATATTTGATCCAGATGAGCGCCTACCCAGATATCGTAGTAGTGAATTAACACAGGGTCAAAACGCAGGAGTTGGATACGGGAACAGCCCCGGATACTACAACGACCCCTACAAGGGAGGCCATGGTCAAGGTGGATACAACCAGGGAGGAGCATACAATCAAGGTGGATACAATCAAGGGTATTCGCAGGGAGGAGGTTATAACCAAGGTTATCCAAGCTATCCCAATCAAGGCGGATATAGTCAGGGAGGATACAATCAGCAGACCTACAATCAAGGTGGGCAATACAGATAGTACGGTCGTTAGAACTACAAATATAGGCAAAACAACGATAGTTCACTGACTGACTGTTGTGCCTGTTGTGGGGCATGTGCAGCTTGTCTCCTATGTTGTTGTTGTTTGTGATTTGTGCTACATACATCCTTCATTCCTATAACTGTCTATAAAACTTAGATCGATTCTAGATATGAGGGGGCAATAAAGCCAGCAGCGACGAGAGGATAGACAAAACTAACAAGAATATAAAAGGAATGTAGAGGGAGGAACATACAGCAGCGAAAGGGTATACGTAAGCAGTCGATCAGGTAGAATGATGGAGGATACAGACAATTGAGGCAAGATCGGCAGGAAGGTATGCAAGCTCGAAGAAACGTATATGAACAAGATCACGATCAGTACGGGCAAAACCTTAAAAGATTGTAATTGAGACCTGTTCCGTTGACGGGTCCCTGTGGTTGTTGTAAAGTGTGTGCAGGCTGTTTAGTCTGGCCTTGTTTCTGCTGTTGTTACGGATGCTGTAAATGTTGTCTGGCCTGCTGTGGGATCTAATCAAAAGAATAAGCTGCCTCCTGATCATTTTATTTTTAGAAGTAGGATGCTTTTAATGGCTAGAAACTATCTAATGGATCAATAAAATGGACTTATTGTGTCCTTTCTTTTCCTTTCATTAACAGAAAAGATCCTGAGTCGATCTTATTAGCAAATTGGGCTTTATTATTAATGTTCGATTCTTACTTTGAAGTAACATTATAAATAAACGAATGATCAGCCCATAAAATACAAAACCAAAGCTATAAGCCAACAATTAAAACAATGGAAACACAAAAATCGTTTCTGGAGCACCATAGACACAGGCTCCCGAAGCCAGCAGTCAAAGCGGACTCAACAGCTAAGCAAAAGTAAAACAGCAGATTGAACAGCTCAAACAATAACTAAAGGATTTGCAGGCTCAACACAAAAGAGAGTAAAATGAAAATCAGAAACCAGGATGTTACTAGAAATGTTGTGGAGGATGTGTAGTATGCATGATTTGCTTCTTCGGGATTGTTTGTTGTCCTTGTATTGCTTGCTTTGCTTGCTGTACCGGGAAAAGTATGGAGAGCGGATGAAGCATGAATCATTGTGATTTTTACAATTAATTCAATTTGAGTGTTTGTTCCAATTGACTATTCTGTAAACATAATCTCAAAATAGATACAACCGCAACTGAATGATCAACAAGGGAAGAAACAATAACAATGATTTTGAAATATAGACCCTTGAGAATTGAAACATGATCTTTTTTACTATATTATATTCCTTATGAACGTAGTGCAGTATTATTTTTCTCCTTTTTATTGGATTTTTCATTCTTATCCCTTTATTTTCCACCAATAACAACCCTCCCAAAGTAAGTCTATAAGTCGTCAACGACAACAACGGGTATACCAATCCTGCTCTTACCAAATCGGCAGTAGAAGAGAGCATCTAGGTACGTAACAAGGTCTACATTGACAAAGAGCCAGACTTCAACCAACAAATAGAGCAACTCAATAGGGAACTGCAGGCACTACAAGCCATGGAAGGAAGTCAACCAGGATGTTGTGAAAAGTGCTGTGCAGGATGCATTGTTTGCATGGCTTGCTTCTTTGGAATCATATGCTGCCCTTGCATACTCATTTATGCCTGCTCCACGAATCAGAGCCTTGAATAGATCAGAGGTGGAATGAAGAATTGATAATAGTCTGATTTTTATCGCTATTTTGCAAGAATTCATCAATAAACATTTTTGATATTGTTTGAACTCAGCTACTATGGCCAAAACCAGATACGAACTATTTTTCAAATGGTAGACCAAGGAATTAATATTCCAGTGGTTGTAGCAGACATCTATGAGTGTTTTATTCTTCTTCTTAAGCCTTTTACTCTTGTTAAGGCTGATTTATTCCAACCCGAATATCCTAAGTTCGCATTCCCAGACAGACATAAACAGAAACATATTTTTAAAAACACAATCATTCAATAGAAAATCATTCATTTATCACAAGGTTAACAACTACAAAATAGATGCAATATGGACAAGTAAGTTGTTCTCGCTTTACATTGTGTTATGTTAAATAGGAGAAATGTACAGAAATATCAAGGAAAACTATGATTCTATTCAGAATATAATGAAACATTCTAGTTTTTAGTTTTATCTTCTCCAATATTGTAATTTGAGTTATTTGGTAAGCTACTGTTAATATTATCGATATAAGTTAGTATGCTATCTTTTCGGTAGTATAATAACATCAAAAAATGAATCACGATCGAGCAAGACCTATCTCTTACGACTAGTAAATTACTAACAGCGGATATCTACGACTCAACTCATATGCAAGATAATAGCCACACTCCCTTGACGTCAAAACTCATCCAGCTAGGTTAGATGGAGATCCCCAATAATATAGCAACCCTTATGTACTTTGATAATTTATGCAGAATGATGGTGGATACGGCTAAAAAACACGAAAAATGTCAAAATAGACCAAAGGTACGATCGGGGAACTGTCAACATAAAATCCTCAAGATAAAAAATACTCAATTGATTACTCGTATTTTGGCTAAGTTCAAGGAGACCAGACCGATCAGTTTACAGTCTGCTACCATTGCACAAAATGCTGCCGAAATCCAGAATCGAGCTGCTACCGATGTGAAAAAATAGCTGACGAATGCGACAAGACCTGCAGTCCATTCATGTGGTGCTGTGCTCTATGTCCTAAACTGTGCCCAGGTTCATGATTTATACTATTTTTTGCATGATCTTCGTAGAGCTATTGATTTGATTTGATTTTTATGTTGTGACTGATTTTATTGAGTGATTATTGCTGGATGATTAGAGAGGGTTGCTATTTTTATTGGATAAAGATGAAGGTCACCTATTGTCGTCTTCTCTTCTACGCATGAGGGCTTCTCGCATGCGGTTAATATCCTTGCTACCTTTGTGCTATCCCTGACGCATGTTGATGTTGGTGACTACTTTCTTCCAGCCGGCTTCCTGGTTGAGTTTGGCCCAATCTGTCCTGACCTGCTCTTCCTTGCGAATATTGTCTGCTGCTCTTTATTTTTTTTCCTCTTCCTTTTGTTCCTTGTACTGCTCGAGCTGTCTTCGTCCCTCTTCTTGTCGCTTTTTCTTTTCTTCCCATTCCTGATTCTAGATGATGGGTTTATTACGCTTTTTTATCTGAGTTAAGCTTGGATTCTTTCCTACTACTATCGAATTTTGCGTGTGACTTCATCCTCTTCAAAGTCATTGAAGTCATTATCATTGTCCACATTGTTACCGTTATTTTAGGGCTCCCAGTTGTAGTTATTACCTTCGTTGTTGTTGCTAGGCTCGTAACTGATACCCTCGTTGGCTTATTCTGACTCCTACAATTAGTACCTTCTTGGTAGTTGGATGCCAAACCTAGTTCTTGATCAGGTTGTTCCTGGGGTTGGGTTGATGGCTGAGTTTCGACGTGCTACTCTCCGTCTTAGAAGAATTCGTTCATTTGGTGAACTCGATTCAAATATCTAATTAAATAGGACAATTTAATAAAATCACACACGTATTGCTCAACCAACGAACCATAATCATCTCCTTATCATCATCACATATCAACATCAAGCAAAAAACATTATCAATTATCACTTGAACTTGAAATTTCGGAACTAGAGCCAGTGTCGTATTTTGAATTGGTCAGAACTACATGAAAGTATCTGTTCTTTTATCGGATTTGTTAGCACTTTCTGTCTTGCTGTGAGAAGTCAACCAAACCTACATACTTTTCTTCTATCTCAGGTTGGATCATATGCTCTTACATATCTGCCAATCTTTTTATTTTATGTTTTTTGACTATTTTGACTTCCTCAATACAAGGGTGCACTTTATCTACGCTGCTATGATAGATCCTTTCAAATCTTTATTTAGCTTTCATGTTCTGAACGAGCGATTGATTCTTGTTATATTCTTCTTCTCTGAAGACCTTTATATTTCTTTCAAGACGTTTCTTTTTTGTGAAGGAATCCTAGTCAGATGAATAGTCGATATAGTCTAAAATATTTGTTGGACGCTATTGTTCCCAATCATACCATTTGTATCCATTGAGTTAGAGTAATGCTTCTGGATTTTGACTGTATACTACAGCAGTGTCTTTGTGCTGGCTATAGGTCACACTTATTATTGGAGATTGCCTCTAAAGAAGAACTTAGAAGTTCTCGCAATTGTTGCTTCTGTCGAACTATGAAAAACAAATGGGGGTGAGATCTTTGAGGGTGTAGGGTTTCATGGGTCGGATGCCATTGAAATTTGCCCAGAGATGTTTGCTATGAAAGCGAACAGCCTCAAACATAAGAGTACCCAACTTCCCCTAACATGAAACATTGCTGTACTACTCTGAAATTGCGTTGATGAATCTTTTCATCTCTGTATGCTGGAGCAAGTCCGAATAGGAGATGTAGCATTTGAAGCTTTCCTCCATTTTGGTTCTTAGATATGCATTGTTGAACATGCTTCTGGGTCTGAACAGCTCCTCTAGCTTCCTAGCAATTTATTTCAAAGGATTATCTCTTGTTGTGGCTTCAGTTTGAGTTTACTAGATGTGCATTCTGAATTATAATCTAGGCACTACTATTTTTATCTACCACTTTTTTAAGTTCATAAAGTATTGTGATCATGCCCTAGAGCTACTTCGATTATTCGGGACGTTGTTTTATGCCATGCTGCTGCTGTTTCTTTGAGGAGAAATGCTTCGAGGAGGATTTTATTTGTCTTTTTATTCGCTTTTAGGATCTGACCTATCGATTTCCCACTTGTTCATCTTTTCAAATGCCTATGTCAATTCTTTAACAGCTTATTCGTTCTCGTGAAGAAACGAAGCTGTCTCACGTTGGCCCTCGATGTTTTACTGAGACTCTCCGCAGTTATTCCAGAGATGGTCCATTTCGTTTCCTAACAATCCTTGATACTGTTGCTATTTAAGTTTTTTTATTGTAGGAAGGATATCTTCAGGGACTTCTTTAGTTTTTTCCTATATATCTGCTATTCTTTTGAGCTCCCTTTCAACAAATTCGTTAACTACAGATCTTAATCTCTCCAAAGTTTATCTATAGCTCGTTATGACACTTTATAGTTCCTCGATTGGCTTTTTCTCCTTAAGTACTCTCCTAATGAACTATTTGAACCCGATGGCCTCTAATTTATCTGCTTTGTTTGTATGCCTATGCATGCTTTAGCATGATTCATCCTCACAGAGCAGACAGAAAAAGGCGTAATCTTTGCATTCTTCATTGAGACATACCATTCTTGCCTATTGTTTGTTGATGCAAGGCGGGAAGTTTTTGAATAAGGAGGGCTATGATATGGATTTCGAGTTTTGGTTAGGTTGCATTTATGATTATAAAACTCAACAAAGTGGGGTCTTTCCAAAAAGAAATAGTTTGGATGGATATTGTTCTTGTGTTGAGTGGTCAGCAATTTTTTCCTCCCAGATTGTTTTGTATTATTTGTTATATTATGAAATAGAAAAAAGAGGTTAAGTCAGCTGTTAAGACAGGTAAAAAATTTGTTGTAGAGAACTTCAGACTCCTTTTTCAGTCAATTTACGAAGGCTCTTCTTAAAAAAACGATCGAAAAATGTGAAATGCTTGCCTAGAACTCAAGTTTTTCTTGATTTTGGCTTGCTTTTGTAGACAATCCCCTCTATTACGATCAATATAAGGTCTGGATGAGCTCATTTAAACAAGAAAGATGATGTGGGATAGCACAGATGGATTAGGTTGATTATAATTAATTTGAAAATGCTTTACTTCTTCAATAACTTAGACTATTCGCTGAGTTGGGGTCAGGCTTACTAAGAATTGAGCTCAAAATACCAAAAACTGACAACAGATTATACGAAAGCAGTTTAACTTCGAGAGACTCTGAAATCCAAAATTTAGAATATAGTGAAAGAAAACCAGATTCTCAAAGCTGAAAAATAAAAAAAGAGGTTCCCTCTACAGGATAAGGATTAGCACTCCTTGCTTGAATCCTTTGAACCCTTTGATAAGGAAATAACGATCAAGATTGAGAAAAAGACTAATGAAAAAGTCAAGCGTCAACAATCGGCTGACTCAAATACGAAATTAGAAGGTCATACCTACGAATGCACATATGAAGGATGTGGAAAGATCTACAGTTCACCAGTTTCAATGAACTTACACATCAAAATGAAACACAATGGAGGAACTAAGAAGGAGAGATAGGCCTATGCAGTATCGTTTCCTTAACTTAGAGAATTTTGCTGGAGGCTCAAGAACGTGGTGAGTAGGCTCCAAAGATGAACATAAACCTTCCTCCCAACTTCTTATAAGTATAGATTTCCCTATGTAGGAATATAGAACCAGCTACGAGTATACTAAGAAATATAGCATGTGAGTTATTTATCAATGATATGTGTTTCTTTACCCCCCGCATTGAATTTACTCTCTACCTATAAACATCAGTCCTCTTCCCCACCCAGCCTTAAATTACCGTTTTTAAGTAGATGGTTATATACTCTCCAGAAAATGAGATCAATAGCCAGGGAAAAAGCAGGTTTTCAAATCAGGACTGTTATTATGGTTTTTCGAGAACTGAGGCAAGTTATTAATAATCCAATTAAAATATTATAACTTCAACATGGGCATTAAAATTAAGGGACCTAATCTGCCCCTTACTTTTATCTTAGCTACCTCCAAACAGTACTTCAGATCGTCAATAGTGTGATACTACTCTTTTTAGTAATAAAATAAAATGAATAAAATGAAAGTTTCCAAAATGTGGAGCGAGAGCAACAGACCAGAAGGCCTTCGAGTCATCTTTCGCAAAAGAAATAACTACAAAGAAAAATACGAATAAACACCCCGAAGACCAAACAGCAGACAAACAGTCCAATATACACCCCTCAATTATGTTCGAACACCTACACGCTAAATCGACTAGGTCAAATATTTTGTCAGAAATCGGTTGAAAACAGAGTACAGTACCCAATACCAGGGTTTGAAACAAAAATAACGAAGCAGTCTCACTCCCAGGGTTCCTTTAGACAAGGCTAATAATCCGAAAACATCCGCCAAAACAGTAAGCTGCCTCGACAATGGGTCTGACACTTCGAGTCTCAACATGTCTAGGGCTAACATCAAAGCAGACGATGAAATTTCTCTTGCGGGCAATAGATCAGTGCAACCAGAAACTCCAAGGAATCTGCTCAATTTGGATAAACTCTAATAGAATTTGTAAAGTAGAGTATAGAAAAGGTTGAAGAAGTGTTTGAAATTTAATAAGACAACAGATTGGGATACATAATCTGATATGGGAGATCTCATTTCAGCAGTTAAGAGTCTTAAAACTGAGGGAAACAATCCTGAGGCTAAGGAAGATATTGAATTCACCGATAAGAAGATTGGCATGTTTGAGAAATTGATGGCTTCAAAGGTTGTAGAATCTTAAATATTGAAAAAATACTATTTCTCGAAGATATCGAAACCTTCAAGAATACCTTTTAAATCTTCTTCTCTTTATTCTATTGATGTTTCTTGCAAGACTCCAAAGCCTTTCATCAGTCACAAAGATTCTGTGGTCAAAACAACAGCAAACAGAAATTCTTATCAGAAACCAGAAAAATCAGCTTATTTACTCTAGAGAAGAGGAAATGGGTACTTCAGTCTAGATCGACATCTCCAGCCTCTTCCTCGTTCTTCGTATGCCCGATAGTATCTGAGCTATAAAGGCTACACTCCTACTCCTGCTACTCAACCTGTTGATTCATCTGTCATGAAAAATATCTCATCAAGAAAAACTGTAGCTTCAGCTTACAAGCGATAGTATATCAACAAAAGAGCAGACAACATTAACTACAAGGAGCTTGATGCCTATTGCAATAAAATCAGGTATTATTTGTATTATCTTAGAAACCTTCCAATAAGCTTTGGAAAGAGATAGAAAGAACGATTTTTTGCCAATGTATCAACTTTTCTCTCCAACAGAAAGGTCAAAAAAGTTGATGATAGAAGTAGACAGGAGCTAGGATTTCCTCGAGCTGCTATGCTTTCTGAATCACGAAAGTAATACGGGAAAGGTCAACCTGGAGTTCCTTCACGTATAAAGCATGAGTATGTAAACAAGATGAAATATGATTACAAGAGCAAGTATCATGTATGATATTACTATTTTAAATGATGTAAAGAGTCATAAACATTAAATCAATCAGTTTTTCTTCTCTTCTTCTTTGTTTTCGCTCTCGGATGAAGTGCTGGATTCACTTGAGCCAGATGAGCCTTGGCTCATGGACTGACCGATCTTCATGGCAGCTTGTCTGGTATTATCGATGGCCTTCTTGACATCTTCAACGTCAGAAACCTGAAGGTCCTTATCCTTGATTTCATTGAGCTCATTGAGAGCTTTTTCGATCTGTTAGGCAACATCGCTGGGAATCTTGCTTCTGAACTATTCAAGTTGACGCTTGGTGGTCTCGTAAACGCTATGAGCTTCGTTCTTGAGATCAACAAGTTCTCTTCTCTTCTGATCCTCTTCCTTGAATTGCTCGGCTTGCTTCAACATACGTTCGATGTCATCCTTTGAGAGACCTCCTGAACTCTGGATGGTAACGGTGTGGTCTTTTCCAGTAGCTTTGTCCTTGGCGTTAACGTGGACGATACCGTTGGCATCAATATCAAAAGTAACTTCAATTTGAGGGACACCTCTGGGAGCGGGAGGGATGCCTGAAAGATCGAATTGTCCGAGAAGTTTGTTATCAGCGACCATCTCTCTTTCTCCTTGGAAGACTCTGATGGTGACGACAGTTTGATTGTCAGCAGCAGTGGAGTAGACTTGAGACTTTTTGGTGGGGATAGTGGTGTTTCTAGGGATCATCTTGGTCATGACACCTCCCAAAGTTTCAATACCGAGAGAAAGAGGGGTGACGTCAAGAAGGAGAAGGTCCTTCATGTTACCCTGGAGGATACCTCCTTGGATAGCAGCACCAACAGCAACGGCTTCATCAGGATTGACTGATTTGTTGGGAGTTTTTTCGAAGATTTTCTGAACGATTTCAACAACCTTGGGCATTCTGGTCATACCACCGACAAGGATGACTTCTTGAATTTTGTTCTTGGGGACATCGGAATCTTTAATACAGTTTTCGCAAGGCTTGATGGTTTTTTTGAGGAATTCGTCAGTGAGGCCCTCGAGTTTGGCTCTAGTAAGTTTGAAAATGAAATGCTTGGGTCCTGAAGCATCAGCAGTCAAGAAGGGTAAGTTGACTTCTGTTTGGGTTGACTGAGAGAGTTCGATTTTTGCTTTCTCAGCAGCTTCTCTGAGTCTTTGGTTGGCAGTTTTGTCCTTAGAGACGTCAAGTCCTGACTGCTTTTTGAACTCGTCAAGCAAAAATTTCTGGACTATTCCATCGATATCCTCACCACCGCAAGAGGTGTCTCCGTTGGTTGCTTTGACCTAAAGAACGCCTTGCATGTTTTCTAGAATAGAGATATCGAATGTTCCACCTCCCAAATCGTAGACGGCAATGATCTTATCTTCTTTCTTTTCCATTCCGTAAGCAAGGGCAGCAGCTGTGGGTTCATTGATAATTCTTTCAACAGTGAGGCCAGCAATTTGTCCGGCATCCTTGGTGGCTTGACGTTGAGAGTCATTGAAGTAAGCTGGGACAGTAATGACAGCTCTTTCGACATTTTTGCCGAGATAACTTTCGGCAGTTTCCTTCATTTTGGTGAGGACGAAGGCTCCAACTTGAGAAGGAGAGTAGGATTTTCCTTGGAGTTCAACCCAGGCATCTCCACTGGAGTGTTTGATGATCTTGTAGGACATGTGCTTCTTGTCATGTTGAACAGCAGGATCATCATATCTTCTTCCGATGAGTCTCTTGGAAGCATATACAGTGTTTTCAGAGTTAGTGACAGCTTGTCTCTTGGCGGGAGCACCGACGAGCTTTTATCCGTCCTTAGTGATGGCGACAACAGAAGGAGTAGTTCTGTTACCTTCTGCGTTCTCGATCACCTTGGGGGTGCTGCCTTCTAACAAGGCGACACAGGAGTTGGTGGTTCCAAGGTCAATACCGATAATGGGTCCTTTAGCAGTAGAGGCGAAGGGTTGGAGGAGGCGTCTATTGAAGAATCTTAACATATGTTTATTGATTGAATTAAATTTAATATCAACTTCCCAAGGCTTATCAGAATTAATATAAAATGCACCTCAATTATAATACCTATACTCCTACTTAGTTATACTCCATCCCGACTTTCTCCACAGCTATCCATGATCCATGATGAATCATTCAACATATATTTATAGCATTGTTGAAAATATACTATATTTGCCATT
>Ga0210025_1004859_pt1 | contig 11257 bp, 5 predicted proteins | sample CryGeyme20150102_FD_183989 | JGI IMG/M metagenome (GOLD analysis project Ga0210025, IMG submission 183989) | Groundwater microbial communities from Crystal Geyser aquifers in Utah, USA - Crystal Geyser metaG 2015-0102 (SPAdes) (version 2) | ecosystem: Environmental > Aquatic > Deep subsurface >...
GACCTAATAGAGTAAGACCCAACTCCTGAGTCCTATCATAGGAGACAAGGTAAACTGCCGTAGTCCACCTGGGCTTAATTTGCATTTGCACTGGCAACTGTACTGTAATAACGTAAGCAATATTATATACTGGTAAAGAATAAATTTAAGTCTGTGGGCTACTGCAGAGATCATTCGCACCGGTCGGTCATCTGAAAACTGGAATATGCAATAAACGGGGATCACAACAAATGCACGCTGCACCCAGAGGGTAGTAACAAGTTTCCCGCCGATCACTAGGAAGGGCTCACGGCATCAGCACAGTCAACATCAGGGTTGCTGCACGTAGGTTGGGGAGGAGAGTCTGATTGGTTCTTGTCGCCAACCGCAGCAGCGAGGTGAGAATAATAGACATCATCCTCCATATAAAGTTTGCACGTTTTGGGGCACTCCAACCGGAAGCCATCTGGGTCGTTAACACATTTCTTCTTGTTCTTGGCACAATCCTTTCTCTGGTCCTTGACGTTGATAGGAGCACGTCCCTTGTCGTCCTTCATACTGCGAGATCCATCCCTGCGCCAGAATCGACCAGTCTGCGATGCAAACCAGTAAACGTCACCCTCAGTCGGCCAGAGAGAAGTGCTGTCCGATGCGACAATATCAACATTATCGTCATTGACATCAGCAATGTAAATAGCAACAGAGAGCCGGACGTCGCCTTTGTCTCGGTAGTCGCATTCGCCCGTTCCGTGTCGGGAGGCAGCGCCTAGCAAAATCCCCGTGTCGTAGCTCATGTTGAGCTTTTCGTGTCGTTCGTTATCTGCCACGTACAGCGTGCCGCCACCTTCAGGTATGTACAATGGAACGATCACATTGTAAAAGGACCCCATGGCCTCCGGCAAGTCGTGATGGACTTGGCTGTAGGTTGGGTCGTGGTCAAAGTGACTCAGGAAAATGGGACCAATGCCTTGAATCATGACGCCGTCCAGGTCAAAGCTGCAAGAATTATTTGTAAAGGTCAACGCCACATAGAAGGTTAGACGCAGGTACAACGTTGAAAAAAAGACAAGCTTCTCTACCCATCTACTCATGAATCGATGAGACACTTCCGAGTGCTGTACTTACTGCTTGGCAATGGCATCCAAAACAATATCAAAGTCTCCCTTACGCAAGACATCGACCATACTTTCAAAACACTCTTCGTCAGCTGGATCAATCCAAACCATATCCATTCCTTCCCAGTGAGGGCGCATAATGCCCCAGTTTTGACCATCCTTCAAGATTTCAAGCGAGTGCTCCTTCTCGCCGTCATCCTTGCCCTTCTTTTTCTTCTTTTTGGAATCCTCTCCGTACAACATTTCTTTAGCCTTCTCAAGCATTCCATTGCGGTCCATGTAATTAGTAAACTCCTTTAGTAGTTGTGGTGGCAGACCAACGACAAAGGCTTCGTCGTCCTTGATTCTTTCACGTGTGTCTCGAAAGTACAACGGCTCGATTTGTCCTGGTTCTAGCTTTTTCGGCACGAGAAAATTTGGTTGCTCCTCGGCACTTGCCAGTTGATCATCTTTCTCGGTAGGAAGAACTGCAGCATAGCGGTCGTCGTGACTGTCATCAATTCCATGAATGTTCGAGAGATCATAGTAGTCGTCAACATCCTCATCTGGCTCTTCCGTTTCGTCGTCGTCGTTGTCTTCGTCATCCGACAATTCTTCTTCCACATCTTCCTCCTCATCGAGCCACTCATCTTCTATACTTTTAAGGCCGGTAGTGTTATTGGTCTCGTACTTTTTCTTGACATCTTGCACTTTGTTTCCGTGATTGCCCATATTAGAAAATTGAACGCTGCAGGGCCCATTACCCGCCACATGACCTTCGGCATTGCACTGTCGGATATATTCTTCCATGTTGGGTGCATTGGATGTCCACAAATTGCTTCCCAGTGGTAAGTCTGGATTGTACCACATTTCGTTGCTAAAAACTTCGCGACGTCCACCGGTAATGGTCGTCACACCGTGATGATAAAAGCCTCCTAGAAAGACAATACAGGAATACTTTTCGGGCTTCATAACGGTTTTGATTCCGGCACTATCTACCACGTACAAATCCCCTCCCTCATAGTCCGTGGGAGCTGCCAGAGCAAAGTTCACCGTAATGGCAGTTTCGTGTCCATCGATGTGAGAATCCAAGTGAGGAAAATCGTCATATGTCAAATGCTCCGAAGCCCGGAAGCCCAATTCTTCCGGAAGTGGCATGGTCTTGGCTCGGGCTGAGGTTTCCAAATAATTCACCGGATTTCGCTTTCGTTTCGCGGATCGTTTGGCTGCATCCGTCAACATGATTTCGTCCCTCAAAGTCAAGGCTTCCCATCCCGCCGCATCGTACGCCATGCGAATGGTTTGTAGGACAGTCTCGACCAGTTGCGGCAAGTACACACCCACCAAGGGCAGCAAGTGAGTTGGCGTATTACCTCCCAATCCTGGATCGTCCTTGAGATTGTACTCTTGGTACATGGGTCGTACTTCGTGCAAATGTGGCAAATGTGTTTGGATGCAATGCGTTAGGCGACGGAGGGCCTTGACTTCGGTGGGAGTTATAGCATTTTTCACTTCTACCAAAATGATAGTACCCATGCGCGATCCAGGATCATCAGCGAGGCGCTTTCCGATCACACGTTGGGTATTGGTAGCATTCAGCTCAATCAGATCTTCGGGTGTCAATCCTTCGGCCAAACAATTCTTGAGCTCGAAATAGTAGTCCTTGCCGTTTACCATCAGGGATTCTTGATCCACAATGTGTCTCCAGAAACGATCTCGAGGACCGATGTACTCGGGACGAGAAAAATGCTGGTAGGAAGACGTACGAGGTTCATTTCGTTTCGGCAAAGGTTGACCTTGCTCTTGTTTGCTACTGGCAGCAGTGGTAGTTGTAGTAGTAGTACTAGTAGAAGCCGTATCAGTAGCAGTCGTGTATAGAACCCCACTACTCAACGCCAAGGTACAGCCCAGGAGAGAAAAAAGCCGGAAATTCATTCTGTTGGTGTACTATCGTTTTCGAAACTCTCTACGAAATGTTACTTGAGCTTACAATATTTTATGAGCAATGCGATGTTCGTTTTTGTTTCAAAAGAGGATCATAAATTACAATGATGCGAAGAATGAAAATTTCGAGTGCACTTGATGAGAATTTCGAGGAGGAGCATTGGAGGCAATATTTATTTAGAGTGCAAGATGTACGAGTACGAGTGTACCACTACGGTACTAGTAGACTAGCTAGTAGGTGCAAGGCAGCATGCTTCTGTAGATCATCATAGCGGGAGCCAGCCGTTTACCAGGTACCAGGTATACTACTACCAGACTACTAGCTAGAGTAGTCTAGCTAGTAGTAGTAATACTATAAAAAATAGTAGAAGTATTCTTAACTTTGAGGTATTGAAATGGTGAAAAGATCGCGCTACCAGGTATCAAAAAATTCAGCAGGAAAATTAATCACTGCGGGATAAACCTTAACCGTAGTATTGATTTTTCGTTCTACTCTGTGCTTGCCAATAAATTCTTCAATGGCTAACTGAAATCCAAATCTGAATTAACTAGAGTAGCTATTACCATAATGAAGATGAAAATAGTACTACTCCTAAAATAATACTCGTAGTAGAATATAGGAGGTTTCATCACTACGGTACAATTCAATATTGTCGAGCAACTAGTTACCCCACCATGATCCGACTCCTTTATGCCGTCATACTGTTGTTTATTGGCGTCACTCATGCAGTAGCAAATTCCAATCAAGAAAAAGCTAACGAGTTGGTAGCATGGCTTCGAACCTTTGAGGGTGCCTACGTTAGTCCCAAAATTGAATACCAGCCCATTATTGTTAGTAGCGAAGAAAATGCCAACATCGGACTCTTCGCCGTAGAACCTTTGGCAAAAAATGAAACCTTGTTCGTCATTCCTCGAGCTGCTCTCTTAACGCCTAAATCTCATTTGGATTGGAAAAAACAGGATAATAAAACGGAAAACGAAGTGGACAAGGACATCCAGGTCCGAAATGACATGTGCTATTTAACGTGGAATTTAGTGCGAGCTTATAAGGCCGTCCAGCAAGGAGAAAGCAATCCCTTTGAACCTTACGTACGGTACATTTTTGGAGATCCTGTATCCGACAAAGAAGACAACAAGCGCATGAGTCATTTGCCATCGGCATGGTCGGGAGAAGGAAAAAAAATACTTGCAAGAATCCTGGGAAAAGAATTGGCATCCACATTCCTATCCGAATCTGGGTCCAGTTTAACAAACGTAGATTTCACAAGAACCTGTCGCAGCATGTTGCTACAAAACGAAGGCCATCCTGATCTAGACTTTGAATGGGACGAGAAAGACGACGACGATGAAAAGTATCGACTCTTTCGGGATGCCTGGTATGCCGTCGTTTCGAGAAGTTGGAATGAGGTAATGATTCCTGTTTACGACATAATTAATCATCGCAATGGTCATTGGCATAATGTGGATCAGGCCTCATCCGTTCACCTTATCAAAGATCAGCCCGCCGATAAACCTCTTGTGGTGGTCACCCTTCGGGATGTGGCGGCAGGAGAACCCCTTCACATTTCTTACAACGAGTGTCTCGATTTTGATTGCCACGGACTAGAAGGAGTCTACGTCCTTCCCTATATTTTAAAAGATTATGGATTCGTAGAACAATATCCTCGGCGATGGAGATTGGATATTGGCGAGAACGATGAAGATCATGTCCTCTTTGAAATCGATCAGGTCGAGCCTGGCAACGACGACAAGTTAAAAGTAAACTGGATATCCTCATCTCCCGATCCCAAAACCTTAACACTTGACCAAATGAGCCTTGTACGTGGCAATTTTCTGAGACAACGAGACCTAAGAGAGGAAATTCAGAAAGGCGTGGAACTTTTGGAGTCGGCACACGAACGGGAAACCATTCTCGAATTTCATCAAGCTCTCATTACTGCTCTGCAAATGCTTATGGAATATTCCGATCCTGCAGAGATTCAGTACAGAAAGTTTAGACGCCAGATGGCTTGTGTTGGCAGTGACAGCTCGTCCGAAACCTGTCAAGCACAATACTACGATAGTCTCATTCCAGATCAAACTCTTCCGGGCGAAGATGATGACAGTGATAAAGAAGAAACAGCTGCATTTTGCTCTGGTGATCACAGTCTCTACTTGGGAGATGCAGAGGTTGAAGTTATTGATGAAACTGAATCTCATTACCAGGAGATCCGATTCGAGCATGATGAAGAGCAGGGCGAGACTTGTCTCTACCTCAGCAATTGGCTCCAAACTTGTTCAAGCTTTCGTCCACACTATCACGAGTCAGTAGTACATATCCCAGCTAGCTTTGTGGATGAAGTTAAACGCGTTATTTACTTGGGTGGCGGTGACAATTATATGCTCCATGAAATACTCAAATATCCATCGTTGGAGCTGGTAATGGGATTTGAGTTGGATCAACAAGTGGTCCGCAGTAGCTTCAAAAACCTGGGAACTCAACCACACTTCGACAATGAAAGGGTCCAATGGTGGTTCGGCGATGCTACTAAGAGTCTTTCAATGCTCCCCAAGACGTACTGGGGGACCTTTGATTTGGTGATCGTAGACTTGCAAACCAACGTCGCCGAAACATTGCAAGTCACGAAGGATATGACCATTATGGATGCTGCAATGCAGCTTTTGAAAACAGAAGGAGGAGTTTTGTCGCGCAATGAAGACTTTTATCCTCGACGAAGTGTTGGTTTTGCCAAATACGAAGTTGACATTGAATTGTTTGATGTTCCAGTGCTTTGTCAACAATCTATCACAATGGGGAGCAAGTCTGTTGACTTTCTCCGCAAAGAACCAAGGAATCATGGGATTGACACTGTTTATTTGAACAAGCATAAAAATCATTTAAAGGAGGCAGACTGGTTCAACTACCGCAACAATGGCAACGTCGACATTTCTCGTTGTCAGACTGCCCCAAACGAGAAGCAAGAGGGCGCAGATCTCGAAACGATTGGCCAAAATCGAGGCTTTCATCTGATTCTGGAGGTCGAAGAAGCAACTTCCGTGAATGAGCCTATTGACAAGATTAGGAAGAACGTGAAGAATGCTTTGAAACGTGCTGGTCTCAATCGAAAGTCGATCATCACATCTGCCATGAACGAGGACGCTAACTTATTCATCATACAAGAGGGGTATGTGCTACTGTCTAAAAGGGACAAGGTTCACAAATATGCCGCCTTTGATATTAAACTTTGGAGTAGCTATGACAAGGCAGAGTCCATCAAAGCTGCTCTTATTCAGGCTGTCGGCGGGTCTTCGTCCAGCGCATACCGTATCGTTACAGGTGGTATGTCAGGACTTCCCAGGAAAGCCGCCACGGCTTCTCTTCCGAAATTACTGTGTGGCGATGTGGCTAATGTTACCCCACCAATAGTCACCACAGAAACAGCACCACTCGCCTATACTGTTACGCGGGAAGCTCTCTTGGTTGCACCCGGAACTTCTGTTGCAGTCATATGTGCCGACAATACGTCTTCTTGTGGGACTTTGGACGCACTCTCAAGCCTGGAATCCACAATTATTCCAGTCAGAGGATGTGAGAGTGACTCGATGCAGGAGATGATGACTTGCGAGGATGAAATTTTGAAAGCATTAGAAGATGGCGTTTCAAGAAAAGGCAAAATTGGTGCTATTGTTATTGATATTGATGCCCGCAAAGCAACCGGTCAAGTGATCCATAAGATTCTCAATGACAAACAACACCGAGTGAGGCTTTTACAGGCGACCTACGTGGTCATTTCAGTGGCGAAGGCAGACGATGATACGCAATCTTGGAGGAGCGCTTTTATGGAGCGTTTCAAGACCGACTTTGAAGTTTTCAGCCCTGCCTACCTATCTCGAATCTTATTTAACAGCACAATCGATGCCCTACAGGTTGATATGTTTTCTGCGGGAAGTCTAACTTTCTATTCGCACCTAAGGAGCATTCTACAGGACGTTGAAAAGCAAACTGGTCTTGTAGGCGAAGTCCGACAAGTTACCGACGGCAAAATTGGTTACATTCCAGATTTTTATCCTGCGGTCGTTTCCAACAACGAGGACTACGATCTTGAAAATGCTGACGAGCAGTGGGCTACCCAGTCACCTATCCAGCATCAAACTATTTTCCAATATCAAGTCCAAGCTCCACTAACTCCGCTTGCAACCGGGGAGAGGGTTTTGGTGGAAGAAAAACAAGACGTTTGGAAAGGCTCGTGGGTCCCAGGTCGAGTAGTCGAAATACAAGAAGCTGAAACCTACATTGTTGCTCTTGTTAGAAACGATGACGATGGCGAGGAGGAAGAGGAGGAGATGGAAGTGGCACGCTCTGCTTTGCGACGGTTGGAAACAGAATCAGAACTGGAGGAGCGAGAATTAGTTTTGATTCGTCGTAGTGGTGGTTACTGGTCACAGGGCGCAGTCATTGGAAAATCCGCTGAGGGTAATTCTTTCCATTTGCGGATGTTTGATTCCAATGGCGATACAATGACTGCAAAACGAGAGGATTTGGTCAAGCGTTTTGAAGCTGGCGATACAAGTCATCTTCCCTCCATGTCGTCGTCTGGTCTTCGCGAAGCCTTCACTAAAGGGCTTGCGTCGGTCAACATTCAAGCTGGTGATGAAGGGGTCAGAGCCTTTGACGGAATCGTTGGTACAGGCAGCATCCATGTAGCTTTTTGGGAAGCTGGCGTCGCCGTGGCAACTTGGGATGGAGAGAATCATATCGAGATTAACTTTATCACGAACTACGAAGACGCGAAAATCCGGACAATGTTCTCTGAAACAGTGCTTAAAGAAGCTCCCTTCCTGCTGATTGCGTCGCGCGATGAGTTTCCCCGTGGCTTTGGTCGCGTCGTCAATTTCCCAAGCGACTTTGATGGAGATCCCCACTGGCTCATCGAAGTCGACGAGGAGGATGCATAATTTGAAAAATATTGATGAGCTGCCAATTTTTCACGTAAAATAAATTTTTCTTTAGACTGTAACCTTGGCCAGGAAAGAACTGCTAGCATGGCTGCATCGTCTTGGACACGATGGGTGCTATTCGTCACGGTCCCCTCAGTTATTCCCGCCTATCCAAACTAGATAAAAAGCAAACAAACTGTCCCGATGACAAGCTGACTAGTCATAGTTGCGTTAGTCTACACTCTACACATCACAGGTAAGCAAAATCCTCAGAATTGTCATAGACACTATAATATGTTATGCATGAAACATTGCAGGAATGTGTATTTTGTTCTTCGTGCCTGCACGACAAATTCATTGTACTTTACTGCATTGTTCACTAATCATTTTTCCATTATATACAGTGTCAAAGCCATCTTTGGTCTCGCCTTGGAAGACAGCTCCATAAAAGTCTACAGGACTCCGGACTCCCTACCAACTATACTTAAAAAATTAGCTAGCTAATCCAACGTTTGTTTATTTCTTTTGCTTGGCCTTAACTTCAGCAACAGCGTCAGCTTCATACTTGGCCTTGAAATCTTCGTAGCTTCCGGGACTTCCAGCAGCGAGGTAAGCATTCTTGGCAGCAGCATCGTATGGAATGCTGATATCTCCATCAAAGGCAGCAGCTGGAGCAGCAGCAGGAGCAGAGGATGAGGCAGCACGACTGACGGGTCCAAGCTTTCCAGCAGTCATACCACCAAGTTTGGCCCCACCAATGGCATAAGCACCGATCCAACCAGCAACTTGAAGGAGAGCGGGACCTCCAGCGGCGATTCCTTCTGCAGCATCGTTTAGGGTAGTTGTGGAAGCTTTGCTTTGGGGAAGTGCGGCAGGAGAGAAAGCCAAAGCCATACTGACCATGATGGCAAACAGAATAGACTTCATCATGTCGATTAATTAGTGTGTTGAAGGTTGCGTATCGACTGTGCTGTACCAGGTAGTAGTACTGTATTCGGACGAATATGCTAGGACTTTGGTCGCGTCATGGTGGTCGATTTTAACTGCTTGATTTGGCTCTTCAAGTTAATATCTTTCATTCTCACGTATGTCATCAATGAAAACCAGTGAGGTCTCGAGTATGACGTAAAAATGAAAGGCCAACTGGACGTACATTTACATTTAGGCGATAATCCCAGTAGTAGAACCTACTATTGTTTAGCTGCAGCAGCAATAAATAATAATAACACGAGTAGAAGTATGGTACAGTCCTTATTACTGGTACTCTAATAAGGTAGTGCATGCTCGAAACTGATTCCCTCCAATGTTATTTTCCGGGTATTGAATGGTGTCGTCACAACAAGCCGTTTTTTCTACAAGTAGGGTCTAATTGAAACAGATGTACCATTATTCGTCGTCAGCCCTAATTAAGAAGTGACCTGATTATTACCAGGGTAATTAATAATATTACGGTATAATCCTACTGTACCGGTAGCTTGTATCATCATACCTATTACTCGAGTACCTGGTAGCTACTACAGTAGTCTATTGGTACTAGTAGTCTACTCGGAGTAGGTCTAGTAGTAGTCTACAATGCTGGCTGTGGTACCATGTGCAGTACTGCTGTAGTAGACTACTACAGTAGTATGGTAGTACCCTGGTAGCAGTAACGTAGTTTAGTGTCATTTTTCTTAATCATTATTAATAACAAATCGTTGGCTCAAAATAGTGTGTCTGCTGGCCTTTCGCTACTCCGACTATTTGTACCACGTAGTACTGGTACTACTATGCTGGTGTATTACCAGGTATGGTACTATCTTTTTAGAAAATCCTCGGAGTGGGTCACAATTTAATAGCCAATGCAGTTGTTTGACTTGTTTACCACAAACTCTTACCAGTACTACTATTTTCATATTCCACTCTGAACCACATTTGAAGCATAAAATCTTCTATCAACGCAATTAATAAACGAAGACAAAATGGTATTCACATCCTCCTCCTCTACTGCCACACAAAAGCGACATGTTATGGCATCGGCAGCTGTGATACTGTTGCTTCAGTGCACCGTAGCATATGCTGCTATACCAATTTCGGGTGAGGTCAAGGTCAATCGATTCGCTGACCCGGGTGCTGTTCGGATTGCCTTTACTGAAACAGACTTTCAAGGTCTATCCATGTCCATTGAAACCGCTGAAGACGAAGAGGAAACAGATGGTGCTCTCACAGCATCAGCTCGATCCTCTTCCACCGCACAAACATCCGAAGAGCAAGAACAAGAGTCTGTCAACTTGTCATTTCCAAACATTCCGTACCAGAAAATGGGCGGTGTTGTGGATTGCGTCAACCTGGATACAGGTGATGACAATGTTGTCATTGTCTCTGGAACGGTTCAAGTAACGGCAAACGAACTCACCGAAGTGTCAAACAATCAATTTCAAGTTGGTGATCGATTCCTCACGGCCATGTACGGAGGAGAAGCAGCCGAAGATGGTAGCGCGACGAAGGATGAAATGGGAGAACTTTCGAATCTGGGACCCCAACAAGAAGGTCACGTAGATACGACTGATTGTCTCTACTTTAAAGCCTCGGATTTCCAGCTGATGCCAGTAGCATCCGGTCACATTCGAGTTCAAAAGTAAAATTTTTAATAGAGTACTACTCCCTCTGTAAACATTTACATGCACCTTTAGGGTTCAACGGACTGTAAAACCACTATCTTTAGAAACCATTATACATTACATACATCTCCTTAATCCTTGCAAAAACACCTTTCGATTCATATATAACATTGATAGGGAGAAAGAGAAGGAAAGACAATACAGTCGTTCAAAGGTTAACAAAAATGTGACCTTCATACTTATACACCCGTTTTTCAAGAACTATGGACACTAGAAAAATACAAGCACGACAACAATTGCTCATAAATAAACAACGAAAAGCATGATAATCATTAACAAGAAAGAATTGAGCTCCTCATGCCTCTCTTCTTTGCTTAAAAATAGTCTGTTTATTGGGGTGTTTTGCTGCAATTAAAGGGGATTGTACTGTTTACTATCGAGACAACGTGAGCCTGTGCACTACGCTAAAAACCAAAGGGTTTTAGAAGTGTTCAAATATATATTATATGAGATTAGAACTAAAGTAATCTGAGTTGTAATCTCAGAAGCGCGGATCTCGCAGGTCGAGCACAATGTACCCATCCAACGTAGCCCTACGCGAGGAGGTGAATAAGCATGCGGAGTTGGATCCAGATGCTCGAGAAGAATCGTCTAAGTGTAGTCCGAGTGATAACTTGAATGTAGCTTGACGATGACTGTTCGGGAGTCTATCCGCTGGCTAGCGCT
>Ga0210025_1004864_pt1 | contig 11251 bp, 8 predicted proteins | sample CryGeyme20150102_FD_183989 | JGI IMG/M metagenome (GOLD analysis project Ga0210025, IMG submission 183989) | Groundwater microbial communities from Crystal Geyser aquifers in Utah, USA - Crystal Geyser metaG 2015-0102 (SPAdes) (version 2) | ecosystem: Environmental > Aquatic > Deep subsurface >...
AAAGAAATTCGAAAAATTCTTAAATATTTAGACGTTGCTGACTGTGATATGGATCAAGGTGGCATGCGTCTGGAAGCAAACACTTCCTTGAGATCGGAAGGACAAAAAGAACTTCCAAAATATAAAGTTGAAGTCAAAAACATTAACTCCTTTAAATTTATGGAACAAGCCATTGAGTATGAAATAGACAGACAAACTGAAATACTAGATAAAGGTGAAATTCCCGCTCAAGAAACAAGAGGTTGGAACTCAATCAAATCAATCACTTTCTCACAAAGAACTAAAGAGGATTCGGAAGACTATAGATATTTCCCAGACCCAGATCTTCCACCAATTAGATATTCACGTGAAAGTATTGAAACCATGAGAGCTGAACTTCCAGAACTCCCAGCTCAAAAATCAGAGCGTTGGAACACAGAATATGGAGTAGAGAAAAGATATTCCAAACAACTCATTTCACATGAAATCTTTTCAAATTTGCTTGAAGAATCATTTAAAATTTGTCAACTTGAAAATATTGAACCTAATAAATTAGCTAGCACAATAGTAAACAAAAACATTATTATTTCACATGAAACAATAGCATCAAAAATTGTAGATGAATTCAAAAAACTTTCTCAAACTGACGAAGTGTCTGACGATGAAATTATTTCTGCCATTAAAGAAGTAATTCTTCAAAATAATGACGCTGTTATAAAATTCAAATCAGGTGACACAAAAGTAATTGGGTTTTTTATCGGTCAAACAATGAGAAAACTTGGAAAAAAGATTAACAACAGAAAACTAGGAGAACTCTTAATAAATGAACTTAAAAAATAACTTTGTCCATCTTCACGTTCACACTGAATATTCATTACTTGATGGTTTATGTAAATTACCCGACCTAATAAACAAAGTTAAAGAAAATGGTCAACATGCAATTGCAATTACTGATCATGGCGCCATGTATGGAGCCCTTCATTTCTTTAACGCCTGTAATAAGGCAGAAATTAAGCCAATTATTGGAGTCGAAATTTATGTTGCTAAAAATTCAATGAAGGATAAACAGTCCAAAATGGGCTCTGATCAATTTCACTTGACACTGTTAGCCAAAAATTTTACAGGTTATCAAAATATTAATCGCTTAGTTTCAATTGCCAACTTTGAAGGTTTTTCGTATAAACCTCGTATCGATGAAGAAACTCTTTTTAAATATTCTGATGGCATTATCTGTTTGAGTGGCTGTATGAGTAGTATATTTAATAAGCTTCTTCGTGACGGCAAACTTGAAGAAGCAGAAAAGAAATTCAAACTCTACAAAAATAAGTTTCCCGACAGATTTTATGTAGAAATTCAAAAACACCCACAAATTAGTGAACTGACAAGTCTAACAAAATTGCAAGTTGAGATGGCTCGTAAACTAGATTTGCCATTAGTGGCTACTAATGATGTTCATTATGTTGAACAAGAAGATTCAATTGCTCAAGATGCGCTTCTTTGCGTTCAAACCAGAAAATTGATAGATGATAAAAAACGCATGACCATGATGGATTCCCCTGACTATTATTTGCGCTCCACTGAAGAAATGATCAAATTATTTAAAAATTATCCTGACTCCATTGAAAATACTGTAAAAATTGCCGATGAGTGCGAGCTTAAAATTCCGACTGGTCAATTAATTTTTCCTGAATATCCGATTCCAAAAGGTGAGACTTTGGCTTCAGTCTTGAAAGATATGACTTACAAAGGAGCAAGAAAAAAACTTGGAAAAATTACCCCTGAAATTGAGCAACGACTAGAATATGAATTAAAAATTATTAATGATAAAGGCTATGCAGCCTATTTTTTGATTACTCAAGATTTTGTTAACTGGTCAAAGGAACACGGCATTACTGTTGGACCTGGAAGAGGTTCTGCTGCCGGATCTCTTGTTTCATACTCTGTTGGAATTACCACCATTGATCCACTATTTCACGGATTGGCATTTGAACGTTTTCTTAATCCTCAACGCCCAACTCCACCCGATATTGATCTTGACTTTGCAGATACAAAACGTGATCGAGTTATTGAGTATGTTGCCGATAAATATGGTAACGACCATGTGGCCCACGTGATTACGTTTGGAAAAATGGAAGCTAGAGTTGCTATCCGAGATATTGGTAGGGTCTTGGGAATGCCATATGAAGATCCTGATAAAATTGCCAAACTTATTCCAAATGACCCTGGCAAAAAAATCTCACTTAAAAAAGCCATTGAAACTGTTCCAGAATTAGCTGAATACTATAAACAACCCAAATTTAAAAAACTAATTGATTTGGCAATGAAAGTTGAAGGATCAATCCGTCATTCCTCGGTACATGCTGCCGCAGTTATCATAACTGACAAGCCACTTCCTGATTATGTTGCCATCCAAAAAGATTCGAAATCTGGAAAAACGATCACTCAATATGACATGTACGCACTGGACTGTAATATTGATGATGATGCAATCGGTTTGCTAAAATTTGATTTTTTGGGACTAAGAAATTTAACGATTATTAATAGCACACTTCAATTGATTGAAGTAAATAAAAAGATTAAGTTAGACATTGATAAAATTCCTTTAAATGACAAAAAAACTTACAAACTTTTGTCATCGGGAGATACTTTTGGAGTCTTTCAACTTGAGTCAGCTGGTATGAGGCGCGTAGCTAGAACTCTAAAACCAAATAAATTTTCTGATATTACAGCTATGGTTGCTTTATATCGCCCTGGTCCAATGGATCTGATCCCAACTTTTATTGAAGGGAAACATAATCCGAAATCTATTAAATACCCAGATGAATCTTTAAAACCAATTTTAGAAGAAACCTACGGAGTTATGGTCTACCAAGAGCAGATTTTACTCATGGCAAATTTAATGGCTGGCTACACTTTGGGTGAGGCTGATATTTTGCGTCGCGCTATCGGAAAAAAGAAGAAAAAACTTTTGGATGAAAATAAAAGAAGATTTATTGATCAATCAGTTATTAAAGGTTATAAAGTTGCAGTTGCAGAAAAAGTTTGGGGATTTATTGAAGCTTTTGCTAACTACGGATTCAACAAAGCTCATGCGGCAAGTTATGCCATGATTGCTTATCAAACCGCATATCTCAAAGCAAATTATCCTGTTGAATATATGGCTGCTTTAATGAGTGTCGAGTCAGCTTCTCATTCGATGAATCGAGACGTAAAAATTGCCATTGGAGTTGAATCTCTCAAAAAAATGGGCATTAATATTTATCCACCTGAAATAAATAAATCTACTGATGATTTTGTGATCGAAAAAGATAAGAAATCTCTACAGGGCTTGGCAATTAGATTTGGATTTAATGCCATTAAACACGTTGGCTCAAAAGCTATTGAAAATATCTTAGAAATTAAAAAAGATGTCGGTGAGTTTACTTCTTTGACTCAATTTATCAACAAATCCGATAGTAGAAAAGTAAATAAAACTACACTTGAAGTGCTAATTAAAGCCGGAGTGATGGATAGATTTGGCAATAGAGCAAGTATGTTAGAGGGCTTGGAAAAAATTCGTGCTACAGCCTCGCAACTTCAATCCGATGTTGATGGTCAAGATTCATTATTTGGTGATGTATCTTCATCTGATGAAACACTAGAAGATTCTTTTCCTGAACTGCCTGAATATCCGCAACAAGAATTACTTTCATTTGAAAAAGAGCTACTTGGATTGTATTTAACAGATCATCCTTTAGCCCATCAGTTAAAAGCAGTTTCCAAAGACGCGACAAAAAAAATTGAAGATCTAGATGTTACAATTCACAAAGAAAAAGTTTTTCAATTTGGCGGAATCCTAACAAATGTGCGAAACATTGCTACCAAGAAAACGGGCAAACTAATGGCTTTTGCCAAACTAGAAGACGAGACAGGTTCTATAGATATAGTAGTCTTCCCAAAAACATTTGAAGAATATTCCACTATGATTCATGACGACGCAGTTTTGTTGATCAAAGCAAAAGTTGACGAAAGAGATGGCGAGCTTCAGCTTTTGGTTGAAAAAATAAGCGTTCCTTCAGAAGAAGATATGTTCCATGAGGGCTCCGCGCTTCACAAAGAAATTTTTGTTCCTAGAAAAACCTCCAAAGAAACCCTGCAAAAACTTGGGAGTTTACTCAAAGCTCACAAAGGCTCTCAAACCGTAATTGTATTGATTCCAAATGGTGCTAAACCTCAAAAAATGTTGCTTCCATATGGTGTTGCGTGGGACAGCGAACTTGAAAAAAAGATTGTCGCCTTACTAAATTAGAGATTACAATTAGTCAAAAAGACGCTATAATACTCTTCCATGAGCAACCATGGAAAATTTACCCCAAATAAAAATACAAAGTTTATCTTCGTTTCTGGCGGAGTCCTTTCAGGTCTTGGCAAAGGCATCACTGCCGCTTCTTTAGGACTACTACTCAAAAACCGTGGTTATAGCATTACAAACATCAAATGTGAAAACTACCTCAACATTGACTCTGGAAACATTAATCCCATCGAACATGGAGACGTTTTTCTCTGTGAAGACGGCCTAGAAGCTGATCTTGATTTGGGATCATACGAACGTTTTTTGGGTAAAGAAGTTGGTCATAAAAACTTCATGACTTTGGGTCAAATATACTCAACCGTGATTGAAAAAACAAAAAATCTTGCTTACAACGGTGCAACTGTTGATGCTTGGCTCTACATTCCTCAGGAAGCAATTAAACGTATCAAAGAGGCCGGAGAAGGCTACGACATTTGTTTAGTTGAACTAGGTGGAACCGCCGGAGAATACCAAAACGTGATTTATTATGAAGCCTATCGTATTATGAATCTGCAAACACCTCAGGACACAATTCATATTCATGTGACTTACTTTCCAAATCCTTCACACATCAATGAACTCAAATCAAAACCAACTCAACTTTCAGTTCAAACTCTTAACTCAATGGGCATTCAGCCTGATTTTATTGTCGGCAGAGGAGAATTGATAATTGATGATAAAAGAAAAGAAAAAGTTGCCTTCTATAGCAACATGAGCAAAGATGACGTGATCTCAAATCCTGATTGCGATAGTATTTATGAATTACCACCTATTTTGGCTGAACAAAAATTTGATGAAAAAGTTCTAATTAAATTGGGACTGCCAGTAAATAAAGCAGATCTCACTCAGTGGAATGAATTCGTCAAAAAATTCAAAGCTAATAAAAAATATAATGTCAAAATCGCAATTATCGCCAAATATTTATCAACTGGTGATTATGAATTAACCGATTCATATGTTTCTTTGATTGAATCCCTAAAATTTGCCAGTTCATATACAGACATAAACATGAAAATTATCTTTATTAAAGCCACTGAACTTGAAAACAAAGATGAGAAAGCCCTAGCTGACTTAAAATCTGCTGACGGAATCATCGTGCCAATTGGTTGGGGATCTAGAGGAGTCGAAGGTAAAATTGACGCAATTAGATACGCTAGAGAAAATAAAGTGCCGTTTTTGGGCTTATGTTATGGACTGCAACTTGCTTGTGTCGAATTCGCCAGAAATGTAGCGGGACTTGAAGGTGCAAATACAATCGAAGTTGATCCAAACACAAAATATCCAATCATCCATGACATTCCTTTTGATGAAAAATACCAAACCATCAAAGGTGAGGGTGCTAGTATGAGGTTAGGTGCATACGATTGCGTACTCAAGCCAGGCACACTCGCTCACAAAATTTATCACGATCACAATGGTTTCAAAGATGAAAAAAATAATTTAATCTCCGAAAGACATCGACATCGATATGAAGTTAACAATGAATATCGAAAAACACTTGAAGATGCCGGCATGGTGATTTCAGGAACATCACCTGATGATTTTTTTGTTGAAATGATCGAGTTACCTCAAGACAAACATCCATTTTTCATTGCAACTCAAGCACATCCAGAATATAAATCTCGACCATTAACTCCTCATCCAATCTTTGTTGAGTTCATGAAAGCAACAATTAAACATACTGGAAATAATAGAAATTATTCAGAAATTATTCAGATTGCAAATACGTCTCAAATCAAGTAAAATAGTAAATCTTGTAATCAGGAATTTTATCATGGCACAATACTTAATCTATAACGATCTTAAAATTGGAGTTGGTGACACCGTAAAGGTTCATCAGGAAATTTCAGAAGGCGAGAAAACCAGAATTCAATTTTTTGAAGGGCTAGTTATTGCTATCAAAAATAGAGGTAATGGCAAAACTTTCACTGTTAGAAAAATGGGTACAGGTGGAATTGGTGTTGAAAAAATCTATCCAATTAATATGCCTCAAATTAAAGATATTGAAGTTAAACGTAAGGGTGATGTAAGAAGAGCAAAGTTATACTACCTACGTGATAGACTTGGAAAATCAGCAACCAGTATTAAAGAAAAAGATACTCACACCAAAGCAGCTAAGGCTGAATAATTTTTCCCTTGGAAACAGGGGAGAGCAAAAAGCAAAAAACCATTTGCTTAATTTGGGTTACAAAATTCTTGAAATTAACATTAGAGTTAACAACAGCGAAATAGATCTTATCGCACTCGATACAAAATTTGACGAAATAGTTTTTATAGAAGTAAAAACTAGAAACAGCCGCTTCTTTGGCAATCCTTCAGAAGCAGTGACAAGTAAAAAGCTGAAAAGCATGAACCTGGTTGCTAATAATTATTTGAGACTCAAAGGCTATAATAAAGATTATAGATTTGATATCATAGCAATTGAGTATTTGAAGGGTGATGATAGATTGGAAAACCCCCAAATACAGCACTTTGAAAATATAAGTTGGCCATAACGGCCCTATCGTCTATCGGTTAGGACACCAGGTTTTCATCCTGATAAGCAGAGTTCGACTCTCTGTGGGGTCACATAATAAAATAACACGCTATATGCGTGTTATTTTATTATTTGGTCGCATAGTTTGAGGAGATCACAGCTGAGCGAAGCGAAGCTGAGTTCCGCCACATAGCGAACTGAACGGAAGTGAAGTGAGCCAGGTTAGTGCATGCGAGCCATCCTACAGAAAATATAAATAGTGGCGAGTCGTAGACTCTCTGTGGGGTCACAACAAATTTTCATCTGGAAAAACAAACACCCTAGTTTGTAGATTGAACTTTTCTAAGCCATTAATTCTAATTTACCCCTTCTAACTTTATATAGATTGACATTCTTTATAAAGTTAGCTATGATTAAATATATGAATGTCACCCATAAACTCAACCACATTCAAAAATTTAGTGGTAAAACTCAAGATGAACTAGCTCAAAATCTCGGAGTGTCTTTCCCCACACTAAACAGTTGGATAAACGGTAAAAGTCAACCTAGAGCAAAAGCCGTTGAAAAAATTGACTTTCTTTATCTTGAGTACCTAGGCGATACTTCTATAGGCATAGATGTAATTGAGAAAAAAGTCAAAAAAATTAAACATTTACAACAACAATTTTCTGATCCGTATTCATTAATTATGTCTAGAAAAGATATTTACGATGATTTTTTACTTTCATTGACTTATCATACAAACAGCATTGAAGGCAGCACATTTAATGAACCTGATGTTAAATCTGTACTATTTGATGATGTAACCATCCCCAATAAAAGTGTTCAAGAGCACCAGGAAGCTAAAAATCATCAGGGTGCTTTAGGCTTTATAATGAGATGGATTAGAGATAATAGCGATAATGTGGACGAAGAATTTATTAAACATGTCCACCAAATTCTCATGAATGGGATCATACCTAATGCTGGTGTATATCGTAATCATAGTGTTCGAATTGCTGGAGTAAATGTTCCAACATCTAACTTCTTAAGTATAAATAACCACATGAGTGAATTTATTAATATGTTTAATGATTTTCAGAAAAAATCAATCAATCAAGTTAAACACATAGCTCAAACCCATGCTCGATTCGAACAAATTCATCCATTCTCAGATGGCAATGGGAGAGTTGGTCGTTTATTAATGCTAGTTCTAGCCTTCAAATACAAGATGGCTCCAGTCATAATTAGAAAAGAAAAAAAACAAGCTTATTACACCTATTTAGAAGAAGCTCAAATTAAAAACAACATTATCCCGTTATCTTCTTTTATTTTTGATGGCATATTTGAAAGTTATAATTTATTGAGCACTTAATTTTGAATATCGACTTTTAATGAGCTAAAAAGAGTTCGAAATAAACAACCTTAACTCACAACTATTTCTTACAAACAGATTACAACTTGAAAATCAGGCAGAGAGAAACTATAGTCAATACTTATGAATTGGATTATTGCCAGCCTATTAATGTTTGTTAGCTCGGTTGCTTTATATCTTTGTGTACGAAAGAGCAATGCACTAAAAACGCCTCAGCAACTAAATAATCTCGCGATGTTTCTAATACCTGTACTTGTATATATGGTGTTAACGGTCAAAACCCCAACCACTTTTACACTTAAACCATTCGAATACCTACTAATTATAATTCAAGGTATTTTCTTTAGTTATCTTGGAAATGTATTCTCCTTAAAAGGAATCGAATATTCCCCAAACCCTGGGTATAGTCTAATTATTTCAAAAAGTTATGTCGTATTTACAGCTATAGCCTCAATATTTATTTTTTCTGCTCCACTGACAATGAAGTCAGTGATCGCTATCGTATTAATCGTATTGTTCTCAGCTTTAATTATGATCGATAAAGACAAAAGCAGAACTACTTCTAATAAATTGTGGTTTCCCTATACGATGGGCGCATTTTTTTGTTGGGGTTTCTTAGCTTTAAGTTCTAAATATTTACTGAATATAGGTGTCCCTATTCTTACTAGGCTCATTTTGACTATGTTAGTAGTAACCGTTTTAATATTTGGGGAAATAAAATTAAAGAAAATAAATATCTTTCAAATTAATAAACCTCAAATAGTGACTCTATTATTTATTGGGATATTTGGCTCGAGTTTCAATTACTTTATGCAAGTTGGATTTAATTTAGCTCCAAATGTTGGCTATGTTAACGCTACTAATGCCGCCTCAATTTCATTACTAACCTTGATGACTGCTTTCTTTTTTAAAGACGAATTAACAGTAAAAAAGATGATTGGAATATTTGGAGTAACTGCTGGGTTGTTACTTTTATTCCTTTAGCTTAAAACATAATAAGTTGATCGACCCTTACCCCGACGTTTAATAAAACCTAAATCCATCAATTTTTGAAAATCAAGTGTCCTTGTAGCTTTAGCGCGGTCAGTTAATTTTGAATAATCTCTGTCAGTGATAAAACCATTTTTCTTTATAAAATCAATTAGTTTTAAGTGATACTCTTCAATCTTCGTTTCTGGTGAATAGCCTAATTGAGGAATTATCTTTTTCACCCTGAGTAGCTCATCAATAATACCTTCAGTAAAATATTCCAACCAAGTTGTAAAATCAATTGTATCTATTAATTCATTGTAATCTCCAAATTCCCCAACAGTTTGAAAATATTTAGTCACATTTTTATTATAATAGTTTTCAAAACTAAATAGATTAAATGTATTAAGACCCATTTTTGCCAATAAAACCTTTGTAATTAATCTTGTTGTTCTGCCATTTCCATCCATAAATGGATGAATAATTACCATTTGTTTATGAAAAATACCAGCCAAAATTAAAGAATCTACAGTATTTTTATTTTGAATAAGAAACTCAACAAGTTCTAACATTAATTTATTAACTACATCATAATCTGGAGGTAAAAAAACAACTTCACCTGATCTTGGATCATTAACAACTACAGGCTTTTTTCTAACAACACCTGCTTCAAAATTAGGCAATAATCCTTCAATGACTTTTTTGTGAATTTCTAAAATTAAATCTAACGAAATTTTTAGATCATCTTTTTTACTTAGGTTATTTAGATATTTAAGAGCATCGTTATAATTTAACACTTCACGTTCACTGTCTCGAATATATTGCGGTCTATTTTTTAGTACTTTTTTAACTTCTGTTAAAGGTAGTGGGTTACCTTCAATACTTGTCGAAGCAAAAGTAGAGACTTCTCTAGCTTTTTTTTCAAAATCCATTAATATCACTTTAGGAAATCGTTGATCATTAAGTTCCTCAACCAATAGATATATATACTTAATATTTGAAAGCATCTTATTAGTAATTATATAATTTGGTTTGAACATATTAGTCTAATAATAGTCGATTAATAGTCGATTGTCAATGCCTATTTATAGACGATCAGCTTAATTTCCCCTTTTGACTTGTTCATCTAAAAAGTTAAACTATATTAAAGTGTATAATCGTTAATATATGATGGGAAGAAATACGTTAGAAAGTGATATCAGAAGAGATAATTCTCATGCTGCCGACATAAGAAAGAGACAGAAGAATGCTTATGATGCAGAAGAAGGTGCAAAAAAGGTAGATAAATTTTCTGAAGAAGCACAATTTAGTAGCTTAGATTTTACATTGATTAATCAACTAATAGCAGAAAGAAAAGCAACAAGAAATGAAGATGATTAAGCTTAGCCTTCGCAATCATAGTTATTCTGTGGCTCATGATTGTCAATTTAATTAAACTATTCTGGAAAATTAAAAAAGAAGCAGTTTGCTTATTGGTTCCTTATATCGCTTGGGTTAGTTTTGCCTCTCTACTTAACTTTTCACTTTGGATTTTAAATAAATAAACTTTGATCCAATAATTCTAGTTAGTCCACATACCCCAACGTCTTCAACACACCCCTACACCCCGGAGTAACATCTTCAATCTTCAAAAATTCTGCCAAACTATCAATATCTACCCACCTAACTTCATCTATTTCAGTCTTATCAAAATTAGTTGGTGTTTCCTCTATACTAGTACTGTAAATTGTTGAGTATTCTTGCTCTATACCCATATCATAAAGTTCTTTTGCAACATACCTAAGTGGGGGATGAATTCCCAATTCTTCTTCGATTTCTCTTTTAGCAGCTTGTTCATATGTTTGACCATAAGTAACATGGCCACTCGCTGATATAGTCCAAAACCCAGGAAAAGTATCTTTGTGTTTACTACGTTTTTGAAGAAGAATTTGCTTACTAGAATTAGTAGCAACGACATCAACAGAACGATGAATTTTACTTCTATCTTTATGAGCCTGTTTTCTAGCAGTAAAACCTAAAACTTTATCATTCTTATCAACTAAATAAAAAAGCTCAGTTTGATCGTCGTAAGGCATAACTAATATTGTACTACACCTGTTCTCACTACTATATGATATGATATGATATACTATAGGATGTTTTT
>Ga0210025_1004904_pt1 | contig 11193 bp, 10 predicted proteins | sample CryGeyme20150102_FD_183989 | JGI IMG/M metagenome (GOLD analysis project Ga0210025, IMG submission 183989) | Groundwater microbial communities from Crystal Geyser aquifers in Utah, USA - Crystal Geyser metaG 2015-0102 (SPAdes) (version 2) | ecosystem: Environmental > Aquatic > Deep subsurface >...
GCGATCATGCCTCTATAGCCAAACTGCCAAAGTTCAGTTAAAAAAATACTCGAGCAACCACCAGTTCATTTGATACAAAGGTTCACATTGCATTCAATTATGTTTTGCTCAGAAAAAATCTTTATGTTTCACTTGTGGCATTTTTCCAGTGGCAGTTGGAAAAGTGCGAGGCACCGCTTAGCACTAGTTTCACAAACACCATGTGCTAGACTACTAGGTTGTGGATTGTGGACCCCCCACCACCACTAAACAACTTAGCGAACGAAGGCTGATTCGAGCGTGTCTCCGTTACCGTGTATGCAGATGCATTCTTGAACTTTTTTTGAGAGCAGCAAGACCTGTATAGGACTCGTATTACTTCTGTATCCTACCGTATGATCGACGACAATTTTTTGTAAATGCAGTACGTAGAATCGATAAAAATGATGACAAAAAATAATACTCTCCTCTACTCGTAGATCATGAAAAGCTTGAGATCTATTGTGCGATCCATTTATTTTGTGAGCTGACCGAGCTTTAGCCAGAGCAAAACCTCACAAATTTGGCAGGTTTTAATTTTTTGATTTTTCAGCGATCGGGCCAAAAGTGGAGCAGTACGCGGCGTCACTTCCTACCAAACAAGGACTTCTTCTCTACCTCCACTACAGAAACACAATGGTGTCTTCTTTTTCTTTCGCATAATCGCAATTCCAGTAGCAATCAAAAGAGGCAACCTAACAAAAACAACCTCAAAGTACCATCCACGAATCTATCTGCGAATGAAGCAACCTGTCGTCTTTTTGTCGTGGATGCTGGCTGGCTTTGAGCTATTCAGCACGAGTCAAGCTTTCATCCCATTCAAAATTGCTTCTCATCAGCTTGGATCGAACCTTCTTAATCTGCAGAATGATCAACATTCCTGCCCATTTTCATTCAAGGACAATGGCGCTGTGAAATCGCCTTTGTTCTTCCAAGAAAGGACACAGCCGAATTCAACACCTAGAAAATGCTTGCAACGCTTTCGAAAAAAGCAATGTACGCTTCTCCTAGCCGTAGTTCTTGCTTTCTCTTTATCTAGCTGGTTGACGCCTCCAGCTCCGGCCAATGCGGCTACAGCTACTACCAAGACCCCATTGGAAGTAGCCGTAGAAAAATATTCCGTCAGCTTTTGGACGCCCGAAACCGATACCTTTCCGCGACCGAAGCAAACAAATCCATTATCAACACCAAGAAAGGATATTGCGAAACGACGACAGGCCATTAAAAAATTGCAGCAAAAGAAAGCCATAGCATACAAACGGAATTTGGAGGCTGTGAAACAATCCAGAAATCAAAAACAATATTCGCGGGGTGCTCTGAAGCCAGACCGAGGGGGGTACTACGATGACTCTTCTTGTTATCAAGGACACGACAGTAATCTGTCTGTTCAACACCTGCAAAAATCTGGAGCTGTGGCTGCTGTTACGGCTTGTGTTCTGCTGACCTTCAAATTATCATTTGTGGCAACATTGGTAGTGGCTGCAGTGGCGGTTGGGAATGAAGAATTTGCGGCTGCATTGCGTGATCGTATGGCTGTACCGTTGGAAGAATGGTCATACTATTCTTCAACGAGAGGAGCTCACTATTGGAAGGATCGTACGTCTCATGCCAAAGATTTGACACTGCAAACGATTGCCACCTGTTTAAGGAACTCAAAAACTACGATGGCTTGGGCGAGTCAACTTGTAATACAGAGTAGGGATCGCTTTGTGGTAGTTGTTCAGAAATGTTTAGAGGACATTAAAAGAAAGCGAGTAGAAAAAGACGAGTTTTTCGATGCCCACAACAATAAGGTTAAATACGAGACAGCCCAGGCCATGGATGATTTGATGCCGAGGGAAGAAAAAGCAGTTAGGTACTATAAACAGACAGTTGCATCTTCCTCTACTACAACGACTATTCGGCAAAATATGATTGATGAAAGGCTGGAAACATTCTATAATCGTGTCCGCGAAGAAGAGAAAGGGAAAAAGATGAGCACTGTCATGCTGCGCAAGTCATCAGACGAAGAATTTTACCAAACGCTAGCAAATCAGGAAGCAAATCGTAGGCAGAAAAAGCAGCAAGTTTTGAATTATGGGCTGTACCGGACACACTACAGCACAAATGCGTACACTAGCATCCCTTTAAAATGGTCTTTGACGAATGATCGCATTGAAAAGGTTCTGAAGGAGCCATTGTCGCACAAGTCAAAGATAACCGAGTCTGAAAGGGATTGCAGCAACGATTCCTCATCTCATGAAAGCTCAACAGAAGTGGTTGGATATCGGCCATTGGGTAAGCCACCAAAAAAAGAACGAGATCAATTTGATATTCGCTACAAAATGTGGAAGTATCTGTCGCGGAAAACAGGGGAGTTTAAAGCCCAAGCTCCAAGACCCTGACCTGTAGAATTCTTTAAGGTCAAAGTCGGGAGGGAATATGTACAATATTTGGAAACCCAATGGCAAAATCAATTGGCTGGATTTGAATACAAATGAAGTGGGTTGTTAACGAGCATCGTGGTTGCGCAACGTTGAATGTTGGATATGACGTTGGAACATTTCATTTATCTAGCTAGCATGAAATGCCGCAGCTGCAAGTTAATAATTGTTACTTTGCTGCTTCCTCTAAAGCGTACGAGTATCACTCTTTTACAAACGATACTGGTTATTCGTTAGCAACGTTAGCTGCTGGATTGCTCTTCACTTTGTCCTTTTATGTAGGCTCGGCTGGTTGATGACTCGAGGTAACGAGGACAAAGGAGAAAACATTTTTTTTTCGTAATTTTAAATCCGCGAGCAATGAAACTAGTAGGAGGAAAACCAAAGCACAAATTGAAACTCTATAAAGGCCACGCAGTGGTGGTTTCTTTATGATTGTCAATGCTGCCCACAATATCCACTGATTATTTATTTTTGAAGTGTGTATTCACACTCTTTGAAGGGATGGTAGCCATCGACCCCGGATCGTTTGCATTCAGCAAAGTGTAATTATGAAGTCTAGTAAAACTCCCAATAGGACGTGCTGTGTTCTGGGCTGCGTGCCGTTGCGCAAGGATACATCGCGAGTACTTCTCCTGGCTTAGGGTGGTGCGCTTGATTCAAGCAATATCTCGTGGCTGACTTTTGACTGATTTCAAAGCGGTACTCATCAAATCCCCCCCTAATAGCAAAGAAACGTTGAAGCTTGTTGCCGCTATCGCAAGGTCGAAGGACGATATGCACATCCGAACGATGCATGCAGCGATCTTGACCGTTAACCCTGATGAGAGCTTCGTCATCATTGACATACTCCATGACCCATTTCTGTCTTTGATCGTCATTGCATTTGGTAATGTAAACATGTTCTGGGTTACATGGTAAAATATCAAGGCCATACCAGCACTTTCCGCGACCAGGATATCCGTCAAAATCGCTCATGGCACACCCTGAAGTTATCGCACACAAAAGCACAGGTAAGATCATGGACGAGCAACGGTGAAAAACAATAAGCAATCACAATGAAAAACCATTACTTACATTTGCGCTCAAAGGATTCATCTTGCCAAGCATAGCCTTCCTCCCAATATAACTTTAATCGAAGGGGTTTACTAGACGGAGCAGCAGGTGCCGCAACAGGAGCCATTACCGGAGCAAACTGAAAAAATCCAGTAGGGGCAGCTGGCGCTGGATCATCGGGGTCTACGCAGTAGTCAATCTGGCGTCGCGTGTTAATATCGGGACATTGGGGAGGAGCACGGTCTCCCCTTGACCGTTGATAGCAAATCATATTTCCCCGGCAATCTGAATCGTAATCACAGTCTCCCTCGCACTTGCCCAGCCCAGATGCACGACTTGTTGTCGATTGACGGGCTTGCTCAGCCGATTCTACGCCACTTGAAATCTTGATGCAAAAATCAGTCCCAACTCCGACAGATTCGCCACCCACACATCCGGGTACGGGATCTCCGGCGTCTCTTTGAAAGCAGGTCAAGCCGTCGGAACAGTCATTATTGCTGTCGCAGTCACCTTCACAGAGTCCAAGCGGTAAATAAATGGCCGCTGGGGTCCCCCCGTTATCGACAAGAACATTCAGGAGTTTTCGCTGTTCCTTGGGAACTACCGACACAGCTGGAAGCTTTTTATCTGCACTTGCATCAGTTTGAATAATCACGACGAGACAACTCACAAAAAGCAAAACCAACGAGAGAGATGATACTGATGCCTTCAACATCTTTCGTATTGCGAGAAAGCCGCTTTGAGCAAGGTTGATATTTTGTGATGATACGAGGAGAAAAATAATTTCACACGACTAAGGAATTATTACTCGGAGTACTTCTTTTGCATCAGTGTAATAAAAGAGTAGACTATGCGGAGAAAAGATGGGTCGCTTGTACTTTGCTCTATGTGACCGCCAGTACATAATCGAATACTCTGAGATAGCCGGTATGAAATTAATGTGGTATGTTTTGTAACGATGTTGTTAAACTTCTCCTAATTAATTAAATACCAAAGGATACGTTTTGTTGCGCAAAAAACGGATCGTTCACGAACATGACTCCCTTGATTCGTGGATATTAATTCCCAAATCTGAAGCGTCTGACAAAGATCGTTGCTGCTTTGAAGGTTTGCGAGGAAACGTGGCCCTGCAGAGCTGCAATGACACCAGCGACCGACAATGATGGATTGCGGTGCGAGAAGGCTTTTTTAAGAACCCAAATTTGAGTTGAGTCAAAAGCAGATCAAGCAAATTGAGTTTGAATCAGTATTGCTTATCATCCGAAATACGGCGAGAATGATGGTTCGAGTCCATCCTTCCTATGAAGAATGGTAGTGGGTGTCTCTGGTTTTTGGTTCACGTTCGTCGCAGTGTATTGGCATATCAAATAGAGCCAGGAATTAATTCTCAGCTAATAAAGCAACACTACTTTTGCCAGCTGTCTTTATGTATTTCAACCGCAGTTCCGCTGTGAGAGATGGAAAGCAAAAAGAGACTAGTACTCCTATTGAGTAGTAGTACTGTACAGGTACTGTACCAGTACGTATACTATTCATGTAATCATGTGTTGGTGGCTGATGGCTATTGAAATAGTGTAGCAGCCTACTCCTGGTACTTTATAGTACAGGGTCGGGCCGACGGGAGCTTTCCTGAACCTCTAATAATAAAACAAGCAAACTGTCTCCTACGTACTACGTAGAGTATTAACAGATAGCTGCCTATTCGGAATAGATACTCAATATATTTAGAGTAGATTTGAACGGCAAAACTCAGGCGATCCGAACCGCTTGGCAATTAAAAAAACTTGGATATCTTTTAATCGCTCCAGCTGGATATACTTAGGTCGCCATTGGACATTTTTTCGTTTCTTTGTCGGAATCGTTTGAATCGAATCGAATCGAATCGAATCGTACCTTGAACCCCTATTTAAAAATCGGTCGTTTTGAATTGATTCTCTTTTTCTTGTACGTAGTACTCGGTTCCAGGTAGTTGTTAGTGTACCGTACCTACCGGTACTACACGACAGTCGTCTCATCAAAGTAGAGTTGACCTATTGCACTTATTCTACATATCAGCTACTCGTAATAAATAATAAAGCTGAGGCTTCTCTTATCCAACAATGCATTTTTATGTCTCTTCTTGATAATCTCAGTGTCTGCCATCAATGCAGCTGTGAACGAGGGAGACGAGGTGCATTTACGAAAACGTCGTGTTGCTGAAAACGACGATGCAAGAAGCATTGCTGATCAAGATAAGAAGATTGCTCAATGCTTTGGTGATTGCGACAGCGATAGCTACTGTGAAGAAGGATTGATTTGTTATCACCGAGACATCGATGACGAAGACGACCAGCTCCCGGTTCCTGGATGCAGTGCCTTGGAAAATCCCGAGATCAATACAACCAACAGCGTCTGTGTAAGACCAGAACAAATACCAGTTCACGCTGTTGGTCGAACTGCACCCGTCCGACGCAACTTGTTGAATTTGTGTCGCGGGGATTGTGACAGCGACGCAGACTGTGCGAGCAACTTAGTTTGCGAACAACGAGATCGCGGTGACCCTGTCAGTGGTTGCCCAAGCAAAAATCTCAATACAAATCGAGATTACTGTGTCCAACCGACAACTCCGTCCAACAGGAATAATGGCAACGAAGACAACAATGAAAATGATGGCTTGGGACTTTGCCAGGGCGACTGTGATGGTGATAGCGACTGTGAGGAGGGCCTCGTTTGTTACCAACGAGAGCCATACGATCCCATTCCCAGTGGCTGTCGGGGCAGTCTCAGTTGGAGGACGGATTATTGCGTCCGACCCAATAGCAACAACAACAATATCAGAGGAGCAGGTACTAGCAACGGCAATGAGCCCAACAACGCTGATGCCACCACTTCCACGGCACCCTTTCGACTCAAGTTGTATTGGGAAGAGGGTTATTACTGGCAAGAGGAAGACTTTGAACGCAAATGTAAGTATCAGTGTTGCTTCGTTGTGATTCAATCATTGTTTTTTTAAGTGCTGCTTTTCTTTTCCTAATTTTGTTCTCAACCTCATTTTTCATTGTGTTTTGCTTCAAATTTCAACAGGGTGCCTGACACGCGACAACAATGTCGGTGGCACTTGCTGGCACGGTTTGGAACGAGAAACCTGTCGCGATGACCGCGTCTATGTTACCAAATGCAGCAGCAGCTCGCGACAAATGTTCAACTTTGAATGGGTCAACAGCAACGAAGTATTGATCAAAGTTCATGATCAAGACCGTTGTTTGACACGATCGGGAGTGGATATTTCGTTACGATCCTGCAATCCAAATTCGTCATCTCAGCTCTTTTTTGCGCCCAATGGATCCTTGACGGGATACCGGTTCGAACTGAGCATGAAGTCCGCTTCTCAATATTGTTTGAATCAGGATCATCATCCTAAGCAAAATGAATACGTTCAAATGTTTCCATGCAGTTGGGCACGCGCCGAAGATTCTCTCACATCCTATTGGGAGCGCTACTAAAGATATTGCACGATTCAGTATTAAAAATGCACGTACTAGTACTGCTGTATCATCTATCTTTCATGTGGAACTACAAAGTGGAGCTGTACTGTACATAAATTTGCACGCTTCGAATGGCAAGGTTGCATGTGGCATCTCAAGCAAAGCAAATATCGAGTTCTAACCATAGTGTGAACGAAGACAATGGCGATTGTCTTGTTTTCTTTTGTTGACTTGATGGCTAGCCGTGGAAGCGCACCCTAAAATAGTTTTATTGCACAAACATATAAACTCGCACAATGGACAAGTCGAAAGCAAGGCCATGCTTTGTAGCTTTATAAGATAACAAATTAAACAGAAACTTTCTTTAGTCAACACAATAAAATGGGCTTTGGTCTGTTAACAGTCGCGAGACCACGACATCGTGACAATTATCGCATCAAAAATCTTCTCAGACCGTGAAACGATGACAACGCATGTTCACAAAGTCTAGCGACTGTTTCCTTCCAATGCTAACTGGATACTGGCTGTCGCGTCAACCGTCTGGTTTGGGCCTACACAGTAGTCAATGCTGAAGTCTCCCACACCTTCACAACCCGGAACGGGTTCATCCTCGTCTCTTTGGAAACACACCATTTCATCTATGCAATCTGGGCCGTCCAAAAAAGTTGAGAGCAAGAGAGTTAACAATAATATATCGTGACTTAGATATCGCATATTGATTTGCCACAAATCTTGGCTGCACGTACCTGCGTCTGTGTCGCAATCTCCTTCGCAAATCGACAGAGGATACTGTTGTAGACAAAAGCAAGGTAAAATCAATTAGTACATTGAAATATTGGACAGTCCTTCTCCCTTGTGAGCTAGCCAATCCAAGCTCGAGCCGACAATTTCCAAAATCTAGTTAGAACACTTACCGCAGGGAAATTGCCGTCGTTTCCTACCGTTCTGCAGTTGTAAGAATGAGTACGTCCAGGGTAAGCAAGGATGCATGAGTCTTAGTCCACACACTAGCGGCAAGAACAACTGTTGCAACTCCAAGCTAATGTTTGCGTTGGCTGAACTTGTTCTACTGCACTTACGCTAGTGGAAAGATGGGAGCTGTGAATATTGCTGTTGGTTGAGCCGTCGAACTGAACTCGTCGTTATCGTCAATTGTGGAGACAGCCGATGCGTCAAAAGATGCGGTCAATGTGGGCGCCTCTGTGAAAGTAGAGGAGCCTTTGACGGATGCCTGTAAAGTCGGCACCATGGTTTCTTCGTTGGCGTTCTCTTTCTGGACACAGTAGTCAGCCTCGGTCATGACATCCCCGTCGCAACCGGGAACCAACAATTCTGCAGAGTTTCTCTGAAGGCAAACAAGTCCCTGTTCACATTCAAGGTCGTTATCGCAATCTCCCTGACATTCGCCGAGCGGAAACGCTGATTCAGGACTTCCGTTGTTACCAACTAATCGGAGAATTGGAAGCCCAAGTGTATCTTCTTGCAGAGAACGTTGGTTTAGTTGGTTGGAGACTCCAATCCGAGCACTGGCAGGAGAAAGCAATCCCAGGGCAGCGACGACGAGGCCAGTTTGAAGTTGAGAAGCCATCATTTTAATATTCAATATTAACATTGAGACAAAATCAATCTAATTGTATGTAGGTGGTACGATAAACTCTGGAGTTCGTTGTTAATACTCTGGGATATTGAAATCATGGTTTCCATTAGTCTATCTAAATATCAAACGGCAGTGGGCATTTGAAATTCAAATATCCAATAGGACTCGCTTGTGTCCACAAATCCCTTCAATTAACCCTACTTGTTTTAAGGACTACTCTACTCTACATGGTACCTACTAGAGTAGTCTACTACAGTACTGCTAAGTAAGAGTACTACTACTCCTGGCAGTACAAGTAAGGCAATCGTATCGCTCTCGTACTACGGTACCAGTCCTCTATAGTACGGTAGTAGTAAAGATGTCGTGCTAATAATAATGTAAGTCAAACATATATTCGTACTCATGAGATCATGGTTACTTTTTGTACTGGTAGTAGTAATAAGCTTATTTTAATACTATCCCTGGAGAGATTTTTTTAACCAACCGAAACAACTAGACTACTCCAAATACTACTCTACAGTAGACCCTATCGTAGTGGCCGTGTATTCATATTCCAGGTACTACAGTACTCGAGTACTGTTCTGTTGCACTTCAATAGATACATAAGACTGATTTGCTCTTCCAATCTTAGTTCATCCATTGAAAATAAACGCAGGAGACCTACTCGTACTACTGTGGCATCGACGACACGAAAATGGAGAACCTGGAAATTTAGCTTTCCTCGTCATCTGCTTCTTTGTCCTCTTCCTCATCTTTATCCTGGTCTTTATCCTCCTCCTCCTGGACGTCGACATCTTTGTTCTCCTGCTCTTGGTCTTTATCTTCCTCCTGGTCTTTATCTTGTTCGCCATCTTTATCATCCTCTACCGCCATGTCTTCCATATCGATAAGTTCAAATTCACTTCCGACTGCCGTGCCCACGAAAGTTTCAAGAACGCTTGGAACAACAGTACCCTCGGCTGCAAGTTCTTCTGGAACCTCTGTCTCGGCAGCGACGCAGAAATCAGTAGTAGAATCCAGATTGTCACCAGCGCATCCGGGGACGGGATCACCTGGGTTACGCTCTAAGCACACCAAGCCCTCTTGACACTCATCATCATTGTCGCAGTCTCCTTGACAGAGTCCAAGTGGGAAAGCACCTTTGCCATCTTGTCCGACAATTTCTAACATAGGCATCTCATCGTTTTCCTTAGCCTCGACGAAATCATCTTCCTCAATTTCGGTGGGAGCAGTGCTGGCAGAACAAGTCTCTTCCATCCAGCGGCAGGTGGCAGGATCGCGATCCATAGGAGATCCGTCAGGACAGAATCGCATTTCCAAAGTACAAGCGACCGCAGCAGTAGTTTCGTTATTATCTAGGCACATCGTATCGATCCATTCACAATCAGGTCCCTGTTCCATGGGGGTGACACCATCATCACAATAACGCATTTCAGTAGTACAAGGACGCACGGGGGCCGTTTCTTCCACATCCGGACACATCGTGTCGATCCATTCGCAATTAGGTCCCCGTTCCATGGGTGTGACGCCATCGGGACAGAATCGCATTTCCATGGTACAGGCAACCATAGGAACCTCCGTGATAGCCGATTCATCTTCTTCCATTGTTTCTTCACTGGTGGGAGCCACGGAAATTTCATCGCTGCCGACATCTTCTTCGGTAGGCATCATAATGCAGAAATCGGCACGTGATTCAAAACCAGCTCCGGGAGCACAACCTGGAATTGGTTCATTTCGTCCTCTTTGAAAACACACGAGTCCCTCGGCGCACTTTTAATAGATTTTTAAGAATTAATCAGTCATCGACGCAGAAATTATACCACAGCAAGTGTCTGTGAGACCACATTCATGTACGAAATATAAAGCAAGGCAAAGTTGCGTGCACTGTTCTTTCCCGCAAATCTTACTTACTTCATCGTCGTTATCGCACTCTCCCTGGCACAACAAGAGTGGAAAGGTGTCAAAGACTCCATTGTTACCCACAACTTCGGTTAAAGGCAGGTCCGCCTCTGCGGCTTCCGCAACCTCTTTCGTCTCTTGGTCGTCGTCATCATCGTACCTTTTTTCCTTGTCCTCTTTCAGTATGCGACCAACAGTACCACGAATACCGCTCTTGACACGTCCGACTCGAGCATCGACAATCACAGAGGCGCTGAGGCTCACAAGAGCCACGATGGTACAAGTAGAGATCTTCATGGTGCTATAAGAGTAAGAGTGTAGAATGGATCTATTTTTATGTCCAACAAGCAACGGAGTGTTTGTTATGGATTGGCTAATTTGGCGAAAGCCTGAAGCCTGACTGACCCCTCTCGGAAGGAGGTTTTTAGGTGGGACTTGCAGTGCGGTCCATCGTTCGAAACAGTACGAATGATGACTGGCTGGGTGCCGCTGCAATGCCCAATTTTGCGCTCCAAGTATGCCATACTTTGGTGAGTCCCTCTAATTACAATAAATTCCAGTCACTTCACTTAGAGGGATCGGAATTTCAGAACGCGGTAAAAAATCAGTTTCGATGGCTGTTCGCCCAGGGAACAGATCGACGGGAAAAGAGGCAGCCAGTAGTCTAGCCTAGTAGTCTAGTAGTGGCTGCCAACTAACTAGTAGTCTACTACAGTTGCTCATCCTAAACTGCTGG
>Ga0210025_1004907_pt1 | contig 11178 bp, 10 predicted proteins | sample CryGeyme20150102_FD_183989 | JGI IMG/M metagenome (GOLD analysis project Ga0210025, IMG submission 183989) | Groundwater microbial communities from Crystal Geyser aquifers in Utah, USA - Crystal Geyser metaG 2015-0102 (SPAdes) (version 2) | ecosystem: Environmental > Aquatic > Deep subsurface >...
AAACCAATGTTTGTTGGTGGCTGGTTCATTGATATTAATAGACCCACTTGATTTTAAATTTTCCTGGAGGCTAGATTTGACGAGTGCAATGAATTTTTCAAGGAGAGGTATGCATTCATCCAATGACCATTGTCTAGTTTAATAGAAATTTACTTCTGATACGCAGCTGCAAGGTTATACAAACAGATTAACTCAAGTTTCTTGTCAAATTCTTTGCGATTCTGCTTCATGAACTGTATTGTATCATGTTTACGTTAATTTTCTCCATGATTAACCTTAGAGCTTTGATGGCTTCCTCTCCCCTATCGTTTTGAAGCATTTCCTCTGCTTCTAGGAATTTTTGATTGAACCTCTCCTCTTGTGTTAATTCAGCTTATATGGATTTTGAACTTTCGCTCTAACTCGAGCTGAATTGCCGAGTCATTGCTAGTCCAGAGGTACTCATTAAAATATGTTTATTTTTAGCTGTGTGACTATAAAAAGAAACAGCACAGGTATAAAAATCTGGCTAAATTTGAAATAGGTTATTTCGAAATCATACTTTATTGGCAATGCTACTCAGATGATTAAAAAGAAATTATGTTTAAATAAAAACATCATTTACCTTACCATAGTGCAAAAAAAGCAAAGCCTTTGATAATCGTTACCAAGAAAAATCAAATTCCACTCAGGACTCTACTTCTTAGCACCTTCCATAAGACTGTCAAAAAGAATAAGTCAGAGAACTCCTTACTTAAAGTTCCGCCAATCCATACATCCCTGCACCTCTCTGCATCAAGATAAACTTCCTTTCTGAAGCCATCTTAGAGTGATTAGCTGTCAAAAACCCAAAGACAGATCAAGGAAAGAATATCGAAGTTCAATGAGTTTAACCGACGTACTTTTGACGAATAATCGCCAATAAAACAAAGCCTATACTTTAAGAACCTAAAGAAATGTAAGAGTAACACTTCAAAAAGAAATCTCGAGTCTTCTATTCAGTCAGCTATTACCAAAAAGAAAATAGCCTCAAAGTAAGCCTCGATGAGATAAAGTCAACTCTTTTGGGATAACATTAGGGAAAGAATAGAGTAGTAGTAGAAATAGGATAGCATAATTGAAATGAAAAGAATATCAGCCCAGCAAGAAAGGTTAAAAAAATAATTCAAAAAACTCATCTATATTGAAACACCATCGCCAACACTAAAAAAAATTGGAAACTCTACATTGTTAAAACATAAAAGCAGCAAAAAGCGTTTTATTACCAGTGTTGATGACCAGCTAGAGGTCAGGCCTTGGAATCACACCAAGGGGATCTTATTCACTCCTTCAGGACTGAAAGGGAACAACCTCGACAGTAGATAACATATCGAGGAACAATTTTGATACTTTATGTTTTGAAATTTCATAAGTACAAGCAAGAATCACATGTTATATCGTTTGCTATATTCATAGGTTCTACGATATTCATCTAAAAAGTTTGGAGGCAGATTTAGAGTCATCTCAGGTTGCGGCTACCCTTTTTCTTCAGAATCTATCAATTTTTTCTAAATATGTATTGGTTTACTGCTAAAGCTTCTCTTTCGCGTTTGGTTCCGCCATTATGTTTAAGCTTGATGTGTAAATTCATTGACACGGATGATCGGTAGCTTCTAGTACAGTCCGGATATGTGCAGTTATAGATTCGATTTTATTTTATGATCCTGTGGCGCTTGGGGTGTGACTTATTTTAGTCTGAGTATGAGCTTTTCTTGCTTGATGACTGGAAATTCTAGCTTTGAGCAGGGTAAGGCTCAGGAAGGGTTGCTTGTGTTGGTACTTCTTATTGAAGCAGAGAAATTCTTTCCTGCATAAGTCTTTAGAGTTCTGAATAAAGCTCTAGATTTTCTTGAGTTTGTTTGTGCAAATTGGCTTCAAGAAGTTGGTACTATCCAAGTAGTTGAGAATACATAAATTGAAAAGGTATTTCATGACTTTGTTCTTATCTGTTCATCGTTTAAATAAAAATATTATACTCAACAACTTCTTTTAATATCCAAATCTCGCCCATGGTTCTTTCTTACCTTTTCTGACTATTGACCTCCTACCTGATACTCCTCCTTGATCCATTCGAATAAAACGATTCATCTTATCTTGGCATGAAATTAATTCTCTTTTTAATATGTGGAAGAGTGTTATTTAAGAAAGTAACTGATATAATAAATACGTTTATTGAAACTAGAATTCAACTATTTATTACCATCACATCTTTAGATATATAATTTCTTCTATTGATGTTTTCTTCCAATTCTTCAGGATTCGAAAAAGACCTTGCTAGCACCAGGGTCTATGACCAAGAAGAGCTCGTCGGATAGGCCTCTCTAGAACTTGTTCAAGCTATAGATGAGTTCGATTTGGAACAAAGCTGCCTGATTCGCCTCAAAACCCAACGACAAAAAGTATCTCAATGTCAATGTAGATCTAATAGCTCACCAAAATTTATCAAGAGAAAGAGAAATAGATCATTCAAAGAGCTTAGCATGAAAAAAAGCTAATGGAAGAGATAGAAAAGCTCTCTGACCTGACGGAATACAAGCAATCATACACTGAACTTAAAAGGGACTATGAAGCTTTGGTCAAGAAATAAGAAATATCTAATGAGTAGTTCTAAGCCCTGAAAAGATCCTTTGATGAAGCAATCATTTCTTCTGAAGAGCAGACCGATAAACTGAAAGGATAAATCAAACTTCAGAAAGAGCAAAGACTTCTCGCTGAAACTAATTGGTAGGCTATCGTTGCTGACAGAGATGAACAGCTCAGGAAGCAAACCAGAAAAGCACAGGAGAGAGAATCATAGCTCACTTAGAAGATTGCTAAACTTGAAGAAGAGCTAGAAATATTACAAGAATCATTGGAGGAAAGCGGAACTGAGCATGAGTCCACTTCTTTCAAGCTAAGAGGTTAATTGAAAATCAAGCAAGAAGAAATATCAAATTATGATAAGCTGGTGGAATGCATGAGAAAGCAAATTTCTGACTTCAGGGCTAAAATGGTCAATGCTGAAGATCAATGGCAGAAAGAAAAATAGGAACTATGTGAAGTGATTGATCAACTCAAAACTCAGGTAAAATTATTGAGGAGAGATCAGTCTGAAAAAGAGAACGAAATTTATGAAGTCAAGTAAATTTTAAGACGGTGTGACAATAAGAACCAAAATTTAGAGGACACTGTTAACTTACTCAAATCTAATTTGAAGAAGACTAAGGATAGCATGGGTTCTTCAATCAGACAACTCACTTCTTCAAGCGAGGAGGAGAAAGGCAAGCTTTAAATGATGATTCAATAGCTCAAGGCAGAGTTGGAAGTTCAAATGGATGAGAAAGGAGCTCTTGCCTTGGAAGTAAAGAGATTGAGGAGCGGTCTTGAGAGAAGAGAGCAGCAGTAGAAGCAAAGAAAACTGTTGCTGATGAGCGAATTCAGAGAGATCGACAAGATGGAAAAAGTCGTCAAGAGAATCATCTGATTTGCATTACTTAACTCTTTTAATTATAATATCTATCACAACTAAGCATGAGACTTATCACCAGACTCAAAGCCTACTCTCATACAATATAAACCTAAATAGAAGCTAACCTCTATCGTAGAAAAGAGTAATTGGCATCTTTAATCGAAAAAAAACAAAGTCAAGCCATTATCAATGGTCACTACAATGAGGAAGGAGCCAAACAATATCAAGAAAAGCATCCAGATATTACATTCAAAAGATTTAATCATAATAGGCAGTTGAGTATTAGCCCAATTGGTATAGGAACATACAAAGGAAGCATTGATGAATCAGATAATCTGCCTCAGTTCAATGGATTAATTGACTCTGTCACTGTTGGCTGCAACATGATCGATACTTGCCGAAATTTCAGAAAAGGTAGATCATAATAAATTGTTGGCTTGGCATTGAGATATCTCTAAAAAGAGGGAATAGACAGAAAAAGTTTGTTTATCGGAAGCAAAGCTGGGTATGTCTATTAGCAATTACCAGCTGATGTCCAGCAAAGCGATGTAGTCAATAGTAACTGTGTCCATCCTTCCTTCCTGAAGGCTCAGCTTAATCGCTCTCTTGCAAACATTGGAGTGTCGACCTTAGATGTATACTATTTGAACAATGTTGCTGATTCTCAACTACCACAGTTAGGAAAGCTTCCATTTGAAGATAAACTCTCAAAAGCCTTTGAGTTCTTAGAGCAGGCAAGATCTGAGGGTAAGATAAAACACTATGGCCTCTCTAACTGGCAAGCATTCAGAGTTGGGGAAGGTCACCCATCTCACTTGTCTCTGCGGTCTGTTATGAGAATTGCTGAGAAGGTAGCAGGGAAAACTCATGGAATGAAATTTGTACAGTTGCCTGTAAAATTCCACTAACATAGATAAATATCATGATGCCTGAAGCCTTCGCAGATAAATATATCGAAGACAGGTCATTTTTGGATATAGCTGAGGAGTATGATCTTAATGTCGTATCCAACAGCCCATTGCTTTCAGGCTCCCTCATCAACATTCCGATGCCTTCTGACCTTCTCAAATGCAATTATAATGGAGCTAAGCATCTCCAACTCATTCAATCAATTCCTTCTAAGGCTCTTGTATGTACTCTTGTTGGCCAAAAGCTTAATAGACATGTCCGTAAAAACCTTGAAGTACTTTTCACCCAACCCCTTGAAGAGGATGAATGGCTAAATGTTTTTGTTCCTCAGTCAGATCCTAAGCCTATACAGGCATGATTGATTTGTATACTATTAATAAGAATATAAATATCAACAATGAGTGATTTGAAGGAAGAATAAGCTGTAAAAGTCGAGGAAAAGCGGACAAGTAGAAGGAAAATGATCCAAAAGGTCAGAAGAAAAGTTAAAAGAGAGGAGCAAAGGGTTGCCGCTGATTACGGTAGATTTGCTAAGGAACCAAGAAGTGGGCTTGGATCTTTCCTCAACTCTAATCCTCATGATGAGAACGATTTTGATATGACGAATCAAATCACAATGGGACAAAACAGGAAGCTCAAGAAAAAACTTAAGAAGCTTCAAAAGCAGCTGCCAACAAACCCGGACAAGGTTTTTACCGAAATTTAGAAGTTCAAGCAGGGACTCTATAAGCATCATCAAAAGAAGCTATTCAACCCTGTGAATGAGATGGCCAAAAGACGGGAAAGAAGGAAGGAAAAGATGGAGGTTAATGCTAGAAAAAGAAAAGCCGAAATAACCCAGAAAAAAAATCTTGATAGATTTGAATGAATATGGTTGTTTTCTTTTATTTCTTTTGTTTAAGGATAATTCTTTGAAAAGGATGCTAAAAAAGGTGATTGGGCCAAGAGTAGTCTGAATTGATATTGTGGGTGTATTGGACTAACTTAGCACTGCCTAACAGCTTCTCAGCGCATACAGCCTACGGATCAGCTTGCGCTTCTTCTCCTGAGCTGCATGGTTATTTTCTGGTTGCTGCCCCTGCCCTTCTGAGCAAGTACTTTCGAATTAGCGGCACCTCAGACCCTCTCCGATTCAGTATGGCCGGAGCCATGTTGGTGTAAATCGAAACACAGTCTTCGGCCCAATCTATCCTAGACCTCGACAGCCCATAAAAAGATACTTAAACAACAAAAAACGAGTTATGGGTCTAAGATAGAGAGTTAGGAATATTTCATGGAAATAGCGGCTAGTTAGGAGTGTTTAAAGGCTGAATAGAAGAAGAATGGATGATTTTTTTGAATACATTCAAAGTAAATCATCAATAGAAGAATCCGAGAATTTTTCCACCGATGTGTCTTTCTCTGCATTCCTCATGGGTGAAGATTCCTTGGTTGGTGGTGAGGACGAGGTGACCGAACTGTCTGGAGGGTAGAATGTTGCTGGTCCACTTCTCGAAGTCAGTGAGGACAATGTCGTACCTGGGGGAGATGACTCCGCACTTGTTGATTCTTCCGAGGAGTTCGATAACGATCTTCTTGCTTCTGTGGTCATCGATGATTTCGAACTCACCAATGTAGTTGTGCTTTTGCATGATTCTCAAGAATTTGATCAAGACCTTGGAGGAAGGTCTAAGGAGGACCTGCTTCTTTCCCTTCTTCTCAGCATTGACGATAGTCTTCAAAGCATCAGCCAAAACGTTAACTCTAACCATTGTGGTACTTTAATAATCTAATATTATTATTTTAATCAATTTATTCCTTCCTCTTTTTATATCAACAAACAGCCCATAAACCCACTCCAACATACCAACAGGTCCTTTCCTAAAAATAAAGCTGCATATATCAGCTCAGTAGTTGGAAACGATCTCTGCGCCGTTATAAAAGCCAAGAACACTCTCTAACTTGTTAATGCGATTATGAAGGTTTGTAACAGTGTGCTTCAGTTATTCCGTCGATTGGTTCAGTGATTTGCACTTCAGGTGTAGTTATTAACTTCTACGATCATTTTCAGCGACCCCGTAACTTACCACTCTTTCATATTTTTTAACTTCCTCGAAACACTTTTGCTTGTATTCGTTAAGCTATTTTTCAGCTACAACTCTTTTCATCTGGTCTATCACTCTTGCCGACTCCTAAATAACCAGTTACTTACTTTTGCAGATGCTGTTAGGTTGCTCGTTTCACCTTCGATATTGTAGGTGAGCTCCTCCAGAAGAGCGAACTTCCCAAGGAGGTTCATCTTATTGCCGGGGCTTCCTTGGAATGAGTTGCTACTTTTGTTGAGAAGAGAGCTCTGCATTTGAGCGTATCGACTACGGTTAGCTTAATCATAGTTATTCATTTTTTTGTAACTATAATGATGAATGGATCATTTCTTGGTGCAGGCCAAATAGCGCCTCTCGACATCCTTCCAATTCACGATTTTCCAGATCTGCTTCACGTAATCAAGCTTCACATTTTTGTAGTCAATGTAAAAGGCATGTTCCCACATGTCGATCGCTGAATCATAGTAATTTTACTAAGAAGAGGAGTTAGACCTAAGGGAGCCAACATTTCCTGGTTTGGCATCTCCAGAACTCTCATCGATCTCGAGGAATTGTCATAGCCGAGCCATCCCCACCCTGACCCTTGGATAGGAATGGATTTTTTGGTGACCTCGTCAATCAGGTTCTCAAAAGATCCAAACTGACCTTTGACTGCTTGACTGAAAGGAGATGAGTCTTCGGGGTATTATCCTCCTCCCTGCCCGATGGGTGCAAGATTTTCCCAATAGATAGAGTGATTGATATGTCCTCCAAGGTTAAACTTGATGGTTTGGCAAAGAGTGGCGAGCTTGTTGTAGTCAAAGTTGGCCTTAGCATCTAGATATGATCATCGGTACCTTCGAATTGATCAAGAGCGGCATTGAGGTTGTTGACGTAAGCCTGATGATGTTTCTTATGGTGAGTTTCAAGAAGCTTGCTGCTGAGGACAGGCTCGAGAGCAGAATAGCCATACTTGAGGTCAGGTAGGCTAACCTTGCTTCCCTCTGTAGAGAATCTTCTGAGCACAGTTCTCGTTATCTTGGAAGTAAACATCAAAAATTAATTATGTAAGATCTGGACTCCTCATGATAGTACAATTTTAATATTACACATATCTAAGATTCATATATTTATCATAGTTGAAGACTTTCTCCCTCCTCTATTTTTGTTGTGTGAATGGGGTAAAATATTTGTGTCTATTGTTATTTTATGAATACCATTTTCGCAGACAATAAAATCATCGAACAAAGCAGCAAAGTTCAGCAGGCCTCTCTTAGGAATATACCTTTAGCTCCTCAACTACAGCTTAGAATGAGTTACTCTCCACCAAAAGCCCCCAATGCTAAAAAGTTTTTCTTCCCAACCCGTAATCAATCATCAAAAGCGACCGACAACTCTAGCAAAATCTAATTGGAAAATCTCATTAAGAGAGAAAAGCTGATGCTACTTGCTTAAAAATCTCCCTTGAACGATATTATTCTGACTCCATATGCTTTCATGAGGTAAAATGAGACAGTTTCCTTTCCTTCTTTGGAGATCAAAAACATCTCTCCGGTTGAAAATAAGTCTCCTCTTCGGAAGCCGAGGTAAAAGTAAGGACCATTTGAGTTCAAACTCGATGATATCAATAAGGAATACTGCAGTAACATATTAGGAAATTTTTCAGCCATCCAATCCGATCTAAATCAAGTAAAGTGGGCTTCACAGAGGAAAATAGACTCACCAAAGCTGATAAGTAAGACCAAAAAGATTAATTTTAGTATCAAAAAATCATCTGGAGCTGAATCATAGACAAGATAAACAAGACAAAATAACATTAAGAACAGAAGGCCTAATCCCGATTGTGTTTCTCCTGTTTCAAGTATACTCGGCAGAATGAAATCTCAAGCATTTATGGCAAATGCTGGATAAACGACCAAAAAATATAAAAAAGGATATTTAGGTTATCAAATAGGAGGACATTAGTATTGGCAAAAAATCACATAAGGACTTGATAGAAATGCTAAGATTGATGGTGCTAGCAAAGTAGCAACAGCTAGAATATATTATGTTGTCAATATGGATACAATTTAGCCCATAGTAGCCCACATGCATGAAGAGTAAATATAAATAGCATCTCTAAGTAAAATTATGACCTGTTACCTTACCATTCTCATCAGCAAAAAATATTAACTTGACCTCAAATAAATTTCATATAGGGTTCCTGATTGGATTGTTGAAACACCTGGAACATCTGCCCAGCTTGAAGCAGGAGATATAGTTTCTGTATATGATCTTCTGTTTGGGTTGATGCTCCCCTCTGGAAATGATGCTGCACTCTGCCTGGCTGATGTCATGGGAAAGTATATTCAAAAATATCGAAAAAAAGAGCAGAGGAAAAAATTAGTTGACACTTTCTTGGCTCATATGAACATGTTTTCAAAAGAACTGAAGCTTCCTCAGTAATGGAATAATCCTCATGGGTTAGCTGCCAATCCAAATTATTCAACTGCAAAAGCAATCACAGCTTTGACTTTTCTTGCACTTCAAGATCAAACTTTTTCATAGGTTATTAACACTCGATAGTATGAGGTGACTATAAAAAATGATAGATATGGGCTTGCCACTAAAAGAGTTTGGAAAAACACGAATAAACTTCTGGAGAAGGAAGGATGGTCTGGTGTCAAGACCGGAACCACGGATGCTGCCGGGCATTGTTTAATGGCTTTAAGGAACCCATTTTTGATCGGAGTATTTGATTGTCAAACTCTATCAAAAAGATTTACAGATGCCACTCGAATATGTGACTTCATAACAAATCACAAAAAATATAAATGATTTTCAAATTGTATTTAGGGAATTATTGAGAACAATACTCTATCAAATGGATTTAAGAGATATCCCTTTTTTGAATGTAAGCAAGCGTCCAATCAGATCAGGACCCCCAACCTACTAGAGTGCCTTAGAAATCTATGATCTCGATGGTTGTTAACATTATGTTGTTTTTTGGAAAATAGCCTTGTATTTTTTGAGGACAGAACACAAGTTATATTTCGATTGAAAATGTTTGTAAAATTTCTGCTCATCAAAATTTTAAAGAGCACTGATTTTTGACTACTTCTCTAAATCAACAGAGTTCATCATCAAATTCTTTTTCTGATTTTTCCGACGATACTTCCGGTTAGTGATCATAATTTATTGAGAAGCTTTGTACTTTTGTTATCGTTCTTTTGCCGTCAATAACTTGTCCATATTGTCATTTTTAGTTGTTTTTAAGGGTTTTGAAGAAAAGGCAAACTGTTTTTAAGCATCTGAATTGGTGCTGTCACTTTGTATGTCTTGATCTGATGTTTAACGATCTGCCTGAATTCCTAGCCTTTACCTACGCTAACTTCTTATTATCTCTTTGCGCTTGTTTTTTTTCTTGAGTATCATTTGATCTTTTTTGATTATAAAGTAAGGATTTGGAAGATAGTGCTACCTTGTGTTTGCGATGTTAGGAGCTTAGAATATTTCCTTGAAACGACTTTCTTAAATTTTTGCCTTTATTTCGTGAAAGTATTCAAAATCATTTTTTGTTTAGATTATAGCTTTCATAATATCTTCTTTGTCCACTTTATAGCAAATAGAATAGTCTCTCACTATTGCTTTGAGGTTTATTATTAGCCCTGATATAAGAGCACTGTAGCCATACACATTGAAATGAACATCGTCTTTCTCCTTACATTCGACAAAATTCAAACACCGAGTTAGTTAGCTGGAAGGATTTTTAGAGAGAAAGGCTTGAATTTATAATTTTCCTTTCGTCAAAATAAAAAGCTTTTAACTGCCTTGAATCTGAGTGATCGACTCTTGAGGTGAATAAATACATCTAATCAGCTTGGTCGCTATTTTTCTTTGAAATTTTTTGCTCCAGTGGCAAAGAAAGAACATGCTTGTCTTGATGATTCTGAGTTGATTGTGTGTATTGATATCATCTCTGAGTTAATCATTGAGCCTTCGCAAGAAATAATCTTCTTCCTACACATTGAGCTGGTTTGAGGCGATCTGGTTATTTATTATATAGTTATTCATTTTATTTACAATGTTATCCGGAAGTTGGTAGTTTTTAGTTATTTTTTCAGCCTCCGAAATATTCTTATGCAACATTTATTGGTTCTCGTTCATTTTTGATAAAATACGTCCGATTTCATTGACAATGTATCCCATATTTATCAGACCTAAATCAAATATTGTTTACCCAGTATTTGAACACAAAGAATCGCAACAATTTCAAATAAATTTTGCGGGGTCACGTCGCCATAACCCACAGTAAGAGCAGTTGTACAAGCAAAGTACAAAGAGTAGATGTATCTAGACATCCAACTATGCGAAAAACCTTGAATTTGATTGGTCCAATTGTTGTTGGGTTAAACAAAGGCGACCAGATAAAGGACAACTCCCTAAAGTAAGAGAATATTTACAAAAATATGTACGAAAAGAATGACACTTCCGAAGAGCTGCATGATCATGATTTAGTTTCTGTACTTACTCGCAAGGATTTTGATCTTGAGGGCAGAGTATAACTCGATAAAGCGTTAATAACTGATCCAGACAAAAAATAGGTCGATGCTAAACAAATATTTGGTCTTAATCTCAGAATAAAGTGCTTACTCCATTATTAGTCCAACCAAATAAAATAAAATTACTAGCCTCCACTTATGAAGCGAGAAGTAATCCTTGATGGTGAGTGTGTTCTTGCTGATTTGTTTGGCCTGTAGT
>Ga0210025_1004911_pt1 | contig 11173 bp, 5 predicted proteins | sample CryGeyme20150102_FD_183989 | JGI IMG/M metagenome (GOLD analysis project Ga0210025, IMG submission 183989) | Groundwater microbial communities from Crystal Geyser aquifers in Utah, USA - Crystal Geyser metaG 2015-0102 (SPAdes) (version 2) | ecosystem: Environmental > Aquatic > Deep subsurface >...
CGCAGACTTGATCTTTTTTGCGCTTCGCTTTTCTTTTCTTTTTCCTGTCGTGACCTTGTTTATTACTAGTACAGTGGTTATTAAAAGTAACAAGCAGACCAGAGAAAGTTAACGAGCATAAAACTCAGCCAAAAGAATCAATCACAGCAAAGAGATATCTCGGTCTGAGACAAGGATAAAGACAGCGATGCCTGAAGACGAATCAGACTCAGAAACCCAAAGGTGTGGAATGCCTGCGAGCGCAGGTTCAAAGGAGAAGAATGTGATTAGTCCAGGAATTGTTTTGGACGAAATTACGCACGACTGCGACAATGGTAGCATTCCTGCATCCAAGTATCTTCGATGCTGCCTAGATGTGGCCAATCACAAGCGGCCTCACCTGGGTGCACATCGACAATACTGGAGGGACATTATTTTGGGCGTCAACGACGGTCTTGTTAGCACATTTCTGCTTGTGGCCGGTGTAGCTGGTAGTGATTATTCGTCCTCTGACATCCTCTTAACGGCTATTGCAGGGGCCATTGCTGGCGCTGTGAGTATGTGTGCTGGAGAATATGTCGCAACCAAGTCACAGAACGAAGTCGTACGCGGAGAAATTGCGCTAGAGCGACTCCACGTGAACGAATTTCCTGAGGAAGAACTTTCTGAGCTTGGAGATTTGCTCTCATTGATTGGTATTCCTGTGGAAGAGGCAGCAATGAGAAACGATTTGCAGGAGTTTTACAGTGAGCATCCAGAATCATTGCTGAAAATCATGACGGCTCTGGAGTTTGGATTTGTCTCAGCAGAAGAGCGCAGTCCATTGTGGGCCGGTCTTACATCGTGCACGCTGTTCATCATCGGTTCTCTTCCCTCTGTTCTTCCATTTGCATTTTCTGCTGATGAACCAATTCATGGGCTGATTGTGGCTGCATCGATAACGACATTTTCGCTGTTGGTGGTCGGGGCTGTTAAGACTTGGGCAACGAGAGGTAGTTACGTAACGGCTGCCATAGAAAATCTTGTGATCGCCGGCTTTGGTGGAGCCTTCGCATATGGTGTCGGAGTTCTCTTCGACGATATAGTTCACTAGCTCATTTTCCACTGAATATTGATTGCATTCTTGCTTACATTATTAGCTACTATCTTTGTTTGGTATCCCTCTCCAACAAAACTTATGATGGATCAAACGGAACGAGATGCAATAGTTGTTTTGAGAAGGCGGTAGCAGCACAAAGAAGCATTTGCCCTTCTTTTGGAAGCCCACGTGCATTTTTACAATATTTCTATGGACAATCTAGCTAGAAGAAAAACAGGAGCAATGCTCTTTTACAGGTTGTTAGTGCCCAATTGATTGAAACCGACGCGGCGGTGCCGTCTGCTGTACACCTGTTACTGCGTTACCATAATAATTATTGTCTGCTAGAGCACTAGCTAGACCTAGCTAAAATCACAAGAAATGCTTCTAAAACAACGAATAATAGTAATAGACTGACTACCTGCCTGCCTAGTTTAATACTGGTATTTTAATAATATATATCATGAGAAAAAATGAAATGCGGGACTCGTCTGCAACGGCATTCAGTCGTCTCGTGAGTCAATAGTCATTGATAACTTCTTGAAGTGCAGTACTACTGTACCTGGTACAGATGTTATCACCAAATTCGAGACACACCAAATCTTGGGTTTAAGCACCAAAATCTTGAGTTTTGACATGAAAAAACTTCAAAATCTCGAGTTTTGGTATGAAAAAACTCGAGATTTGGTGAATCTCTAATTTGGTGGTAACAGATCTAATCCTTGCCTTAGTGCTTACTAGACTACTAGCTAGTCGTAGATACTACTAGACTACTAGTATTATTACCACAAGTCGATTCATCGCGAGCCGAAAAGATACGACACACCACATCTTCTGTTTGGCACGCTCGACCATCATACCGCTACAAACTAATAGCTACGTAGACTACTCGAGTGGTTGTTGTTAACTTCCTCATCTCCTACTTGCACTTTCAGTTTAGCTCGATGGTTCCACTAGTGTAGCAATCATGAACTCCAACAATAATCCGCTCAAATCGGATCCTCAGTTACGGGCGCTCTTAAAGCGCCTGGACACCATTCACAAGTACAAAACCTTTCATCGTTGGAAAGCCAAGTTTTTAGATCGCCTGCTACCTCAGCTGGTGTACGAAAAGGGTATGACTCCTGCCAAGGAACGCTGTGATTTATTTTCAGTCGTTTTGGAAAGAGCTGCCAAACAAGCTCACAGGGTGGCTCATCATTTGGAACAGGGAAAACTGAACAGCGCCGACAAAGTAACGGTCAAAGCCCGGTTGGCCCTGCAAGAACTGGCCAATCAGTTAACTGTTACGGTCGAACATCTGGCTGACTGGATTCCCACGTCCGTACAAGAAGAAAAGAAAATGAAGTACACCAAGTTTCACTTGGGTGCATCCCTCATTGAGCAAGGTTTTCACCAGTACATTACCATGAAGCAAATGGAAGATGCCATTCAGGCACTTGAAGCGCAAATTGGGGAGGACATTTTGGATCGACAGCAGGTGGAACTGTTCAGTGCCTATCACACTCAAGTCGAGCGATTTTGTGATGTCATGGCCGATTTGAACCTTTACGAAATTATGAAAAAATGTTTGGAGTTTGCTACTCCTCCAGACGAGGAAGAGAGCAGCGACGAAGAAGCCATTGTGATTGATATTTCCAATGGAGACAAGATAATCCAAATTGAAGTACAACCGTCAGATAAACTCAAGGGTGTCAAGGAGACCATTGCTGATGCCTTTGATATCCCATACCAACAACAAGTCATCAAACTAAAAGGCAAGCAATTGACGAACAAAGATTCGGACACACTTTCTGGATGTGGAATCCAGGATAAATCGAAACTCCTTGTCGAACTGCAAATGATTGATATTACCGTCGAAACTCTGGATGGTGCCAAGCGCATACCCATGCGAATCGATCCCATGAGTGAAACCGTTGGTGCCGTTCAAGATGTCATTGCTGACAAGTTAGCCATTCCATTGGACAATCAGATTTTGAAATTCAAAAACTTCGTATTGCAGAAGCCAACCGCTACAGTCGCACAAGAAAAGATTCCACATGGTGCCAAGTTGGTTGTCCAGCCACGAAAGGTCCCCGTTACAGTTCACACCTTCAATGGCAAAAAAATATGTCTTGTTGTGGATCCAGCCGATACGACCCTGAAGGGTGTCAAAGTCCTCGTGGAACCTGAATCTGGTGTATCACCAGACAATCAACGGATCTTTCGAAACGACGAGCGTGATGATGAACTGATGGATAGCAAAACAAAGCTCGCCGATTATGGCGTCAAGGCCAACGGAGAGCTTTACATGGAACCAAAAAGTATCACTATTCATGTGGAAATGCCCAAGAATTACAAATCCTTTGATACTGAGATAGATTTATCCCATACAATGCAGGAATCTCAATCCAAAATCAACCAAAAAACAGGAATGCCCATTTCAGAGCAGATTGTTACCTACAAAAACAAAAAAATCTCACCTACAGATACTGCAAAGTTGTTGGGCTTGCAAGATGGTGATACAATCAAGGTCAAATCCAACAGAGTCAAGATTCATGTAGAAATGCCTGATAAATCCCAATCTTTTGATATGGAAGTTTCTCCAGAGATGACTACAGAAGAAATGAAGAGAAAAATCACCAAAGAGACCAAAATGCCAGTCCAAGAACAGATTGTTGGCTACAAAAACAACACATTGCCACCTACAGCTACTGCTAAGTCTTTGAGTTTGCAGGATGGAGACACATTACATGTCAAATCCAACAAAGTTAAGGTCCATATAGACATGCCTGAGAAATATAAATCCTTTGATATGGAAGTTCCTCCTGACCAGACTGGTCAAGAAATGCAGAAAAGGATCTCAGAGAAGACTGGCATGCCAATCCAAGAACAGATTGTTACCTATAAAAAGAAATTGGTTCTACCTGCATCCACAGTAGAGTCATTGGGCCTACAGAATGGAGATGTGTTGGAATTAAAATCCAACAGAGTAAAAATCCATGTAGAAATGCCAGACAAATCAAAATGTTTTGATATGGAAGCCCCACCAGAGATGACAACACAGCAAATTCAGAAGAAGATTGCAGAAAAAACTGGCATGTCAGCCCAAGAACAGCTTGTTAGCTACAAGAACCTTGAATTGTTACCAACAGCTACTGTTGAGTCTCTGGGGTTGCAGGATGGAGACACATTGAATGTCAAATCCAATAAAGTCAAGGTCCATGTGGACATGCCTGGAGCGTACCAATCCTTTGATATGGAAGTTCCTCCTGACCAAACTGGGCAAGAAATGCAGAAGAGGATTTCAGAAAAGACTGGTATGCCAGTCCAAGAACAGATTGTTACCTACAAAAATAAAGAGATTCCACTTACATCTACACCAAAGTCGCTGGCAATGCAGGACGGTGATACTCTGAAAGTGAATTATATCAAAATGCCTGTAACAGTAAAATCCAAGAAGGACAACTCTCTCATAAAAGAGATCATGGTAGATCCAGAAGACAAACTGCTTGCATTGAAGCAACAAATTGCTAAAGCAGCTGGTGTAAAGCCAGAGCAACAAGAACTTTCTTTGGAAAATGGTCAAATTCTAAATGGATTAATCAATAACGCTGTCGAACTTGGCATTACCCCTGGTTGTGTCCTCTATTTGGATGGGCAAATAGTGGTTTCTTCAAAAGGAGAGGTAAACATGTCCCTTGACGTGAAAGTCAATGAGGAGCCATCAAAAGATGACTATGATGATCTTGTAGAAGCGACAAAGGAATTTTATGCCTCCCGGTTGAAAAAGTCATACCCCGAATCGTTTCAAAGTGTGGACATTGCAGTCCACAAAGCGCTTTGGCGCGCCGACAAGCCCAGTCCCGATTACAACATTTATGTGGAATGGGATTTGTCAGCCAACTTTGCCATGTCTGGCGAAGTTCCAACTCGACATGCACTTTGCGGCAACTTGGCGACGGCAAACCTTACATCTTTTTTGCGGAGACTAATGAACTTAAACAAGGCCCCATTTGATCAGACCAGAGGAGCTTATACCAAGCAAACAAATTGATATTTGAAGTATGTGCGAATCACTAGGTCAGTATTTTGATGCAGCTAAGTTCTTGCCAGCTAGCAAAACCGTTTATTTAACTAAAACCCTCATAAATCAGGGAAAACATGAGATTTTCACCAAGCCAGAAATACATAAAGGGCAACGCAACTAGGCTGGTGAATCAAGAGACAGGCATGCACGTTCGTTGAGAAGCCTTGGTACAAGAATCATCGTGTCGCCGAAATGGCTCATCCTAAAACTTTGAGAAATCGTTAGCTCCTGCATAAATAGCGCTGGCCACTGTTGACTTCCAACACTGGTTAGTCGGTTCAGTCCACACCCCGATGTGCACAGATGCGAGACCCCAGCCGCCGCGTGCGATTTCGCCGAGTAATTGAACACGGTCCCAACAAGCGCATCCCCAGTAAAGACGTGCCTCAATAATTGCATCTCTCGCCCATTCAAGGGCCAGGGCAATGTAGTGATACGAAGAGGTGTAATACACACTGAAGTCTTTGCTTTCCTTGTCCTGCATAATCCTCCAACAGCACTCGGAATTGTGACTTTTTAGCTTTGACTCGTACACGGAGAAAAGGACATAGGGCTCGCTTTCTTGCACTGGACCACCGACGAATTGTTGTGTGTCAGGCGGTAAACCTAAATTTGCCAATACTCGGGCATTGTGCTCAGCCACTTCCTGAGCAAGCTTCTGTGTCAAGTTGATTCCAACTATCAGCTGTTTCTTTCCGTCTGGACTCTTTCTACACTCGGTTATGAGAAAAACACTTTTCGTCCAATGCTGTAGCCTGTCTACAAGATATTCGTATTGCTCCATTAACTCCACGTTTCGTTTCGAACTCTTTTCAGTTGCTACAAGCAGGCAACTGCTTGTAACCATATTGGCAATTTCAGCCCCTGTAAAGGAAACCATCAACTCCTCACGTGAATGCTTCTTTACCCGAAACTCCGATAAACACACATTACATATCTTTTCAAGGCCAGTCTGATATTTGGGGTGAGTATTTTGGTTGAGGATAGCCTGATATTGCCACTTTGCAAGACAGGAAGAATGTGCCCATTCATTGGAACCTGAACAAAAGCGAGATCGGATGTCAGCAAGAGGGCCATGCACAAATAAGTTCCAAGGCCGTTTTCTAGAGTCTCTGGTCGTACCTTTACAATTGCACGGCCTGATCAAATCGCCACCTGGCAGCCGGCAATATCGGCAGAACGCGTCGTCCTCATCTTTCTTTTCTTCGTCATCTCCGAATTTTTCTTCCTTCTTGTCGCCTGCAAAAAGCTGTACATACATAGCATCTTTCATATTGAACTCGTGCGATGCTGCTGCGAGCTTCCGACGTGTCTCAGCTGGAGCTGACATCGAACCAATTGCCTCTGGACATTCTTCCTGCATAAAAGACTGCAAACCTACAAGGACTGACTCTATGCCCCAGGAAGGGTTCCATAGCTCTGGATGATAATCACTGAAGCTGACGCAGATGCGCTCCCCCGTCTCGAAGCGACCACTAGGTGTAAAGAAAGATACGCGAGGAGGTGCCATTGGATACTCACTTGGTAGGTCCAACAAACCATGATATTCACCGCCAGCATATATGCCCGAGTTAAAGGTAAGGAAAAAATGACAGTGGTATAGATTTCCTTCTTCGCACTCCACGCGGACATTCGGTATGGGATATTTTCGTAACCTGAAGCGATTTGGAGGCGAGTCAGTCAAAAGAGAACAAGAACAATATAAATGATAAAAACGACAAGAAGTAACATGTAATGACTAAAAACTCTTCACTTTCGACGTGCCTTATGTACTCCTGCATCAATCGACGAATGCCATACTTGTTACTAGAGCGCATGGGTGATGACGTTTCCATGCTCGCGGCATTTTTTAGATCTTCTGGTTTGAGCACGCGCAGCGCACTCGTTTTATTTATAAAGACCAGCTTATCGTATTGTCCTACCAAACTCGCCTCGTTGTAGTGGCTGCTCATTTCGGTATCAGGTCGATAATGAACGCCAACATAGCGGTGCAGAGAACGAATACTCAGGGCTTTACAAAGCCTCTCGTTCATTTCTTCGGGATGTAAGGGCAGCACAAATGCATGGCACGGAATTGCCTCACAAACCAGGTGACACAAACCTTCAATGGAGTTTTCAAGTGCAGGTTGAAGATTGAATACCTTTGTGTTCTTTTCGCTGCCATTGTCGAGGGCGGTAACAGTTCCTTCGTAGGTGTCGAAACCGAGTGCAAAACACCTACCTGGACCGCATACATGTCGAACCATTTGTCCTAGATTCCAATTTTCATTTCGCTTGAATTCACTCCCACCACGAGCAGTTGCAGCCGAATTGCCAATGTGACTATTGTGAGCCCAGACTACAACCTTGGTCGCCTGTACCCCGGTTGTAGCTGTTGCTGTTGCTGTTGCTGTAGCTGTAGCTGTAGCTGTTGCTTTTATTTCGTCGAACCTATTGTCGGCAGTAACCAGTTGGAGCCTCTCACGTATCCGACCAACAGTAAGGGCCATGTGTTGATCTCGTGTATTCCAGCTGGCATTCGATCCCGCGGGCTCCAAAACGCGTTTGCGATAGTACTCTTCCGCGTTTACGAGAACATCTAGATTCTGCTCAATGTTCAAAATTTCCAGCAATTTCTTTTTCTGTGAGGACTTTGTCTGTTCTTTTCCTTCTTCCGTAAGCTTGGTCAATAATCTGTCAAAGTGCTTCCACTGAAATTCGGAAAGGATCGACTGAAGGATATCCGGAATTTGCTCGCTACCAATGCCCTGCACCGTTTTACGTGCATACTCGTGTTCATCTTCGGAATGTCCATTAAAAAAGGACAATCGCGCTTTGAGTTCCTCGTACAAGGTAAAATCAATGTCAGCCAGAATCGCAAACAGTGCACTCAATGAGCGATAGATCTGTTGACAGTCAATGCCAAAAACATAAACGATGGAATCTGGACGGTACTCTTGAGAGGCATTAAACTTTTTGATCCATTCCAAAAGTTCTACAGTCTCGTGATTTTGCCACATGTGCCGACCATGTCCAAGAATTTCGTGGCCCAATGCAACAGCAACAGATGGATAGGGTGAATCAGCCTGCGTCAAATGCTGATTCACGTTATACACATCAGGCCATTCAGCTTCCAAGAGTACAGCACGAAATCCACGTTCCAGAATGAGGTGTCTCGTAAGACGCCGTCGAAGAACGTAAAAATCTTCCGTTCCGTGCGTTGATTCACCTAATAGAACGACCTCTGCCTGTCCCGGTACAATTTGTGCAAGGGTATGTGTGTGTGTGTGTGTAACTGACTTCCAGTGCTATGGCGTTGGTCTTGGGGATACCGTTGTCGTTCTCGCTGTGTCCTGGTGGTGGGAATGGTATTACGTGCCGACTCAGGGCAGCAACGACCTCACTATTGTCGATGTCGCTATTACTGCTGTTGTTGCTGCTGCAAGACATGCTGTTTTTATTGTGTTTGTTGTTATTACTTGATGTTCGTCACTTTTTTTCTTTTAGATGAGACTAATACTTTCATTCGTGTGGACTTCGCTTTCCATTAACACAATAACACTCCTGTACAACAAAGCGAACGAGATGATACGAAGATTGAAGTGCTACTGAATACAGTCTAAACTGAAGCAGAAGCTTTTTGATGCTGATAGTATGCCAGCGTTTTTTTTCGAATGGTTTATTAAAATTAGTTGTGTTGGCCTGGTGCTCTCTTGATGTCAATCGTTTTCAGTTTTCAATTGTTGCTGTTTCGTACCATGTACCTACTGTATTTTTTGTTTTGATTATTGGTAGTGCTACTCTATTATTGTTTATTTTCATCTGGTGGAATCGATCGTGAAAATGGAAGAGGGTTCTGGTTGTATGGACTCTCATTTGGAGTAGGAGTAAAATCGAGCTCTTTGGATTTTTCTCCAGTTAGCACTACTACTAGTACTGGCCTCTACTAGCTAGTATCAGTATCTTTGAGTACCTGGTGGTAGTAAAGTCAAATGGATTTCTCTACAACTACTAGACTACTAGTACCCTACCGTTGCTACTACTACTACTTCTAGAGGGGTAGTAGTACAGTACTACCAGGTACTAGCTATGTTAGTACCTGTAGCTAGATACGCCGGCCATCAGCCAGTTTTACTACTGGGCCATTCCTGAAATTGACTAATACCAAATTCATTGAGCCAAACCACTCTCAATTCAGCTTTACCAGCTGGTCTTGCAGGCTCCTGAATTTAAATTAGGTGCCAGTAAGCCATTTAAATTAATTAATGGAATATTCTCTTTAGAAGGTGGTAATTTGATGAATACTCAACAAAGAACATATTTTCCTACTGTTTTTGTATACAAAAATATAATTAGAATCTTTTTAGAAAATTAATTAGGGGTGATGACCAAGGCCAAAATCAGCTTGGACAAGTGGGCCAAGCTGGATTTGGCTCCATGAGCCAAATTTCCTCTTAATTAATTTTTTCCCACAATGGTGGTTTGGCTCAATGAATTTGGTATTAGTCAATTTCAGGAATGGCCCACTATGTATCACGTACCACAAGCTCTTACTACTGTACTAGACTACTCTACTAGTAGTAGCTAGTCTACTCGAGTAGTACTCTGCAGCGCACTGGTAGTACAATACATAAAGGTGGCAACAAGAACGTTTGGATTTTGGATTCCGTTCTGGCCTCGAACCCTAAACATTCATTTCAAATAAAATACTGAAACCAGCATGACAGACAACCGAATCACGGGGAAGTGCAGTGTTGAAAATAACGTCTTTTTATTATCATCATCATCCTGGTACTTAGGTAGTACTGTAGTCTAGTAGTAGACTACTAGACGAGCTCAGTTAGTTGATACAAAAAATCCCAAAATTATGTGAATGCAAACAATCCACACCATCATCACCTCTCTCAAACTTTGCGTAATTTTTTCATCATTGAACTCAACTTACCACTTCAATCAATAAATTATAAACATTATGATAAATTCTACCAGTAATTCGACCCATTTTTCCCTGTTGGATAGCTCGGATGGACTGCGGCAACAACAGCAGAACCATAAACCTCCTTCCTCTTACCAGCAATCCGTCACCGCCTCCTCATCAGGTAATAACGACGACGAAGAAGAAGAAGAAACACACACACACAATGGTTTTCGACAAAAGAATAATAATGATGACGATAATGATCAACGACGACAGCAGCAAACTGCTGATGCTGCTGTTGCTACTGCGCACTATTATTCTTGGAAAATTGCTGATTTTGGTGCGTACGAAGGAACACGATCTCGCGATGGTAGTCTTCATGCTACAGACGAAGTTTTCAATGCGGCATCCCACCTGAGTGCGACTCTGTTTAGTATTTTGGGAACTGTTCTGTTAATTGTTCAAAGCTGCAGTACATCACAACAAGACCAAGACCAATCTACCGAAAGCATGGTATACAAGATTGTTAGTTTTTCCATTTACGGTGCCAGTTTGGTAAATTTGTTTGCTTGCAGTACTTTACACCATTCTATTACGGGACCACCCAATGTAGAATCCTTTTTACGACTGTTGGATTATTTGGCCATCTATCCACTGATTGCCGGAACCTTTACGCCGCTGTGTTTGGTATTTTATCACGATTCCTCCATTGGCTGGGCCTTTTGCGGTTGTGTTTGGGGTATTGCCATTATCGGAATGATGGCCACGGCATCCTGCTTTATACAAATACCAAAATGGCTCAGCATGACCATGTACATTACGTTGGGATGGATGGGAGCCTGCATGACGTACTGGTTGATCCCTGTTTTAGGATACAGTGGAATGGGTATCTTTTTGTTAGGAGGAATCTTTTACACGGTTGGTGGATACGTCTACACGACCGAACATCCCAATCCATTTCCTGGTCGCTTTGGCTTTCACGAAATATGGCATGTAACGGTCTGTGCCGGTGCCCTTACCCACTGGATCCTCATGTACACTTACGTGTTGCCGTGGGAATCCCCGGACTAATTCAGCCGAATAAAGGATTGTGGGATTTATACGGTAATAGGCGGTATTGATAATAGTACCTCGTAACACTCGTTATGTA
>Ga0210025_1004912_pt1 | contig 11170 bp, 8 predicted proteins | sample CryGeyme20150102_FD_183989 | JGI IMG/M metagenome (GOLD analysis project Ga0210025, IMG submission 183989) | Groundwater microbial communities from Crystal Geyser aquifers in Utah, USA - Crystal Geyser metaG 2015-0102 (SPAdes) (version 2) | ecosystem: Environmental > Aquatic > Deep subsurface >...
CATAGGCACACGACCTAATAGAGTAAGACCTAACTCCTGAGTCCTATCATAGTCCCTAATAGGAGACAAGGTAAACTGCCGTAGTCCACCTGGGCTTAATTTGCGACACTAACGTTCGTTGTGTTGAAGTGAGATTGAATCTCGTGTTTTTCATTATTTTTTTAGTCGTCTGCTTTCGCCCTTTTCAAGCTGCCACCGACACCATCAAAACATCAAACATCAAACCACAAAACAATAGAATAGATGCTGTTCAAGAAATCTACAAAAGTATACTCAAAATGAGACGCCAATTTAGAAACTGCAGAGTAGCGATATTATTGCTGCTACTGCTGCTTAAAGTAGCTCTGGTGTCATGTTTTCAAACAATTCCTGTCGTTGTTGTTCCTCAGACTGCCCCTTCATTTCTGGATATCCGACACATGCGCTGCGGCAGGAACGCATCCTCGTCGTCATCCACACAATGTCGAATGAGCGAAGACTCCTCGGGAATTCCAAGTGGCACCGATTTGGAAAAAACATGGCGCTATGTCAAGAAACCTCTTCTATCAATTGGAGCCAAAGGCGCCACTGCATCCCACGGCAATTCTTTAAAAGAATTGCTCCAAGATCACACTGCCGTCAAAGTCAAAGTCAATACCAAGGCATTTGGTGTGTTTTTTTACTTTTTGCATAATTTTATGTGTCTCTTTGCGTGCGCGTGCGATCCGATCTTGCCATCCGGTCTTGGTAATACTGACACTGTCTTGTTGATTGCACGATTATACACGCGAACAACAACAATAACGTACAGGAACTTTGGAAAAGGCATTCGAGGAACTTAAAGATTTGGCAGTAACATCAGGGGCACCAGAGGGGATTGAAATGTTACAAAGTAGGAACAAAGATAACGTTATATTATTTGCTATGCCTGGTACATCCGACCGGATACGAAACGGTGACTTTCCTCCGCCGCCACCACCCCCCAGAGAGGATGAGGAAGAGTAGTTGGGTTCATTTCAAATCTCAAGTGTGAGCTGTTTTTCAATAGTAGTCTCTGCAGTCCAAGACCACAGTTGATCAAGGGCAACGCAAAAAAGTAGCGCATCTTATTTTGGTATTGGCTCCGACCATGTGTGTATTTTCCAAACGTTGCAAGTTTATATAAATGCACCCCTGGATGACTGCATGAAGATGCATGTTACCTGAAGATTTCATACTGTAGATTTTTGTAGATTTGCATAATATCTTTATTATCGCAAGAGCATCAATAAAACACAAATTCATACAAGTTTGCCCATTCAAAGAATGAAATTTATGTTTTCAAATGTCAAGACCCACGATGCCGAAAGCTCTTTCCTTTTGCAGTTGCAGTTTAAAAATGTGCTCTACGCTAGCTTCGCTATTATTCTATCAGTTATGGTTGTAGAAAATTTACAATTTCTGTTACAACTCTGTCGGCTGTATCTGGATCCGTGTGCAAATGATGGCTTCCGGGGAGCGTTTCGAAAACAATTGGTTTGAGAGTCTCTTGAACTTGGGCCTTTTGTTTCTCTTCTATTGGCCACCCATCTTTCCCCAGCAATACACACGTAGGACACTGAACGTCCGTGTATAGGACGTGTAATTGTTCGTCGGTAAAATACTGTAGAGAAGACCACATCAGTCGTTGATCATGTCGAAACCGAAATTTCGTGGTTGAGGATGATGAAGAGGTTGTCGCTTCTTCCTCTTCGACAACGCCTCGTGACACCAAAGCTCGTGCTCCCTCTTCGGAAATATATTGCTTTCCAGGAAATGTAGCTGCAGATCTAACTCGAACTTGGACGCAAGTTTCTAGATTAGGATAGTAGAACCGATTCGATGGTTGCCGCAAGAAGGGTCCATCCAGCTGCCGACTCTGAACATAGGTACGCAAATGTTCTGCTGTAGCTTCTGCGGGACGAGATAAATGTCCGACACTGTCCAGCATGATTAAATTACGAACTTGTTCCGGAAATGCAGCAGCGTACAAAAGGGAAATCCCCGCACTCATGGAATGTCCCACCAAGACAAACTTTGTGACAGTTGGCATGTTGTCGTGGTTGTTGGCCTTGCCTCTTGTAGGTTTCCACCATTGTAGCTGCTTCACCGCTTCTGCAATATAGAAAAGATATTCCGATCGTACCGTGGGAGGAGCATCCAAGCTTCGGTGGTCCGATAAGCCATGGCCTGGAAGATCCAGAGCGACGACGTGAACGTTGTATCCTTTCTTGGCACTATTGTTGTTCGTACCAGCACTTTCGTTGCTATCTCCTTCCAATATGGAGACGTCCAATTGTGATACGAGAGCGGGAGCCAACAAGTGAAAGCTTTGACAGTTATCCATCCAACCGTGAAGGCATAGGATGCGGAGATCCTCTACATCTTGGCGTCGTGATGACAAAGCGAACGGTTGATAGGATTGAGCCGCCAGTCGGATGCCATCACTGCATTCCAACGTAATTTCTTTCATCTTTGGCATCATTGCCGTGCTTTCTTGGCACCCCATTGGCAATTCACACTCCGAGTCTCCGAGTAGAAAAAATAAACTTAGAATGGAGACGTAAGTCTGGTCAGTGAGTCGCCGATGATTTTTACTACAGTACCACTGTAGCTAGCCAGGTCTGGTAGACTAGTCTACCCTGGTAGTAGCTAGAAAGAAAGGATTAGTATCATGTCCAGTTGGGAGGTCTACTACTTGCTACTACTACTCTACAGTAGTTAGTAGCAGTCAAGTACTAGTACCACAGGAGTAGTACTTAGGAGTCGTAGCTAGCTAGTACTAATAGTAGTAGACGACTGTAGTAGTACAACATGCAGGAAAGAAGGTGTGAGGAATCGGAATTTGTTCAAACTCTGTCAATCGATTCATCATAAATCGGCCAAAAATCGGTAAATATTGGTCAAAAGTGATACTCTGTAGTCGAAAACTCTTTCGGACTTCTTTAGTATCCTTAATCATTCAGCAACAAGGCCTGCACAATGTGACAGGCCGATCTTTCGTCGTGCAACCAATCCGCCACATAAGAAATCTAGAGTACTAACTAGCTGCTACATGCAACTAGTGCAATCAATATCGCAAGAGTACAAAAAATTGTCATGATATCAATATCCAAAACCATCCTCGTGCTCGTGGCCCTGGTAGTTAATATCTGCCCAGTACACGCTTTTCAACCTGCAGCTCTTTTATACCATCGGCAGCAGCAGCAGCAGCAGCAGCAGCATCACAGGCGCCACTCATTGCTGCGAGTTATCAAGGCCAATGGAGACAGCAGTGATGTCGACGAAGCAAATGAAGATAAAAACGACAATTTACTGGGAAGGCCGATAGCTGCCTCTCGATTATCCCATGCCATGTTGCAAGTTCCATCCGTCGATACAACCTTACAATTTTGGAAAGAAACCTCCAACGCACAAGTCACAGCTAGTTCACAAATAGACAGCAATGACAACGGGGATGATAAATTAAAATCTGCATTTTGTGTGCTGGGTAATGGAAAATCCATTGACAAATGCTTTGCTCTGGAACTCGTCCGAAACAAGCACAAAGAATTTGTGTTGGGTAATGCCATCTCCTACTTGGGCATCAGCAAGTTAATCCAGTTTGCCTCTCCAGAAGATTTAATTTCTGTCATTACCGGGAGCAAACCTGATCCTCCAGAGCAGGAGGAACCTAATGGCCTGCGGACAGAACTGGTAGCCTCGGCGCCGGGAGATTACTTTGCCCGCTTTTGTTTGCACACGAGCGCTCTCGACAAAACGACCGATTTTTATACCAATATTTTGGGCATGGATGTGGCAGCCGTAGGAGATAATGGAGAAATGCTATGTTTGAGGTACCCATCCGCACTACTTACAGACATGACGGATGATTCGTCCGTGTATGGAGTGCCAACAACGTTGGTCTTTGAGCCTCTTCCAAGGGGCAGTACCTTGAGTATGGGTAATTGCTTTGATCACTTGGTTATTGCGACGGAAGCTGACATTGACGCGGTCTACGAACAAGTTCAAGAACTGCTGGAAGAGAGTGATCTTGAATGTCCCATCTTTATGAAACCGACCAAGATGTTTGGTCAAAAAGTAATTGGTGTAATGGATCCAAACGGGTATAAAATTATCCTAGCTGGCAAGGCGTAGGTCAATGATGCGATTGAGCAGCTGGGCCGGCAATACACCGTGCAATTCGAAGGGTGTTGTAAAGTAAACCAAATGCTATTAGGTGTAATTTTACTGTACACAGGGCATGCTAGGGCGAACATAGGTCAATGCAAAGGGAAAGTCAACATTCCAAAACACTTAGTAGCAGAGAGATCAACACTGTCTAGAGTTATGCTAGAGTTCCTGTTCTGTCTGCTATGTGACAACTACTCGGATCACAGCTAGCGGCAAATTAGTTCATACCTGCCTGCCTGCCTGCCTGCCTACCCACCTCTAGCTCTAGACCTACCTGCAAGACGGTAGGGAAAAGATCAGAGGACGTGCACATAATAGTTAACAGATTCGTCGAGTTCAACCCTGTTGTTTTGCTGTTGTATCCATAGAGGTGCAGACAAGCATTCACCCAGAAAATGTCACCAATCGGAGATTTTAACAGCGAAATTACCGAGGATGCTACGGCACCTTGCGGCAACCTATGATCTAAGAGAATTCTTTCAAGCCCTTTCGCAGCAAGTGTCTACTTGCTATTAGTAGCATCTTGCACATTGTTTGGAGCTCGCAACCAAGCCAATTCGACGAAGTTTCCAACTTGTTGCTTCAGTAGAAGAAAGCTACCGAGTCTACGAGACAAAGCACCGCCTGTACGACTAATTTTTGGTATGTGTGTTCTGCTGGGAGCTTGACATTCCAAACGCTGTCTTTCCAAGAGGGACTGGAGTCGTACCGATATATTTTTGGCTGCTACCCCCGAAGGGGTCGCAAGCCTTTTCAATTGTTTCGCAGTACTCTGCAGGACACGTGGGAGGAAAGCCAACGCACTCCAGTCTCGGGGCCTCGTCAGGCTGCAAGACCTGCCACGGTATTTGTGCTAGATTTTGATTTATTCAGAAATGTGAGCGTTATTGGCGGTTATTTGAAATAAGGTACAAGATTTGATGTAGATAAAATTCCTTCATACTTTTTGAATGAATAAATGTCGCATCGAATTTTTGTCTAAAAATTGGTACAGTCTTTTTACCAGACTCAAGCCGGAGTCCAAGAACCAGACTCAATCACTCACATTTTTTGTTAGCCCACAAGTTGCGCAACAAGTCCAATTATTTTGCAATCAAACATCAAGTCGAAATATCCGACAGCAATCAGCAGGACGAAGACAGAGCCACATCTTTCTCCTGATTGTACCTATAGTATTGAAATAGTATTCTTAACGTGAATATCAGTTTGTCGGAAGTCTGTCGCGAAGTTTAGACTTAAATACAAGACAAATCGAAAAATTTCAGAAATCCGATACAAAATGGATAGCATGTTCGAAACAGCAAAAGTTGAGCGTAAGTTACTATGTTCCGCATCCATTAGTCACAACATTGTTGATATCATCATCTATCATGCCACTAATATACGTTTGTATTAATACTATTGCAGCCGTGCCTCCCTTAAAGAGGTTCGAGCAGAACCGAGGAGACATGGAAGACTGGGACTCTTCAAGGGAAGGAAACTCCAGGGGTGGATCTCCTGCACCAACCACGGGTAAGCGCAAGATGTTGACTGATCGGGAGCCTGAGTCACCCGAAGATATGGGTCCTGGTAAGCCGACACCTCCCTACGCCAAGCGAGAAAAGAGTATGTTCCCGAGGGATAGGATGGAAACCGATTCGCCCGCCTCTTATCCAAGGCATGTTATTGTTCCATCGCATGAAAATCAGCGTCAAAATGAGGCTCATGGGGATTCTCATTTTTGCAGCAATACCCCTTCCCGAAAGGGTTACGCTGCTTCTACACCGACGCTGACGCCCGAATCGGTTTCCATGGTCAGCGCCACTCACGCTTACGAACCTCATTACTACCGTCATGCTTACTACGGGTCTGATGGTTTCCATGGAATTCCTCGCGACTTTGCTCCTGAAGCTAGTATGGGACACTATGGTGCAAACGAACGTGACAATGTCTACCTGCGCCCGAGTACCGCCAAGCGTTGGGCTTGCGACTACTGCAACGTTGCTACCTTCCTGAGCTACGATGAGGCCTGTGCTCATGAGGAAGCGTGTGCTCGTCGCCAGCAGGAACACTACGCCCGACTGAATCCTCGCCCACCCCTGCGTCCTTTTCATGGAGCTGGAGCTAGTCCTGGAAATGGGCTTGGAGCACTCTACCACGCTACCCAGGAGGTCGGCCCTATGCCACCTGGCGCTTACTATGGACGAGCCGGTCCACCCATACCCATGTTGCCCGCGGAGAAAGGCTACACCCAAGATCCTAGAGGATACGCGTACCGTGGTGGTTATGAGATGGCTCATTACACCCCGTACCAGGGACATCATCACCAACCACGTGAACCTGAGCAACGACGCGGCATGCTGTTGTCACTGGCTTCGGACAGTGACAGCCTTTCTGATCGCCAGTGCTACGTCCGCACAACCATGGTGGAGATATTTGCAGCAACTGAAAAGGATGTGGCTGCTCGTCATACTAAAGGTGCCCAAAAGCTGGTGATTGGCCAAGTTGGAATCCGATGTGTCTACTGTTCTCACTTGCGTCCTCGTGACCGCGCGGAACGAGCAGTGTGCTACCCATCGTCTATCAGCCGCATCTACCAGACCGTAGCTGATATGCAGCGTTTCCACTTCGAGCAATGTACCGAGATTCCTAACGAAGTCCGGGATATCTATAAAAGCCTCAAAACCACTCGCCCACGAGGAGTTGGGTCTCCACAGACTTACTGGGTACAAAGCGCCAACATTTTGGGTTTGATCGACTCTGAGGGCGGAATTCGCTTTAAGGACAGTGCTGACGAAGTCGCGGAGGCTCCTACCAGTAACGAAAATGGCAATACTGACGATGCCAATGATACCACCACCAAGGAACAATCTGCAGACATGTCTGTTTGAAGATTCCCCAGAAGTTATCTTGCGCTTGTTTCTTTCTCCGAATGCTAAAATCTCGAGCTTGATTTTAGTATACACCTCTCGCCGCAGTCGTCTATGTTCGTCACTCACAATTCATAAATTGGTAGCTCGCACACTCAACAACATAGCCAGGGGACGACTAGAGCACTTTTTGTTGTCTGAGCTGTAATAATTAATATGAATCAATACTACAAAATGTGTCATACTTTACCAACAAAAGCTCAATGAATGACATAAAGATATTATGGTCAATTTAGAAAAGTCTACCAGCTTACTAGCCTACTACTAGACTATTATTGATCAATACTGGAGTTTGTTTTCGTCCCCGCTGTAAATATTGTACTACTATTGTGTTTCGTTTACTCCGTGATACACTGCTACTAGTACTAGCTAGAGAGGGTGGAAACCCCATCCTTTCTATCACACTGCTAAGTTTTTTGCCTCGTTCATTTGGTAGACGCTACGCTAAACTATAAAAAGTAGCAAAGAGTGCATAATGCCCAGACTCTGTTCAGCCAAAGATACCACAGCTGCAGTGTGGAAAATCATGAGCGTCATTCAAGCCTTCTTTCTGCCATCAAATCCTCTTCGGCTACCTTGCATAATAAGTAGCCATCTGAAATATATATTTTTACTCGAGAGCCGCCAAGACCTTATCGCAAACATCGTCCATATCGAGTGCCTTCAAAGGCGGAAAAGGTCGTTTGAGCGCCAACAACTCAACGATGGGCTCTTCCTTTCCCGTAACACGAACCACAAAGTTTCCTCTCCCGGGCTGTAGAGAGTCATTCATAAAAAAAAAGAGTAGACGAAACAATGAGTGGAGGAGATCGCAAATATATATTCAAAATATATGCCAGGAAGACAACAGCACTATCCTACCTTTTCCTCATTGATTTTAACAGTGGCTTTGCTACCAACCGCCTTTTCAATTTTGGCCGCCCGGGACTTGAATGCACCTCATTGCTTGCAAGCTTCAATGGAAACGACGGTTCCACTGCTGGCTGCCTTCGTAGTTGACGGAGCACTCTTTTTCACGGGAGATTCTTTCTTTTTCACAACAACTTTCTTCTTACTGGCAGCCGCCGGCTTGGCAATTGCCGCAACTGTCTTGTCTTCGCTCTTACGAGAGCTGGAGCGGGTTGTTCTTCCCATCGTAACAACTAATGGCTGTACCAGTACCAGGTGACAGGAGGATTGGTTGTGGAAGGCAAGTACGAAGCCCCTTTGAATGACTAGACTGCTATTATTTTTTTTTATTGTTGAGAGCTGATGTGTTGTTTCTGCGTCGGCTTCCGCCAGCGTCGTTCATGGAAGATACTCCGTTAGGGATGGTGTTAACATTATTGGCTCTACCACTGCCTGCCACGGTTGTTGGTTCATAGAAAGTCGAAAGTAGCAAGTGATTTACGGAAGAGAAAAAGGTTTCCCACACCTTGCCATTCACCCCGCGAGGTCGCAAGTACAGGCATCAGAAAAGCGAGAAAGGATTGCCACGTCTCATCGCTACATCAATCGATACCCTCTCTAGTACTTGAAGATTGATAATAGATTGGTACTAGTACCGTAGGTGTGAAAGCATCGACTCCCGTGGGGACATAGAAGATCAGTCTGGAACAAACAGGAAGGTTTGGCACGATCACTCGCCGCCCTACTGATACTACATAGACCCAAAGCCATAACCTAGTTTATCAAAAACAATGTATAAGTGATCGTGGAGTCACCGCCATTGATGAAATGCTTTGTATAAATCCAGTTCGGCTCCCGGTACTCGGACGAAGTGCGACCGCAAAATTTCGATTTGCAACGACAAAAGCACGGCAAAATCCAAAAATGAACTCCCGCGCCTTAATTAATTTAAACTTGGTCTGATCGTGACGTTGTCAAGTATGCTTGCGTGAGAGCAAAATCGCTTTGAAAGCTCAAAAGAAAAGTCACCTTTGAGCTCATAAATCGCAATTCCAAACAAAACTAATCGTTTTCGTTGTTTCGTCGATTCAACCGCTTTCGTTTACTTTTTAATTTATTTTCAAATCCTTCGTACCTACCACATCATGAAGCTTTCTAGTGTCCTTCTTGCTACCGCTACCTTGTTCGGATCCTACGGTTCCCCTGTTCTTGCCATCAATGAAGATGGGTCTACTGTTACTGGTCCTGTTGCCAACAATGATGGTGGAGACCTCCCCATCAGTGATGGTGAGGTGACTGTTGTTCTATTGAATCCATCTGACTATGATGCTGACTTTACCAAAGAGGAGCAGGAGTTCATCTCCACCTCCCTTGTCAAGGCTTTCCACAAGACCCATGGCAACTCAGATGTCTTGGACTTGGCTGGTGTTGTCTTTGAAGGCCAGACTCATGAACCTGCTACTGCTGAGACCTTGGATGACTTTGGTGAAACCATGCTTGGAAAGCGAGACATTGCTCGCTACCGTTATGATTACTCCCAATTCTTCCCCATGTGGCACTGCCGCCGTGGATGGTGCCCTTCCTCCACTGAGTCATTCATCCTTGGAGCCCAAGTGGATGGAGACCTTGATGCTACCAAAACAAAGAAGACTAGCCATGCAGCTTGGGAATCACAGCTTTCTAAGTATCTCAAGAACAGCAACTTTCCAGTCTTTGAACACATTGAAGGAGTAAAGATCACATTTGAAAACAAAAATGCCATCAATGGTGCTGTCAACAAGGCTGCTGTTGTAGATGGTATCATGCATGGATTGCGTGGACCCTCGGTTGACTCTGCCTAGATCTGCTCTGAGATCTCTCTCGTCTCTCTGAGACTTTATTTTCTTGCGCTACTCGTTTGATCTTTTCGGAGTAACGCAAGCAACTGTGACAATGGTCCGATGGGTGCAAGCATCCTGTGGTGTTTGCTGTTGCCAGTCGATTTGTAGGCCATACGTAATAATATAAGAACAAAACCAACTGTTCATCAAGATTCTTTAGCAAGTCATCTTTTGTAAGAATAGAATTCACGAATGTAGCATGAAAGGCTGAGCCTGAAATATGATCAAGAGAGACGATATTCAAATTGTACCGTATCACTCGTGGCAGTCTTCGCCGAAAGTCCTCCCTAAAAAGTTATAGACGATGTCAACATAAAATTCGCGACCTGCAGTCGCACTGGGGTCGTCATTCAACTTTGATTATTCAACTTTCAAATTGCTCTTGTTGACTGCAAACGATCGCATAGCATCGACCAGCTTGTGTCGAAAAGTTTTCGCTTCATCTGACCTTGTGTCGGCATTTGGTATATAATAGTACTAGCTAAATTCTGACTAACCCACATATTTACAAATCATAGACTCGCTGAGGTCTTTCCGACTCTCGTCGACTCGTATTTCTGATTCATGCAGCAAACTCATTCAGATTGCAGCTAGTCAATTGCAGCTAGTCAGTGGTCAGTGTGACGTCAAACTTCAAAAATTCGCCGTGGGTAAGATATCTAGGATCTAGTGTATACGCGGCGACGTTATACCGTTATTGTAATCAAGAAAATGATTTGACTATTTCTAATGTTTGTGTCTGTGTGTGATAAACAATCAACCGAATTACATCTGTTCGCTTCCAGGTCGAACTAAGAGGGTGGTTGTTCGAAACTTCTCTAGTCTCCGGCCGTTCGTAGATTTATTCGGTCCACATGCGTCTCGCTTTTCTGTGGTAGGCGGCTTTTATGCTCAAAGTATTCAAGCTCTGGGCTCCGCATTGCCTGAATTGTCAAACAACCAACTCGACAAATCTCAGCTAGCTCCAGCTGCCTCTTATTAGTCGCACTCTAACATCAAATAAATAAAACAGTTAGTTGTTCTTAAAATAGAACGTGCCAGTAGTCTACGTACTGGAGGATAATAATAGCTACAGTAGCTAGTTTTCAACTTCTACTACTGCTACTAGTAGTAGTACTAGCTAGACACTGGAGTAGCCACGTACTCTATTAAGCTACGGCCACTAGCTACTCTACTACTACTAGCTACTAGCTAGTAGCTAGTAGCTAGTAGCTAGTAGTAGTAGCTAGAGTAGTAGTAGTAGTAGTAGTAGTAGTAGTAGTAGTAGTAGTAGTAGTAGTAGTAGTAGTAGTAGTAGTAGTAGTAGTAGTAGTAGTAGTAGTA
>Ga0210025_1004917_pt1 | contig 11166 bp, 9 predicted proteins | sample CryGeyme20150102_FD_183989 | JGI IMG/M metagenome (GOLD analysis project Ga0210025, IMG submission 183989) | Groundwater microbial communities from Crystal Geyser aquifers in Utah, USA - Crystal Geyser metaG 2015-0102 (SPAdes) (version 2) | ecosystem: Environmental > Aquatic > Deep subsurface >...
ACACGGGTGGTATCGGTCCACATCGTTGGTCTCCAGAAGTTTGTTGCAAAACCCACTGAATCAACGAATCGGATAGCCGTCAAGCTAACCTGCTGATATCACCCAACTTAGTTTCGGGTCAGACACTTAGAAACAAGTGAAAGCAATTCGGTCGCGGATGTTACTCTGCACCTCCGTCGCCCCAGCGAAGGCTGGGGCCTAACCCAAACTTTGGTTTTTCCGCCTCGATCGGGTTGGATGCCAGCCTGCGCTGGCATGACGGGCTGGGCCGTATCACCAATCCGCTACGCGAGCGATGCTGTCGCACCGCCACCACCCCAACCCCTCCTCTGAAGAGGAGGGGCTAAGAGAGGTGTAATCTTAACCCTGCGAAGCAATCCAGTCGCGGATTTTTGTTTCCAGCACGGTCATCGGCAGCGCGCCGGTGTTCAGCACCTGATTGTGGAATTCGCGGACATCGAACTTGTCGCCGAGCGCTTCCTGGGCCTCTTTTTTCAGCCGCTGGATAGTCAGCGCGCCAATCTTGTAGGCCAGAGCCTGTGAAGGAATCGCGATATAACGTTCCACTTCGGCCGTCGCATCGGTTTTGCCCATGCTGCTGTTGTCGAGCATATACTGGATCGCCTGATCGCGGGTCCAGCCCTTGCTGTGCAGGCCGGTATCGACGACCAGCCGCATGGCGCGGAGCATTTCGTCGTCGAGATGGCCGAAGCGCTGATAGGGATCGTCATAGAGACCCATCGGGTAGCCGAGCTTCTCGGCATAGAGCGCCCAGCCCTCGACAAAGGCGGTGTTGCCGCCAAAGCGCATGAAGTTCGGCAGGTCGGTATTTTCCTGGGCCAGCGAAATCTGGAAGTGATGGCCCGGTGCGCCTTCGTGCAGGTAAAGGGTGGTGATGCCCGAAGTGCTGCGCGAGGGCAGGTCATAGGCGTTGAAATAGAAGACGCCGGGACGCGAGCCGTCGGGCGTGCCGCTCTGGTAGGAACCGCCAGCCTGGAATTTTTCGATCGATTCATCATAGGGGCGGATCTCCAGCGGTGATTTCGGCAGGACCTTGAACTGCTCGCCGATCTTCGCGTCGACCTTCTTGCCGATATCGTAAAAGGACTGGGTCAGGCCTTCGCGCGATTCCGGGTGGAATTTCGGATCGGTCCGGAGATATTCGAAAAATTCGGACAGGGTGCCGTCGTAGCCGACTTCGTCCTTGATCTCCTCCATCTCGGTCTTGATCCGGGTCACTTCGCTGAGGCCAAGATTGTGGATATAGTCGGCCTTGAGCGGCAGCGTGGTCGTGTTCTCGATCAGATTTTCATAGAGAATGTTGCCGCCCTTCATCGCGCTCAGGCCGACGCCTTCGCGGGCAACCGGCAGATATTCATTCTTGAGGAAATCATGCATCCGCTGATAGGCGGCAAAAATATCGGTGGTCGAGGCGGCATATTCCTTGGTCAGCCGGGCCTTGTCGGCGTCGCTGAAATCTTCCGGGAAGCTTTTCGTCGGTGCCATATAGGGACTGTTTTCGAGGCCGAGAGCAATCTGGGTGGCGAGCTGTTCGATGACATTGTTGATCGTCAGCTTGGTTTCAACCACGCCGCTTGCCATGCCTTCGCGGAACCGCTCGATCGAACGATCACCGATAACAATGAACTGCTTGTGGCGTTTGAGATTATCCTCGTAATTTTTCACCGTCTTGAACGGGGCGGCGCCTTTGCCCGAGGCGAAATCGGGATAGAAGGTGTGAAAGCCGCTGAAATGATTGACCGGGCGTACGACAGTCAACGCCATGATTTCGTCGGAATAACCCTTCAGCGCTTGCTGCTTGTCGCGCTTGAACACGTCATAGGCGATTCTATCGGTGGCGCTCAGCTTGCTGCGGTCGATTTTCATCAGCGCGGCCAGTTCGGCGGTTTCGGCGGCTTTTTCCTTGGCGAAATATTCGTCCGAAATATAGTCGCCGAGCTGATCGGCATAGCGTTCGTCACCCCGGAACAGCGCCCCGATCGGATTGCGCTTGAGATTTTCCTCATCGCTTTTGGCGAACAGGGCCTTCATCTTCTGGCCCTCGGTCATCTCCGCTGCTTCGTGATGCTCCATCGCCGCTGCGCTGGTTGCGGCAAGCGGCTGAGCCATGGCGATGCCGCCGGTTGCGAGGAGGCTGGTGCCGAGAAGAAGGGCGAGAGATTTCTTGATCATATTCTGTTCCTGTTCAAAAACTGTTATGTTCAGCTAACACGGTAAAGTAACGCTCGCAACGAATTCTCCCGGTCGGCGATGTCGTTGGTCGAAGCGGGTGCTGCTTTCGTCGTTGCACTGCCGATTCAACCGTCGCTGCCCTTTTGCCACTGGTTGAGCCGGAACCATTTGGTGATGATATATTTGGTGCCCTTCTCAACCGGCTTTCCCGCATGCAATGTGTCGATATTGGGCGTGCCGTCGGGGCGCATATTGTTCCAGATCAACAGCATGCCGCGACGCGGTTCGACCTGATATTGCAGTTGCGGAAAGGCAGTGGCGCCGCCCTGCTCGGGTTCGTTGAGATAGGCCATCGCGGTCCAGCTCCGCTGACCGCCATTGGGGCCTTCATATTGCCAATATTTCTCGCTTTCGTGAAAATAGTCGTGATGGTCCTTGAATTCCTGGCCCGGCTGATAGCGCTGGCCTTGCAATATTTCGCTGTGGCTTTGCGGCAGTCCCATCAGGTCGCAGATCGATTTGTCGATGCGGCGGATATCGGGGTCGGCGGGATCGACATTGCAGCTGTAGCTGGTGCGATAGCCCGCTTTCCTGGTCCCTTCGTACAGCGTGGAGGGCTGGCTGTCATTGTCGATCATCGCGATCAGCAGGTCGCAATCGGCCTCGCTGAGAAAATTCTGATGAACGTAGAGCTGGACATAGGGGCTTTCCAGCCACTGCACCCGGGGATGGGCATTCAGCGTTTCCGTGACCTTGCGACCAAGCGCCGCCATCCGCCGCGGGCTGCTGTAAAGTTCAATCTGCTTTTTCGAAGAGGCTTTGGCCATGCCCGCAGTCTAGTCGATGACGCGACCGCGTACCATCACCCAGTCGACCTTCTCGAGCGTGCGGACATCGTCCAGCGGATTGCCGTCGATCGCGATCAGATCGGCGGAATAGCCGACTGCAATCTTGCCGATCTGATTTTCCATATCGAGCATCTTGGCGGCCACCGTCGTCGCGCTGGCGACGGCTTCCCGCTTGGTCAGGCCGGCATCGACCATCAACTGCAGTTCTTCGGCGTTGCGGCCATGGTCAAAGACACCGGCATCGGTACCAAAGGCAACCGGCACACCCATTTGTTTCGCCATCGCCACCGCCTTGCCGACCTGGCCCATGGTCATGCGGATCTTTTCTTCGACCACCGGCGTGTAGATACCCTTGCCCAGTCCTTCGCTGACTCCCTGGAACGCCATCAGCGTCGGCACCATCGCGGTGTTGTTGGCCTTCATGACCTTCAGCGCGGCCTCGTCGGCGAACGTGCCATGTTCGATCGTGTCGATCCCGGCGCGCGATGCCGCCTCGATACCGCGGGCACCATGGGCATGGGCCATGACCTTGAGGCCGAGCGAGTGGGCGGTGTCGGCGATCGACTGCATCTCCGCGCTGGTGAATTGCGCGTCCAGCCCGCGACCCTGCTGCGACAGCACGCCGCCGGTGGCGGTGATCTTGATGATGTCGGAGCCCGCGCGGCTCGCCTTGCGCACCTTGGCGGCGCATTCGACGGCGCCGGTGCAGCTATAGCCGCTGGTCAGCAGGTCGTTCACATCCTCGGTGAAGCCGGACACGTCGCCATGGCCACCGACAATCGCCAGCGCCGGACCGGCGGCAATGATGCGCGGACCCGGAATGATGCCCTCGGCGGTGCCGCGGCGCAGCGAGAAGGCGCTATATTGCGACGAGCCCGCTTCGCGCACGGTGGTGAAGCCAGCTTTCGCGGTGACCAGGGCATTTTTCGCGCCGACGACGACACCCCATTCGGCGGGCTCGGTGGTTTCCTTCCAGAAATCGCCGCCGGGATCGCCGGTCAGATGGACGTGCAGATCGATCAGGCCTGGCATGACGGTCTTGGTAGAAAGATCGATGATATTGGCACCGGCGTCGCTCGCCGAATCCGACCCGCGCCGGATTTCGGCAATCTTGCCATCGCGGACGATGATCGTCGCTGGGCCGCTGGGGGACGATGCGGCATCGGTCAGCAAATTGCCTACGCGAATGATCTGGTCCTGAGCGATGGCATTGGTTGATACCATAGCCAGTGCCAGAGTGGATATCGTCAGACTGAGCGCGCGTATCATCAATTGTCTCCTGTTATTCCCGTGCGCTTTTGCTTGGTCGCTCGATAAGTTGCAACAGGAAAGCACGGCGCTACTGCTAGATTCGCAGGAAGCCTCGATCAGCACGGCCAGTGCTTTCTTCAATGGGGGCCGGTCGAGCCGTCAATTGACAAGGCACGCTGTTTCCACGATGATTTCGTGGAATGTACCCCCGTGCCTTCTTACGCCACGGCCCAATCATGGCGTTTTCATTATAAGGAGATTGTACCATGCGCCTCCCCCTTGCCATTCTTGCCCTCGCCGCGACCGCACCACTGCTTGCGCAGTCTGCCCCCCAAGTGCCGGGACAAATGGATGCAACCCGCGTTGTCGCCGGAAGCTACGCTGCCGACCCGTCCCATTCGCTGATCGCATGGGAGGTCAATCATTTCGGCTTTAGCGATTATATCGGCCTGTTCGGCGATGTTGCCGGCACGCTGACGATAGATCCTGCGGACCTTTCTGCGGCCAGCGTCGATGTGACGATCCCGGTTGCCAAGGTAACCACGGCGAGTGCCGGGCTGACCGATCATCTGTTGCGCCCTGGCAAAGACGGCGCGAAGCCCGATTTCTTTGGTCCTGAACCCAGCGACGCGCATTTTGTATCGACCAGCGTCGCTGCCACTGGCAATGCGGCAACCATCGAGGGCAACCTGACCTTGAATGGCATTACCAAACCCGTGACGCTGGATGCCGAACTCACCGGCGCGGGCAACAACCCGTACAACAAGAAGCTCACCGTCGGCTTTTCCGCCACCACGATGATCAAACGGAGCGATTTTGGTATAGCTACTGCCATTCCGCTGGTGTCGGATACTGTAGAACTCGAAATTCATGTCGCATTTGAAAAGAACTGACCGCCCGCACCGGTGATCGGCGGTGGCCGGGCTAGCTTGTTCAGTGGCACCATATTTTGACAACAGAAAACCCGCCGCCTGTTGAGGCGGCGGGTTTCTTGATTTCGTTTCCCGGTCTTACCAGAAGAAGTCGTAGATCACGTCGATGACTTCGCCGCTATAGGTGTCGATCAGCAGGACATCGTCATAATAGCGCACCCAGCGGGTTCTCGCATAGGCAGGCGGCAGGCGGTAATAGCTCGGGTTGTTTATCCAGTAGCGCGATCCGTAAAACGCTGATCCCAGCGAGATCCCGATGCTCAGACGGCGGTAGTTATAATCTCGATAGGGCGCGTAATAGCGCCCTTGCCGATAATAGCTGCGGTTGGCCTGGCGGTAGCGCTGCCAGTCATAGCGGCGGTCATTGCGCCAGCTGCGGTTCCAGTTCCGGCTGCTGCGCGCATCATTGCGATTGTTCCGATAACGTTGATCAATCCGGCCATCGCGATTGCGATCGACTCGCCGATCGACAACATTATTGTTGTTGCGATCATAGCGCCGGTCAATCTGTCCATCGCGGTTGCGGTCAAAGCGGCGATCTACCCGGCCATCGCGATTGCGGTCGCCCTGCCGGATGTCCTGACGCCAGTCCTGCCGGTTGACAACGCGCCGGTCGACCCGACGTTCAACCCGCTGGTCTCGCTGGGTAGCGAGATTGACATTGCTATCCTGGCTATTTTGCCGGGCTGCCCGTCGGGACAGGCCGTCATAATCTCGGTTGGCGCGATTGGTGTTTAAGCTCCGGTCGACATTGTCGACGCGTCGATTTTGACGGGCCTCGGCCCGATCACCGCGTGTTCGCAGGTCGGGCTGTCCGCGGTTATTCCGGTTTTCGGCTCGCTGAGCCCGACGATTTTGACCAGCGGCTCGGTCTGCTCCGCGGTTGCCGCGGCGCTCGCTGAGGCCATCGCGCTGCAGCCTGGCGGTACCGGTGAGGTCAACCTGCACCAGGCCTGGTCCGCTATTGAGATTCGGGGCGATTTCGGCGGCGGATGCGGCGGCGGGCGTCAACATCGTGGCAGCCATCAGGCCGGGGATAAGAAATATACGCATGGCTTACTCCTGTTGCTGGCGACTCCATTGGCCGCTGCTGTGCAACAGGTCATAGGTTGTTAACCCTGTCAGAGTCCTGAACTGACTTGTTATGTTCAGGAAAGGTGGAAGTTATCTGAACACGAATGTTCAGATAACTTCCACCCCGGACTTGATCCGGGGTCCATCTCGGGTGAGCGACCGCTGAAGCGAGCTTGATCTTTTTGGGGTGAGCGCAGGAATCAAACGCAACTATCGTGATTGCTGATAGATTGGGAGATGGGCCCCCGCCTTCGCGGGGGCACAGCGCTTCTTCGTAGAAGCACGGCTTGTCGTCTAATCCTTCAGATTATCCTTTTCCAGCCATTCCTCCAGCCATTTGATCGTATATTCGCCCGACTGGAAGCCCTCGTCATAGACCAGTTTCTGGTGCAGCGGGATGGTGGTCTGGACGCCTTCGATGACAAATTCGTCGAGCGCGCGGGCGAGGCGCATCATGCAGCCATCGCGGGTCCGGCCATAGACGATCAGCTTGGCGATCATGCTGTCATAATAAGGCGGGATCGAATAGCCGGCATAAAGGCCGCTGTCGACGCGCACGTGCATGCCGCCTGGCGCATGATAGCTCGTAACTTTGCCGGGCGAAGGGGCCCAGGTCTTGGGATTCTCCGCGTTGATCCGGCATTCGATGGCGTGACCCTTGAACTCCAGCTCGTCCTGCGTGACCGAGAGATCGCGGCCATCGGCGATGCGAATCTGCTCGCGCACCAGATCGAAACCGGTAATCATTTCCGTCACCGGATGCTCGACCTGCAACCGGGTATTCATCTCGATGAAGTAAAATTCTTCATTCTCGTAAAGAAACTCGATCGTGCCGGCGCCGCGATATTGCATGCCCTTCATCGCGTCGACGCAGACCTTGCCCATCCGCTCGCGCTGCTCGGCGCTGATCACCGGCGAGGGTGCTTCCTCTAGCACTTTCTGGTGTCGGCGCTGCAGCGAACAGTCGCGCTCGCCGAGATGAATGGCATTGCCGCGGCCATCGCCAAACACCTGAAATTCTATATGGCGCGGATCGCCGAGATATTTTTCGATATAGACGGTGGCGTCGCCGAATGCCGCCTTGGCCTCGGTGCCGGCCTGCTTCATCTGGGTTTCGAGCTCGGTCTCGCTGTTCACCACTTTCATGCCGCGACCGCCGCCGCCGGATGCGGCCTTGATGATCACCGGATAGCCGACCTCTTTCGCGACCCTTTTGGCTTCGCCGATCTCGCTGACCGCGCCGGCGGAGCCGGGGACGAGCGGAATGCCGAGGTCGCCGGCGGTCTTCTTGGCCGCGACCTTGTCGCCCATGATCTTGATATGCTCGGGCTTGGGACCGATCCACTTGATGTCATGCGCTTCGACGACTTCGGCGAAATGCGCGTTTTCGGAGAGAAAACCATAGCCCGGATGAATCGCATCGGCGCCGCTGATCTCGGCAGCGGAAATGATCGCCGGGATCGACAGATAGCTGTCGGCTGCGGCTGGCGGACCAATGCAGACCGCTTGATCGGCAAGCCGCACATGCATCGCGTCGGAATCGGCGGTGCTGTGTACGGCGACGGTTTCGATGCCCAGTTCCTTGGCGGCGCGCAATATCCGCAGTGCAATTTCCCCGCGGTTGGCAATCAGGATTCTTTCAATGGTCATTTCGCGATGCCCTTGTCCCGTTCGTGTCGAGCGCAGTCGAGACATATCTGGTTAGGAGCGCGGTCTCTCGACTTCGCTCGAGACGAACGGAGTGATTGAACCATCATCTATGCGATCACGACCAGCGGCTGGTCATATTCTATCGGTTGCCCGTTTTCGACCAGGATCGCCTTGACCGTGCCAGCGGTTTCGGAAGTAATCGGGTTCATCACCTTCATCGCTTCGACGATCAGCAGCGTATCGCCAACGGCAACCTTGTCGCCAACGCTGATGAAATTATCGGCACCGGGTTCAGCCGCGAGATAGGCGGTGCCGACCATCGGCGATTTCTGGGCACCGGCATGATCGTCGACCGGCGCAGCGGCCGCTTCCGGAGCGGGGGCGGCTGCCGCGGGGGCGGGCGGCGCATAGGCAGGGGGAGCGGAAACAAAGGTACCGCCGCCGCGGGCGACCTTGATCTTGCGGTCGCCATCCTCGACTTCGATTTCGGTCAGGCCGGCTTTCTCAAGGATGGCCGCCAGATCGCGTACCAGTTTGATATCTACATTCATGCCTTCATCCGTTTCTTTTTTCGCAGGCATATTCTGTCCTTATGCTGACGTTAAAATTTGCTGGCCGCGTCCAGCGCCAGTTGATAGCCAAAAGCACCAAAGCCGCAAATCGTTCCTTTTGCAACCGGTGCGATGAAACTCTTGTGGCGAAAATCTTCGCGCGCCGCGGGATTTGAGAGATGCACTTCGATAACCGGCGTCCGGATTGCCTTGATCGCATCGAACAAAGCGACCGATGTATGGGTCAGCGCGCCCGCGTTCAGGATCACAGCCTGCGCGTCTTCGGCGGCAGCTTCGTGCAGCCAGTCGACCAGATGGCCTTCATGGTTGCTCTGGCGTATATCGACATCGAAACCGAGAGTCTGCGCATGGTCTTCTATCTGTCCGGCGATCTCGTCGAGCGTTTCCGAACCGTATATTTCCGGTTCGCGCATCCCGAGCAGGTTGAGATTGGGTCCGTTCAATACAAAGATGGTCTTGGCCGCCAAGATATTGGTTCCTCCCCAAGGCTTTTGGTTGCGACTGGAGCGCCCTCTTTATATGGCTCGTTTTTGAAAAGCGAGATCAAAGACATGAAAGTTACCGAAATGGCTGAAATTCAGATCCGGTTGAATGGCGATGACCACCGGTTTCAAGCGGGTGGTTCGATTGCCGATCTGGTGCGCTCGCTCGATCTCGACCCGGCCAAGGTGGCGGTCGAACGCAACCGTGAGATCGTCACGCGCTCGACGCTTGAGGATGTGATGGTCGAGCAGGGCGATGAGTTGGAGATCGTGCATTTCGTCGGCGGCGGTTCCGGCGATGACGGCTGGACGGTGGCGGGACGGACATTCCGGTCCAGGCTGATCGTCGGTACCGGCAAATATAAGGATTTTGCCGAAAATGCAGCGGCGGTTGAGGCATCCGGTGCGGAGATTGTCACCGTTGCCGTACGCCGGGTCAATGTCACCGACCGCAACCAGCCGGTGCTGATGGACTTTATCGATCCCAAGAAAATCACCTATTTGCCGAACACCGCTGGTTGCTTCAACGCCGATGACGCGATCCGCACGCTGCGGCTGGCGCGCGAGGCTGGCGGCTGGGATCTGGTCAAGCTGGAAGTGCTCGGCGAAGCAAAGACGCTCTATCCGAATATGCGGGAGACGCTTGAGGCGACCGAGGTGCTCGCGAAGGAAGGGTTCAAGCCGATGGTCTATTGTGTCGATGATCCGATCGGAGCGAAACAGCTGGAAGATGCCGGCGCGGTGGCGATCATGCCGCTCGGCGCGCCGATCGGGTCCGGGCTCGGCATCCAGAACCGGGTGACGGTCCGGTTGATCGTTGAAGGTGCCAGCGTGCCGGTGCTGGTCGACGCCGGCGTCGGAACGGCGAGCGATGCGGCGGTGGCGATGGAGCTGGGCTGTGACGGCGTGCTGATGAATACCGCTATTGCCGAGGCGAAAGAACCGGTGCGGATGGCGCGGGCGATGAAGCTGGCGGTACAGGCAGGGCGAGAGGCCTATCTGTCCGGGCGGATGGGTCGGCGGATGTATGCGGACCCGTCGAGTCCCCTCTCCGGGCTGATTTAGTGTCCTAATACAGCATGATTCGGTGTCATCTGTAACCATTTGATTCGTAACAAAAGATACATGATGATAGATTTGTCGATGGACGATTGTCGTTCGTCGAAGCGGGTCGGCGTTGGCCGATCAAAATGGCGGTTTATCGAACGCCGGCTGCCCCAATCCCATTGCTGCGCTACCTAGGAATGCGAGGCGGGAGCATGACCCCACGTCTCTCCAGACAGCCATTCCCCGGCACGACGGATATCCTGCTCCCGTTCTCGCCCCCAGGTGGGTAGCGCCGGCCCCCAATTATCCGGCACCGCCCCGAACGATTTTGAGGAGTGATAAAATGTCGAATACTATCTTTACCAAGGCCCTTTGTGCGGCAGCGGCGATAGCCGTAACCGCGACCGGATTTTCTGCAAGTGCGCAAGCCCAGAGCCGGATCATGCGAACGGCAACCGTCGATTATGCGGATCTTGATCTGACCAGCGAAGACGGTCAATCGACCTTGCAGGGTCGGCTGAAAGGTGCCGTCCGCAAGGTTTGTGGAACCTATGACCCGAAAAGCCTGGTCGATGTTCAGGATCATGCTGTCTGCATGAACGAGGCGCAGGCCTCGGCCCAGCGCGCCAGTGTGACGCTGATGGCGGCAGTGAAGGCCGGCAAGCCGGTCGAGACCGCGATGGTGATCAGCCACTAAAGCAAGATTTCAAGAGCCGCAGACCCCCCAACAAGCGGCCGTACTTCGGCTAAGCCAAACTCTAGAAAAGCCCCGGTGTCCCTTACACCGGGGTTTCTTTTGCGTGTTTATCACCCAATTTCCACACAAATTAAATTAGTATAAGTAAATATACCTCAAATTAATATTATAGCTATATTTTTAATATCAACAATAGTTCAAAAATATATGAAATATCTATTTATGTTTCAAGTATTTCTATTCTATTAACCAGATATCGTGACGGAATATTAATATTCCGCTGCTCATATGTAAGAGTCTGACTCGAAACTATCGCGAGTAAATTCATAGCCTTGCGATGCGTCTGACGAGAAGTTGGACAGAGGCTGCGAAGAGCCATGCGGTTGCTGAAGTAATGGTTGTCTCGAAGTCCTTTGCGAG
>Ga0210025_1004920_pt1 | contig 11162 bp, 10 predicted proteins | sample CryGeyme20150102_FD_183989 | JGI IMG/M metagenome (GOLD analysis project Ga0210025, IMG submission 183989) | Groundwater microbial communities from Crystal Geyser aquifers in Utah, USA - Crystal Geyser metaG 2015-0102 (SPAdes) (version 2) | ecosystem: Environmental > Aquatic > Deep subsurface >...
TTAAGCCTCCTAAATGTCCATAAAATGTCTGCACACAGAGCCCAGCTCGAGCATCCCAGATTGATAAAGTTTTATCAGCTGAAGCGGTAGCTAACAGATTAGAAAAAGGCTGGAAGTGAACACTAGTAACTGAATCAACATGTCCTCTGAACACATTTCTACATTTTCCTACGTTGATGTCGAGCAATCTGCAAGAAGTATCAAGAGAACCAGTGGCTGCATAATCCCCTGTCCTGTTAACATCAATGCTCCAAATAGGTTGACGGTGATCTTTGAATGTAAAGGTACATGTTGAATGTACAAAATCCCATACTTTGACAGTGCTATCACCTGAACCAGTCAATAAATGATGCCCTCTGGGATGGAATCGCATGGTACTCACCCAATCTTTATGTCCTTCTCCTGACATGATCAGCTCTGACTGGTTGACTGTCCATATTTTCCAAAACATGTCGTCACTACCAGTTCCGATGATTGGCTTCTTGGGATGAAAGACCACTGTGACTACTGGCATGGTATGACCTTTTTGTGTCTTTCCCAACACTGTTTGCTTGTAGTTAAACTGGTCTACTGGCTTTGGTGTATCTTCTTCAGTGAAGGGAGTAAATTTAGTCTTTTTGGTATCATTCAGATTAGAGGGAGACTGTACTTGAGGGAGCACTTCCTTTTTGTTCTGAGTCTCTAGCTTGAGCTTGTCCCTCTATATTTTGATCAGTGTTTTTTCTTTCATTGTGAAGTTGTATTTTTCAGTGAGCTCATCATATTTCTTTTCGTACTCATTCTGAAGAGCATGAAGCCTCTCTATATTTTCATTAAGCTTCTTTTTCTCTTTCTGTACTCTTTGGTGATGCATTTTATGAAAATCTCTCTCTTTCAGTAATTTGTCATAGGTTGCTTTTGCTCTTTCTGACAAGACTACTGCTTTCGAAAGCTGACCCTTCAACTGCTCGATTTGATCCTTCAGTACTTCATTTTATAGCTATGCATCAGGGACCTACTCTCTTCCCTTTGCATACTAATACCATTATTTCTGAGTTTTTAATGAGGTACCTGGAAAGAGTTGAGAGTTTTGTTCATGTTATTTTTCCTCAAGAAATTTCTGATAAAGTCATCAACTACTTCCAGCCTTCTAATATGTTTGGGCTGATAGTTGACCTTTTCTTGTGTCACTTCCCCCGGTACAATACTTTTTCTGAGTGTGCTTCTCATAAGTCCTTCCAACTCGTTGATATCATCTAGACTGTTTTGAAGATCATCGAGATCGTGAATATCTTATAGGAGCTCTTATGTATCAGAATCACTGCTGATTTATACTTGTTCGACGACGTAGATGTTCCCTTCCCGCTATTATGACATCTATCAGTTATACAATAATAAGGTCCAAAAGAGGAGAGCATTTGATCTAAAGTTTGGAACAAGAATATTTGTTGATGGAAGATATGTTTGGAGGAATAGGTGGACATCTGTGCTGCTGGCTAAATATTGAAGATGCGCTGATAATGTTTGAGTTTTGCTATTCTGGAGATTGTTTAAATTAATATTCTAGTCTTATGGGTTGCTGTCTTAAATTGACTGCCAAGGAAGAAGAGCGCCAGCCTCCTCCCAAAGTTGTCATGAGCAAACAGCCTGACACTGATCGAACTTCTCTATGCCAAACTAAGACCGAAAATCACAAAGAACAATCCATCTGTGGCAGCAGAATGAGTCATATGGACGGTTAGTCAAATTCTTCTGTCCGATAAACTAAAATTTTCTGGAAGACCAAAAGCACAGCTTTGTTCTCAACTAACCGTGGCAACTCTTCAATATGACGTATTCTAGGAAGATATGGTGAATTGATCGATAAATATCATATCTGATCATTCCAAGATGCTGAGATTGCTCAGTCAGCCATCCTTACCCCTACTGTCCAGCCTACCATCCACATCTCTGGTTGCCTGACTCCTCTGGACTGTCCTCATGCTCACTATGTCTCAGTGGACACCATCGTCGACAAGTTACCAAGCTAGTGAGAATGTGGCTCAACGAGTTGATAGCCCTCCATTCTATTTTTTTAGGCCTCTGAGCCCCATCTATACCCTTTACCACCCGAAATTGCCCTCTTTTGCTCCTCCTCAGAAAAGATTTTTATTTTTGCAGAGTCTAGGAAGACTCTGCAAACACGAAGAACCGACTCTCGCCCAGCCAGACTGCACCTCTTCCTTTTTGTCTCTTTGGCCCTCCAACATCTCTCTATGACCTTCCCCTCCCCTTGCAGACACCCTGCAGTTGACTGCAGCCTTTCCTTCATCGGATAGATGAGTGGTAAATATAGAGTGATTGAGATCATTCGAATCAACGGTGGTGTCCCTATCCTAGCAGTTGAATGAGGCGGCAGAGCAGGAGTAAACCCGTCGCTATGAAGGGAAGCGGGTAGTCAGATTGGATTTCGGCACTGAGGAGACATGCAAACTGGTAGATGCTTGTCGAAATAGGGCGATCAGTTCTGCGGACACAGTTTAGGAGCTGCTCACATTCGGGAGTCAATTGTAGGCTATTGCAGGTCTTCTTTGAGAATTATGCTAAGCAGAGCTGTGACTCGTTGGCCAGGTGGTTGTCGACTTCCCTCATCTTGACGTACACGTCCACTCCGATCAGCATAGAGAAGACCACGAAAATTGCGATGATGAGTAGTGGGATGAGGGAGCACCAAGGGGAGTCAGTTTCTGGATCAGGCGCTGCAGTTGAAGCCTTCTTGCTGTAGGCCTATATGGCTTTGACCATAAATTTTAATAGATGGGGGCATATACTCATAAAATTTCAGTCACACTAGTCAAATGCTGCCTCAAAACAACCATGACTACAAGGAGATCGACGTAGAGGACGATGAGCTCCCCAAGGCCAAGGAAAGACCGCGTAGTTGTACCCTTCCTAACTCCGACCCTTACTACAGCTCTCATGCCTGGCATCATCCTTCTCCTCGCCAGCAACACAGGGAACCAGCATTGTCGACTACATCTCTGCACTGGAGCACCATGGGGAAGTCTAGGCAAGGACTTTTGGTGCTATTCCTCTTCAGCCTCTGCCTCTATCTCTACGTACTTGTATCCACACGCAGATTGTCGTTGTCCCCACTCCCTACAGTCAGAAGGTCCATCAATCGACCTCCAAAATTGAGCACCTGCCCTCAGAGCCAAGTTGCTTCTAGCAGTTCCGAAAGCACAAGTGTAGCTTGGATCGGCCGAGTGGGGAACTATGCGAGAGCCTGCATATCTGCATGAAGGCCAACACTCAAACAGTCCCCGTGGAAATAGTGCACTCAGAGGAGACCAGCATCAACGGCACCAAGATCAACCATATCGAGGAACTCCTCGAAAACACCCTCCTGTTACTGAGTGGGATGGGGGCACTCGGCATCATCAATTGACTGCTCAAGCTCAAACAATGGTTGCTCAAGCTGGGAGAGGTATGGGATAGGCTCTGCAGCAGCTTGAGGAAAAGAAGAGACTGGGAGTCAAGGATGCCTAGGATTGTGGAGGGAGACCAGGAGAATGAGCCCGAATTATGATAGTTTGTCCATCTATGATACTATACTTACAATCACAGTTTTGAAAATCATTTGCAGGCACGTGAGAATGCATAACTGCTCCCATAGTTGTAGTAGAGCTCCTGGCCCTTGAGGATTTTGCGCCTAGCCAGCAACACCACTCTCAAAGCCCCTTCGATGACCACTTTTACAATCTCGCAGTTGCAGCGTTTGTCCTCCTCACTGTTGACCAAGGTGATGTAGCCAGAGTAGTGCAGAGGGGCGAGGAAGACTCCGGAAGGGGAGTTGTCATCGGTGTACATCATCACCGAGTCAATTTTTTTACAGAGGATGAGGTTACTCCCAGAGAGTAGGTCGGCCGCATACTCACCAATGAGAGTGTTGGTAGGGGGATGTCTTACCTTGCGAACACTCCCCATTGGGTTCCGAATGTCGGGTGCTTTGGGGAGTCAGGAAGGGGCAAGATCTATATGGGCGGAAAATAGTGACCGTTGATGTAATCTTGATACTAAGGCATGTTGAGCCACCCTGCCTATTGCCAATACTGCTCGGGGAAGGTCAATTGCTGGCACTAGCTGATGACTGGCACTCTCGTATATCGGAAGTGTCTTGCTCCCATTAGGACCCTGATTTGCTCTTCTTGAGGAGTTGTGCTGCTGTACCGGTAGGGAGAAGGCATCAGGATCTATGAAGTGAAGGGTTTTGGATTGATCGGCCTCATCAGCATCGGTATCGAGGGAGAGTTGAGGAGTGGAGGCCTGCTACAGAAGCAAATGATAGGAGCACAGGTTTCATGCATGTTTCCACAACAATAAACGCAGCGGAGGCAAAACTGGCTCCTTATCCTTTCCGAGCAACAAAGGCACGTTACTGAGTCATGATCCCTGATCCTGACGTAAAAATTTCGTTTTTGGAAGCATTTCCCCGAGAAGGATAGCTGACTACCATAGACGAGTACGTCTACTGTATCTTCACCCTACAAGTGCTCCCAGTCGTCATTGTACTCCTTAGCATCACCCTAAATATCATCTTCTTCCTCATCATTGTCATCCTCTTCTTTCTCCTCCTCCTCCTCCTCCTCGACTTCTTCAATGAGCTCTTCCTGGTTCGATTCCTCACGATAGCTATGGAGAGGGTTAGGCTGCGAAGGTCTCATGTAGTCAATCTCGCTCTCTTGTAACAAGCGCTATCCGTATTTCCTGCCGTACATCATAGAGAGGAGCCTGTCAAGCCAGCGCTACTTGAAGACCGAGTAGCCAAAGTTTTAAATCTCGAGGGCCCTCAGGAAGTCTGACACACTCTCCTCGTTGTAGTCTCCGTACTTTCTGTCCAGGCCGGGGACGACCAACTTTTCAGTGAGCTGGAGAGTATTGGCTATGAGGGCGAGCTTGATGTACTGCTCGGTGCTCCTGATGGTCTAGCTGAATACTGCAGCAGCTGTGAGCATGGTGTGCTTGAAGCTATAACCCTGCACTCCCAACCACTACGACATCCTTTCCACTGGCCTCCTTGTCTTATAGCTGAAATGACTCCACTGGAAGTCGCAGAGCAACAGGCATAGCTGCTTGTTAAGACAGACGTCCACCATCTTCTGGTTCTTGCCTATCTTCATCTAAAAAGATAGCTAGATCTACTGAGCAGTTTTGCCTTGATTCGCACTCACAAGATCCTTCAGTCCTCTCTCCATCTTGTCCTCGTCAGCTAGAAACCTTTGGCCCGCCAGCAGGATCACATACAGGTCCAGGCCCAAATGCACCAGTGCTCTTCTCCTCGTCGCCAGCAAGTCTCTTAGCAGCCCCACCAGATCTCGCATCCTCACAAAATTTTTAGGGCGTGGCACTCTCTCAACTGAAGGTACTTATCTCCTCGGCAGCAGCCCACTGAAACTTTTTGCGAGACGATTAAGAGCCTGCACAACTCTTTTCCGTTTGCTTGCAGTCATCTCCATGAGCTTCTTGTCGACAAAGCTCTTACTGAGTAGGTTCTAGGGCTTTTCGAGGAAGGAGACCCAATTAAACTTTTTATCGGCCTTCTTGATGACCTACCATGTGGGAATGACGATCTCCTTGCTGCAGAAGGAGTTACCGAACTAGACGATAGCAGAGGTCAGGTTTCCCACCAATACCTTCTTGTCAATCAGCCGATTGCTACTCAGCCAGTCCCTCATAAAAGGAGTCAATACAGACTCCACGATACTCAGCATATCTCTGATCGCCTTTTCCTCTTCTCTCTCGTCAACCATTTTTTCTTTCTCCATGCTGTCCCTCCGATCGAATCGTGCGCTGACTGAGTGGTAGAGGTGATGTGAGGGTACGATGCTGTAATTGTTGTTCGGGGGGTCAGGCATACTGCGATATTGGCTGGGCTGATGAATGCTGGGAACATCGTTGCTTTTGCTGAGGTCTTGTTGGTAGCAGGCAGGCGAGGCCACTCTACAGGCTTGGGTCTTTTGATGTCTGATCCATGAGGACTCGTCGAAGAGGCACCAGCAGCGTTTACAGAGGCATCCTTTTCCCTCGATCCTGATGTAGGTGGGCTTGACCTGAATCCATTCTGGTGATAAGGCTAGGCAATGCTCTATGTGTTCTCCCATCTATGCTGGCTGGCTGCAGAACAGGCATAGCCTCTCTCTATTGCTGAGTTGTTATTATTTTCCTCTCTACCTTGACTCTTCAACAAGCATGGCTCTGCAGTATCAAATATAATAAACTGCAATAGCAATATCGATGCTTTGCATAGAATGCAAACTGGCTGCACCTCCAGAGCCTATCACTCCAGCTGCTATATCTCCAGCAGATCAATTGCAAGACTCTACCCTAGCTGAACACCAGAATGGACTTAAAGCAGCAGTTGATTCCACTCCCTGCAAATAGACTATCTGCTCCTCCAACACTATAAGATACTGCAGTGACTGCAAGCACCACCAACAGACAGCTCTTGCATAGATCTAGTGTTTGGCAAAAGGGCGAAGGGTAACTTGGCGGTAACTGGAGCAGCAGGATCAGGTAGATGGGGACAATATCGGTAGTTTGGAACTCTGAGGGACTGCAGGAGAGTGCATAGCTAATCGCCGGCACCTCCTCAACTCAACTCACTCCACTTGCAAAGAAGGAATGCCGTACGACCTTCAGCAGTATACACCAATACCCTACTAGAAGCAGCGCTGGTAGGATAGGAAAAGGAGGGAAAAATGCTTCAATAGAGCAAGAAATATAATAGAACATGTATTTTGAGGGGTATAGATCAAGGTTTGAGGGTTATTCGCAAGCATTAGCCGTGGTAGGAGATCCTCATGCTTGTGGTAATGATTCCTGCTTCCTCCAAGGCTAGGCTTATGGCTTCTTCTCGATTGCGGGGAGTCAGCCCAACGTAGGCCTTAACAAAGTGGACTCGGAGTGGTGTTCGGCGAGGGAGGTGAGGAAGGTGACATGACTGAGGTTGTGATTGCTCAGGAAAAACTGATACTGCAGAGAGGATTCGGATTGAACTTCAATAACTTCCTGTCTGGAAACATCCAGTAGTCTCTGCATCAGCTCATGAGAAGGGGGCGGAAGTTTCCTGGAGGGAGGCAAGTGATGGCCTTTCTTAGCTGATTTACTTTTCTTTGGTGATCTCATAATAATTATCAACTGGTCGTTAAACAGATACACATCAGTTAGAGAGCATTTTCCGCTTCGATGCCTTTTCTCTCCCCCGTGGCAGTCCTTGTCCTTTAGGTTCGTTCGGTTTGTCCTCAGTATGCGTAGTCAGCCATCGCTCGTCTATGTAGGCCAGTATCGACTCTCCTCTGCAGATAATGACCTTTAGCATGTGCCGGCAGGGAATCAGGGTCTTCTCGTAGTAGGCACAAGTGCAGGTCCATCTTCCTCCCACAGCAGCAACTTCGAAGAAGAGTCGATGCTCTCTCAGCACCACTAGGTCCTCTCTCCGATCCTCCTGTTCCAGCTGCAGTCCCTTTGCCAACTATCCGATCAGGGGTCCCAGTATAGGCTTTGATAGCACTAATCGAAGGCCTGCTAGCTCTGGAATCTGGAAGATTCTCTCGTAGGGGGTAGTGTCCCTGTCGAATTGGTGACACTGCGAGAGTAGTTTCGAGGTGCAACCGAGGATGTTCCTCATAGCCGAGGAGAAGTCTTTCTAGCTCGGCTGCACTCTCTTGATCAGGCTGTGGAAGCTTTAGTTGGGAGAACTGGACGGTGTAAAGCCGACGAAGTTCGGCTCTATAAGCGCGAAGCAGAAGCGATGTCCTCTCTCCACAAACCGGTTCAGAGCCGAAATCTATCCTTTTGGCAAGTTTTACTGCGCCTCTCTCAGACGCTGCTCGAATTCCAGCCTGTTTGGTGAGTGGATCAGTCGACTGAAGAACTTGATGTCCTCTTTGTTGTCGAGGTGCTTCCTGACGTTTTTGAGCACGTGGAAGCTATCTAGAAGGTGCGTGCCGCGGAACTATCCTGACTCCTGTAACTCCCTAAGTGCTGCCCCAATAGCTCTATCCTCATCAGTAACTATCACCTTCGGGCATGCGCCCATTGCCAAGAAAAAAGTTCTGAATATTTGCACATAGGTAGGGCTATCCTCATGCAGAGAGATGACAACAGTGAGGGGGACAATCCGCTTGCAGGAACTTGAGCAAAGGATGGCTCCCACCTTCCACTTTTTCCCTGTGGGGTGAAGGTTCCGCACCATATTGAACGAGAAGTCAAAAGAGACTGTCTCGCCATACCTGAGGAAGTGATCCTTCATAGTGCGGTTGGTGGCCATCATCAGTTCAGGTGGGTCCCATTTGGAACGGTCTTCTGTTGAGGCGTGTACGTCATAGCCTTCTGCTTCGAGATTGCTGATCAGCTATGATGGTGAGATAGGTCCTCCTCTACTCTTTGCTAGTACGTAATAAAACTGCTTGTCGGTCAAGCAAAATTGAGGACAGATGGCATGTTTGAGGGCAGTAGGGGGTAGTAGTGGCAGGTTCTGCAAGTAGGAGATCGCTGCCTGAAATTTCAGCTTTCTGCTTTTTGACAGCACATGCGAATGTTGTAGTCGGGCTTTGGTGAGGGTCCATCCAGGATGGTCAGAGGAACGTTGGTAGTTGAAGCAAGCCTTGCATCCTGACCAACAGCAGCGAAAGTAGCAGTATCTCCCTTTTTGATGATGGAGGCGATATCTGACCGATGCCTCATTGTGGTCTCCAGCCTGGCTTAGCTCGACAAGCAACTGTTTTGCATCCATTGGGGTGCGGACGTCCTCAAAGTTCAGTGTGGATGAGGGAAAGGTAAAATTGATGCGAGTGCGGTCAGTCATCTCCCTTACTACTAGTAAAACAGTATAGAGAAACATGACCAAACCCCAGATAAATTAAGGCTGCAGTCAACTGCAGGGTGTCTGCAAGGGGAGGGGAAGGTCATAGAGAGATGTTGGAGGGCCAAAGAGACAAAAAGGAAGAGGTGCAGTCTGGCTGGGCGAGAGTCGGTTCTTCGTGTTTGCAGAGTCTTCCTAGACTCTGCAAAAATAAAAATCTTTTCTGAGGAGGAGCAAAAGAGGGCAATTTCGGGTGGTAAAGGGTATAGATGGGGCTCAGAGGCCTAAAAAAATAGAATGGAGGGCTATCAACTCGTTGAGCCACATTCTCACTAGCTTGGTAACTTGTCGACGATGGTGTCCACTGAGACATAGTGAGCATGAGGACAGTCCAGAGGAGTCAGGCAACCAGAGATGTGGATGGTAGGCTGGACAGTAGGGGTAAGGATGGCTGACTGAGCAATCTCAGCATCTTGGAATGATCAGATATGATATTTATCGATCAATTCACCATATCTTCCTAGAATACGTCATATTGAAGAGTTGCCACGGTTAGTTGAGAACAAAGCTGTGCTTTTGGTCTTCCAGAAAATTTTAGTTTATCGGACAGAAGAATTTGACTAACCGTCCATATGACTCATTCTGCTGCCACAGATGGATTGTTCTTTGTGATTTTCGGTCTTAGTTTGGCATAGAGAAGTTCGATCAGTGTCAGGCTGTTTGCTCATGACAACTTTGGGAGGAGGCTGGCGCTCTTCTTCCTTGGCAGTCAATTTAAGACAGCAACCCATAAGACTAGAATATTAATTTAAACAATCTCCAGAATAGCAAAACTCAAACATTATCAGCGCATCTTCAATATTTAGCCAGCAGCACAGATGTCCACCTATTCCTCCAAACATATCTTCCATCAACAAATATTCTTGTTCCAAACTTTAGATCAAATGCTCTCCTCTTTTGGACCTTATTATTGTATAACTGATAGATGTCATAATAGCGGGAAGGGAACATCTACGTCGTCGAACAAGTATAAATCAGCAGTGATTCTGATACATAAGAGCTCCTATAAGATATTCACGATCTCGATGATCTTCAAAACAGTCTAGATGATATCAACGAGTTGGAAGGACTTATGAGAAGCACACTCAGAAAAAGTATTGTACCGGGGGAAGTGACACAAGAAAAGGTCAACTATCAGCCCAAACATATTAGAAGGCTGGAAGTAGTTGATGACTTTATCAGAAATTTCTTGAGGAAAAATAACATGAACAAAACTCTCAACTCTTTCCAGGTACCTCATTAAAAACTCAGAAATAATGGTATTAGTATGCAAAGGGAAGAGAGTAGGTCCCTGATGCATAGCTATAAAATGAAGTACTGAAGGATCAAATCGAGCAGTTGAAGGGTCAGCTTTCGAAAGCAGTAGTCTTGTCAGAAAGAGCAAAAGCAACCTATGACAAATTACTGAAAGAGAGAGATTTTCATAAAATGCATCACCAAAGAGTACAGAAAGAGAAAAAGAAGCTTAATGAAAATATAGAGAGGCTTCATGCTCTTCAGAATGAGTACGAAAAGAAATATGATGAGCTCACTGAAAAATACAACTTCACAATGAAAGAAAAAACACTGATCAAAATATAGAGGGACAAGCTCAAGCTAGAGACTCAGAACAAAAAGGAAGTGCTCCCTCAAGTACAGTCTCCCTCTAATCTGAATGATACCAAAAAGACTAAATTTACTCCCTTCACTGAAGAAGATACACCAAAGCCAGTAGACCAGTTTAACTACAAGCAAACAGTGTTGGGAAAGACACAAAAAGGTCATACCATGCCAGTAGTCACAGTGGTCTTTCATCCCAAGAAGCCAATCATCGGAACTGGTAGTGACGACATGTTTTGGAAAATATGGACAGTCAACCAGTCAGAGCTGATCATGTCAGGAGAAGGACATAAAGATTGGGTGAGTACCATGCGATTCCATCCCAGAGGGCATCATTTATTGACTGGTTCAGGTGATAGCACTGTCAAAGTATGGGATTTTGTACATTCAACATGTACCTTTACATTCAAAGATCACCGTCAACCTATTTGGAGCATTGATGTTAACAGGACAGGGGATTATGCAGCCACTGGTTCTCTTGATACTTCTTGCAGATTGCTCGACATCAACGTAGGAAAATGTAGAAATGTGTTCAGAGGACATGTTGATTCAGTTACTAGTGTTCACTTCCAGCCTTTTTCTAATCTGTTAGCTACCGCTTCAGCTGATAAAACTTTATCAATCTGGGATGCTCGAGCTGGGCTCTGTGTGCAGACATTTTATGGACATTTAGGAGGCTTAA
>Ga0210025_1004924_pt1 | contig 11155 bp, 8 predicted proteins | sample CryGeyme20150102_FD_183989 | JGI IMG/M metagenome (GOLD analysis project Ga0210025, IMG submission 183989) | Groundwater microbial communities from Crystal Geyser aquifers in Utah, USA - Crystal Geyser metaG 2015-0102 (SPAdes) (version 2) | ecosystem: Environmental > Aquatic > Deep subsurface >...
TGACGTCACGCGATGATGACATCATCGTCAACTTTTCTTTACTCCCAAAAATAATACGAGTAATTAGTACCAGGTAGTCTAGTCTACTAGCTAGACTAATACTGTAGTAGCTAGCTAATAATGAATGGTACATCTTTATTAATTTTTCACGAGCGAAGCTAAAGCAAACTAGAGTAGTAGGCTTTCCTCTTTACTAAGAAGTCTAATCCAACACCCCAAAAGAGCTACTGCACTACTGTATCGCAAAATCCAAGCAGACCCACATTGTTCGCACTCAAATGAAAGAAGCCGTTCTTAGACTATGCAGTGCAACCTTTTGACGAGACTCTTTTTTATTCTTGCTGCATCGACAACCAGAGCTGGTGCCTTTCTTGCCAAAACCGATTGTAACTTGGCTAGCTACACCAGTGCTGTCAGTCATGCACTGAAATTCTCGGCAAGTCCTGCCGAGTCCTCAGTGACCAACAATGCAGATATGTGTACCAGCACATCCATTCATAATCTGTACCAAGCTCCACCTCAATCTCGGGACCCGGCTCAACCTCAACAGTACCAGCAACCTCCCAAAACAAAGATTGACTCATTGACTTCCATCGGCACCTTTTTGGACTACATTGACAACGCACCCAAAGATTCCCTTGTTGCAATCAAGTTTTACGGCAAATCTTGCCCTCTGTGCAAACGAGTTGCACTGAAGTACAAGAAAATGGCAAATTTCTACAGCAAGGCGAACATTCAGTTTGCCGAGGTTGAAAAGACGGTCCATCCAAACCTGTTCAACACTTTGCAAGTCACAACCTTTCCCTACCTCCAGATCTATCGCAACGGTCAATGCATTGCCTCCCATGGCACTGAATCAGCTCAGCGCTTTGAGAGCATTGTGAATGATACCATTCAACAATTCTTGTTGATGCAAACCAACGAATGGGACTCGTTTTTGTCGGCTTTTGCAATGCCCATACAGAAATCGACAGAAAATTTGCAGACGGCACGAGATATGCGCAATGCATGAAGCGCGCAGTTTGGTAACACAGTTTCCGTGCTTCGTGTAGACAGAGTTTCGCGAAGCAATCTGTATAGGAAAGCAAAAGTTTGCCAGAAGAGATAAATCTGAATTGACACACAGGCAACTCTTGATTGGAATACCTTTTTCATTGTTATGTACACTTTAGATGAATTGTATGTAGAGTACGTATTAGCTAGAAAGTCCCGAAAAATGAATTTCAAGTTTACTGGCGCATGAGCAAGCTGACAACGTGAACTGCTACTTTAATTGTGTGCCAAGAGAATTATAGTAGCTGCCAAATCATCGTAAAGCAGCTAGTCTAGTATTTGCATCCATGGGCTGTTTTAGTTTGGGATGTTCAAGTTTTTGCGTAACTGTTGAGTGAAGTCACCGAGTAGATTGGTGATGTCCTGTTAGTACTGTAGTAACTTAAATTTGCTTTCTTCAGTGGAGGACCATCGCCAATTCTTCCCCTAGGCCATGAACGCCGGCAAACCCTCGATCCACAAACCATTGATTGGCCACTTTTGTGCATGGATGGTATACATTGAAGAGAATGGGAAAACTGGTCTGAGTCTGAAACTTCTCTACAAAATAAGCCTTCATTTGGTCCAACAAAGCTGTCCCCAGGCCGCACTCTTGCCACGCTTCGGCGGTTTCGAACATTTCAATGGTCGGTCCGCAGACACACATTTTTGGATTCGAATAACTACACAGACACTTTGCAACTAACTTCTTTCTTCTCATCTTGTCGATTTTGAAGAGTTGAAACATTGTTACGATATCGGATCCATACTGACTTCCTGTTTCAGCTTCCAATCGATAGCCGTGGCCCATTTCCATGTTTGAATCTTGATTGTCTGGTATCCATCCAGCCCGTCGTATGATCTTTTTTTCGTGTCGCAACACTATCAAAGTAGCTCTATCTTTGAAAGCTTGCTGAATCTGCGTAGCAGCTCGAGTGAGGCGGTCAATTCCTGATGTGGGAGCACCCCAGTTTCCATTTTGCCTTGGTTCAGCTTCACAGCGGATAAATAGCCACGCTGGCCGATCTTCTCGAGCGCTGATAGTACCCCGCTGCTCCCCGTGATCGTCCAGAAATGGGATGCCCTTTTGTGTAGACCAATTTTTGTGGACCCATTCCCTTTCTTGTTGCTCTGACAACACTATTGGTTTTCCTGATTCCTTTTTTTTAGCATACGGCTGAGGAGGGGAAGGCGGGTCGCCAAGCTTGACAGTATATCCCAGATCCCGAACAATTTGAATGGTATCCCAAATGGCTATTGGTGGCACTATGCGAGTTGTAGATCGATGGTCGGCTGTGAGTAGTTTACTGCGAGTACAGGATCCACGTCTGCCTCTACTTTTGGTGCTGTATTGCGTAGCATTTCGTGTACCCCGCCGAGTAACGCGGTCGATATTGTTATCTTTTTTGTTGTGGTGGTGATAGAGACCCATTAACGTCACAACTCCCTTTTCCGCTTTCGGATCCCGGTTTATATTATCCGTCGGCATCCAGCTCAGGCGAGCCTTGAAATGAGCAGGTGTATTATCGTCAGGAAATGCCGCGACTGATTTTATGGAGTCTTCCTCGGCCAGGGACGAAGATGAAGTTGATGCAGTTGAAGAGTCGGGATAGATTACACCGTGTAATTCAGTACTGTGTCTGGCAGGTGGATCCGGACGGGGACGACAGGCACGGATGATCACAGCTCCAGGTACACTTCCATCTGAAGCCTCTGTCGTGAGAGTATCTGGTGTGTCATCTGATTCGGCCTTGGAGTAATTTGACATTTTTGTAAAGTTATGACTTTCCGATCTACTAGCGTCCATCTCGTCAGAGGTATTGGCCTTCAACGACGACGAATACAACAAGGATATGGAACTCTGCGCGTCCCAAAATTCGGAGTCCTCTGACGAAGAGGATATGACACTTTGCGCGTCAAAGAATTCAGCTTCCTGAGATGGGCACGTATGCAGATTCACGTTAACATCTTCTGGTTGCACGAGCGGTTCGCTTCCATAGTAAACTCCTATTGGTTGTAGTTGTTTTGGCGCCTGAGTGACGGCCGAACGCAGATCCATACTATGTACCCTTTGTGGTGAAGTTAGCGCATACGCTACTTGGGTGGAGGTGCGACGTCGCTTGGCAGGTCGACCTTTTTCATCGCTTTCATCACACTCGTTACTGTCCGTGTCATCCCTTTTCAACAGTCGCCTCGAAGAGGCGTCGTCATCGTCATCGTCGTGATTTCTTTCATCATCATTTTCCCCCTCTGCGTACTGGGCATCACTGTTGATGGCGCAGCCACCAATGCCAGTGTGCCCATAGCGTCTTCTTATTGCAAAGTTATAAAGCAGCGTCCATGGCAGCTGCATTTTGCCACCGCCAAAAATCTGTCGGCTACTTCTATACTCGTTAGTAGTTACTGTATGTCAGTTAGGTACGTATGATGGGTAGAAGGTAGAAGGTGTCCCGGTCCACGAAAAAGGCAGGTATGGTGATGGGTGATGGCGTCGTTTATTGTGCAATAATCATAAAACCAAACTCACAAGAGCCTGCTAGTATCAGTGCTGTTGATCGATTGGCAGTGTGCGCAGGTCCACGTAGTAGACTAGTAGTCAATTCAAATAAAAAAAGGATGCTTTTAATAATCATCATTTTTGTCGTCTGATGATGAGGACATGAAAGCCTGCGTGCGTGAGAGATGCCATACGAAACCAATGATGATGTGTGCGAAATAAATAAAACGGCGGGAAATAAAAAAAATCGGCAGGTTGTGTGGTCTGTCCGTCCATGCGATCACTCTCTCTGCACAGTATTACTCAGTGGGTATGAATGATTTCAGGTTTTTCTTCTGCACCAAATTAAGCCCAGGTGGACTACGTCAGTTTACCTTGTCTCCTATTAGGGACTATGATAGGACTCATGAGTTAGGTCTTACTCTATTAGGTCGTGTGCCTATGCCTGCTCTGTATCCACACACTAGTCTAGTTTACTCTCCTATTTGCCATAATATTCAATATTTACTCTAATATTCATGTAGTCTCCACACTAGCTTTTTACGGCACAAATACCTTTCCATCACCGTCTTCAAACGGAACACCACATGATCGTTGGTTTTGGCTCTCAGTAGACTAACTCTTCACCCTGCTATCAAGTAGTTATCTAACCTCTAGCTAGAAGATGATTTATTTGTTCAGTTGCAACACGTCAATGAATAGAATGGAAGTGTTATTTACGTTTTTTTTTTCTAGCTGAACGTATGCGATTTTACCATAGCTTTTAACAACTGTAGAACGACGAAACTTAGGCCGAAACTTATATATAAAGAATCTATTTTTTCAATACAGTAGACCATTGCTTCCCGTTCTTTTTCTGTTTCGTATTTTCATGGAAGCAATGTTTCTAAAAATGATAGCGCAGGATTCTTGGTCCGTGCTTCGGCAACGTCTTCGTACCTGACGTACAGGTACGCAGAAAATTTTGTGCAAAGAAAGACAAACGACAATCAGAACAAGAAGCCGACCAAAAAAAACAAAAAGAAACAGTCACTGTGTGAGAAAAAGACAACCGCCATATAGAATACAAGTGTGTGTGTGTATGTGTGTGTGTGTGTCTATGTGTATGTGCATACATTTGGAAAACAAAAACAAAAGAGCGAGTGAGATAGATGTTTTACCGTACCGTATGGTATTGCGTCCTCTTGCTCTGGCATTCTTGTGACTTTCTTGGGCCAGTGCTTGCAAGAACAGTTCCGATGCCAAGGTCGTCATAATGGCAGCCTCGTTTTGTACAATGGGAATATCAGGATCGAGTTTCATGACCTTTTTGACCGTCCGAAAGGGAATGGTCAGGCCGCTAACGGCAGGAGCTCGACCCTTGCGAGAACCACCCAATCCTGCCGGCATTCCCTTGCGCTTTTTACCACTCGTCTTGTTATTGGTACTTCTTGCGTCCTTCCTGCCGCTTCTGCTACTGGTAGTTGGTGTTGCAGCAGCAGAAGTAGAAGGTGTGGTGGCTGTTGCGGTACTACTGGGAGTTTTCGGTGGTGACCCCGACACTGACGGTGTGGGTGTAGTGATAACGTCGGCAATGGCGCTGTCGGTCCCTGTTTTGGACCTTTTACTTACCTTCTTTCTCTTAAGACCTGCTGTCTCCGCGTCTTCTTCCTCATTGTCGTCGTGGTCGTTATCATCATCGTCATCGCCATCGTCATCATAGTCGTTGTTGAAATCCCTGCTGTTGTTGCGAGGAGTTTCTGGTTCGTCGTCAACCTCACTATCAATGTAACTGTGTTCTGTGAACTCTCGAGAGGCTTCATCGTTGTTATTCGTATAATTATTCATGGGCGTGGCATTTTCTTCGCTGTCAGCATTGTCACTTTGTGGAGTGCTGGGAGCTGCATCTTCTTGCCCATCATCTACTTCGTAATTTCCAACAGAGTTCATGATTCCGTTGATTAGTACTTTCTTTCTTTGTTTGTTTATATGTTAACTGGTTGGCTTGCTCCTTATAACTCTATTGTTGTTGACTTGGTTCCCAAGGACACAACTTCATTGTTAAATTGCTGCTTTATTTATTGACTGTTTGGTACTCGGAGTATTGCTTCAAAAAAAAAGATCGGGTAGGTAATAAACAACACTGCTGCTTGTTGGTAGTACGCTGCTGTGGAGTAGAGTGACAGTCGACTAGTCCTCGGTACTACTAGTACTACTACGTAGTAGCTACTACAGTAGTAGAAGCTACTAGCGCTACTAGTTCCTGTTAGTAAAAAATGGTACGGTAGACTAGAAGTAGCTAGTACTAGTACCTAGATTACTCAGTACCAGGGTAGCGAGCGGTGTCTCCAGCAACCTTACCTCTAAATAAGAAATGTCGTACTGCAATAGGAGAAGTGACTTGTGCCAGTTCACACAGTTCGAGAGGGAGAGAGACAAACAGTAGCCAACAACAGGTAACAAATACCCAGCAACACTCGAAAACAATCGACTCTCGTGCATTTCCATTATTTATTATAATAATAGTATCGTGTTGACTCGAATGAAAAGTACGCTTCAATTGGTCTACTTGCCAAACGGCAGCTACTACTAGTAGTAGGCAAAGATGAACAAGAATACTATTCGAGAGAAGTCATAACAACTACACAAAGTTCGAGAACAACAAAAACTCAGCATCGCGTTCGTTTACCATTATGGAGTCTTCAAGGTCGTCTAGTACCAGTCGAAGCACCAAAAGAAATTCGTTACGTCAGAGTCCCAGTCAAAGGACTCAAAGTTCTAGTCGAAGTGGTGGTTCTACTACTAGGCGGCGAGATTATGGACGTCCAATGAAAAAACCCAGCCGTAAGAGACCATCGTGGTCATCTGCCAGTAGTAGTAACAAGAGCACGCACAGTCGCAGCCACAGTCGCAGCCACAGTCGCAGCCACAGTCGCAGCCTTAGTCGCAGCCACAGTCGCAGCCACAGTCGCAGTAGGTCTCCAAGCTCTTTGAGCAGAAATCCCAATCAACAACAGTTTCAAAGTCCTAATCGGAGCTCTAGTAAACAAAGGTCTACTACCTCCAGTAAATCCAATCGCAGACTTTCGTGGTCATCGTCGTCCAGTGCTGGTGGTACGCCAAGCGACAGTCGAAGGTCTCGAAGCTCGAGGAGAAGAAGCTCCAAGCGAAGCTTTAGTAGTAGCAGTAGTACCAGTATCAGTACCAGGGGTTCCAGACAAAGTCCCAGCGTGAGGGATTCTAGCAGGCGAAGTTCTTCCAGTAGAAGCAGGGCAAGTCGAAGCATTAGTGGTAGCAGAGTTACCAGACGGAGGGACAGTAAAAGCTGCAGTCAAAGGTCCGCACGAAGCTTCCGTAGCCAAAGCTCGCAACAAAGCTGTCAACGAAGATCCACCCAAAACTGTAGTCCAAGCTCCAACCAGAATATGGATCATGATCCTTCCATTGGTGGTAACAATCCAAAAACAACAAATATTAAAAATGATCCCCATTGGAAGGAAGAAGAAGAAGAAAAATCAAAGGTTGCGTCAGCAACAGCAGCAGTAGCATCATCAGCATCTTCTACCAGTCACAGCACACAAGGCTCAGTTGAAAGCATGCATAATTCTCTATCTTCTGGAAGCACTGACGAGGCTACTGATACTGCTGTTCCACCAGCAAACACTACAATTACTTTATCAGAAGAGAGCAACGACATGCCTACTCAAGATACATCAGTTGCAGCTTCTGTCGATCTAGAAACTCCTCCAAATTCCACTTCTCCAAATTCCACTCACACAAATACCGAAGTCGAAGCGGAGACTGAGACTCAAATATCCGAGCTGGTCAGCTCTGTTGAAGCGAGAAACATAGCGCAAGCGGAAGCAGAGACTGCATTAGGGATATCCTCCGTCAACCATGGTCCTCTTCGTAGTCCCGTGGCTGGGGACAACGATGACAAACCTTCAAGTACGTTTGAGGCGTCTGCAGCAAAGACTACCACGCCAGCGGACGACGCCCGTGATATACGAGCAAAAGCAAAAACAATGGCCGTCCAATCTTTCAGCGGCCAGACTGCTCCTCTTAGCTCTAAGCTAGTGGTGGATTCTGACCCTTCAAATACTGTCGAGACTGCTTCAACAACCGAAAATACCATGCCAGCAGTAAATGATTCGACTGTCGCACCACCAGGGAAAGCAGAAAACGTATCAGTGAGGTCTCCTCACAGTCAAAAATATGACAATAGCCCCACGCGAATGGTAGATTGCGACCCATCAACTGCTACTGCTGCTGCTGCAACAATTTCTACCGCAAAATGTACAACTCAAGAAGCTGCAACAACTGCCGTTGTCCAGTGTCTGCATATCCTTTTGGAAGGGAGAGACTTAAATGCTGTCGCTGGATGGTTTGCAGCCACGAATCCTCGTGTTACTTTGGAAACACTCCGGCACAGTAGCGCGGATGATACTGATAATGAGACTCAGGAGAGTGGTGCAATTTGGAAGACTGTAGTAACTAGTGAAATTCAGACCAATTTAGTGCATCAGGTGAGGTGGAAAGAGCTGGTAGTTCCTCTCAATCAGCTATTCTTGGACAACAACAGTAGCCTCCAAGAACTGAAAGAAGAACCGTTTCGAATTCATTTGCAACACGTCGATTTGGATACTCAAGCAACAGTCTCCATGGGGCATGCGGCTACAAATATAAAGAATCTGCTGAAAATGTCGGGTGATCCCTCAAATGAATTTCCCCTACATCAGAACGACGGAACAAGCTACGGGACGCTATGGGTAAGGCATGCGAGATTGCAACGCCCTCGTCGAACCACAATGGTGAGGTGTGTCAAGAGTCGATCCAGTACCAGAAGTAAAGCTTCTCGCAAACGAAATTCGCAGGTCAAGGCGACCGAGAATGTCAACCCTAGTTTGTCGTCATCCTTCCGTAAGAACCACGAGGCCTGTAATCCGTCGTTTCATCAAGAGAAACCAATCAAGAGAACGTCGCGCGTCGTCGCAAACCAGAAGGGTATTGGGGGTCGTCGACGGTGCCGTTCCAGTTGGCGAAGCAGGTCATCAGGGGTCATTGTAAGTAGTGCTGGTGATGGTGACAGGGGAGAAGAAGGTTGTGATGTGTCTGAAGCCTCGCAATCGCTTGCGTCACACTTTAGCATTTCAAATAATCTGCTATACGATCGAAATTCGGTCTTGCAGTTGTCACTCGAAGGATTAGAGTTTATTGACGTGGGCGGTTGGTTTGGGCAGACAAATCCATACTATCAGGCATCGGTCATGACGGCTACAGGGAACAACACATGGCAGCAGATATACCGAAGTGAAGCCGCCATGGATACGCTATCCCCAATTTGGAAAATCGCAACCATTCCCTTGGCACTCTTGGTGGGCGAATTGGATAGCAACGAAAATGACAAAATTAGAATAGAACAAGGAGATTTTGAAAAACCGGTTCGCTTTACTTTTTTCAGTCAAAATGATGGCGGATCTAGCCCCCCTACTCCCATAGGATTTGTCGATACAAACCTACTGGAGTTGAAAGAAGCCGCTCAAGATACTACTAAGCTATTGCCCATTGTCAGTTCTGAAGATGCCGACATCGATCCAACATCAAGCAATGCAACTTCTAGAGCCTACGGCAACATTAGAGTGCTACAGGCCGAGCTCCCAGAAGAATTGGATTTGATTTCCTTATGCAGCACGTCTGGTAGCAGCAATAGATCCATAATCATTGATGACATTGACGTTGGTTTCAATGATGAAACTTGCGACGGCATCTCAATCATCACGTACGATTTTGCTGAATCGAGCATGATGCAACCAGGGGCCACGAAGCGGCATGACAAGGAAGCAAAGTTTAAGAACATAGAGGAAAATGAGCAAGAAGAAGAATATTTAATAAGGGATTCCTCTTGTCTCGACGATAAGCATGCTACAGAACAGCCACAGTTGACAAAAGATACGACGTCATCAAAGTTGGGAAAACTTTCCCATGATGGCGACCTTAATGAAAATACCTCTGTCAGTGCCCATCTCCAGAGAGGGGAAAATGAAAGACTCAAAAGGGAATTAAGGGAAGCACAGGAGCTCATCAAGAAGCAAGCAACAGATTTGCTGTTATCAAAAAAATCTATGAGCGCGACTCAATCTGAGTGTGCCAAATTGAACCAAATTATCGCTGATCTAAAGAGAGAAGGAGAACTCCAGGCAGAAGCAGCACTGTCGGTCAAGGATGAAATCACAAAACAAATAGAGGCTGAAAATGATGACCTGAAAGCTAAGTTGAAGGAAATGGAAAGCGCGAAAAGTGTCTTTGTTAATAAAAGCAGAGAATTGGAAATCAAATTGAAAGATCAAGAAGCTGAGAATAGGAGTCTAATGGGGCTCAAGGACTCGTTAGAAATGGCGAAAAATATAGCTCTGAGTGTACGAAAACAAATTCCGCAGCTTGAGCGCGAAAAAGAAGAGCTTACGAAAAAGCTTGAGGAATCTCTTGAGAGGGTAACAACTTTGGAAGCACATTTAAGCGAAAAAGACTCGGAGGCACCACAACAAAAAGATACAGTTGGGAGGCTTGACATTGAAAATGATGCAGTTAGCAAGAACAATGACGTTTCTGAATTTCAAAAACTCAAAGCATCCCGTACCCGGATTTTAAAGAAATGCAAGATGTTGGAGAAGAAAGTGAATTCCTTGAAAGAGGAGGTGACTTCGGCTCGCCTGGCAAAAGGTTTCTACGAGAAGGGGTGGAAGGATGCAAATCATACCATTGCAGAACTGCAGGGACGTGAGGAAGAGAATGGAAATAGGACTGTGAAGGCAAAGCAAAAAAGTTCCAAGTCTACACGAAAGTCCACGAATCCCCGGAGGTCGACTCTGATGAAGGAAGACCCAGAAAAAGGATGCAAGCTTGAAAATCCAGACACACAAGGCGACTCTACGAAGAAGACTAAAGCAAAACGTGCATCCTCCCTTGGAATCAAAGGGACTATGACAAGTGACGACAGAAAACCTCGAGAGCCTCGAGCGTCAATGCGCAGCAGCGCTGTGAATTCTGCGAAAAAAGTACGGCGATCCACTACAAGTGATAAAAAACGCAAGAATGTCACGCCGTTGAAAAGCGAGGACAAGAATGAAGGCGGCACTTCGGCAGTAGATATGGACAAGAATGCAGGTGATAAATCGCCATTAAAGGACAGGGGCAAGAATAATGGCGATTCTATTGCGGTGGACCCCGTGGTTCCCGACATCGATGACGATCCCTCATCGGATGACGATGCGAATCCAATGAAATCAGTCATGGTTATGTTTGGTGCACTTCCAAATTCAGAGCAGTTTCAGGCGGTGGCAGGGAAGAATGGACAAGAGGGTGATGACAACGCCTCTTTAATGGGATCGGTCAGCAATTTTTTCTTCGGCTCGGGATAGATTCACTTTTTGGTGTAAGTGATGGACTGGGGCTGGGATCTGTCATAAGGATTACGTGGTCGAATTTTATAGCACTTGCTCTTTACATCTACATGGTTTCTCCTGCCAGAGTATTCGGGATCTTTCTCTCTATGTGTTGACAAATTCTGCTGAAATGCAACTTGCTTAGAGCTGGAGGAGGATTTCCGCTTGCTCAAAGGTTGCGGCTCATCTACGCCCCCCCCCCCCC
>Ga0210025_1004928_pt1 | contig 11151 bp, 10 predicted proteins | sample CryGeyme20150102_FD_183989 | JGI IMG/M metagenome (GOLD analysis project Ga0210025, IMG submission 183989) | Groundwater microbial communities from Crystal Geyser aquifers in Utah, USA - Crystal Geyser metaG 2015-0102 (SPAdes) (version 2) | ecosystem: Environmental > Aquatic > Deep subsurface >...
CAAGTCAGGGAGCTCAGCTAGATTGTAAAGTTTTTAGAAAATAGTTTGAAGGGTAAACAGATTGACAATGTTGACAGCTATAGAGAAATGCTGTTGAGGCGATAATTTGACCTTGCCGTAAATGTTTCGAGCCGATAATTTCATATATTCTAGAATCTCCTGGCACAGGAAGATGATCTCAGAGTTCGCATTTTGAGTAATCATGTTCACAACGTCATCATTCCAAAATGTGAGGATCTTTTGGTACCCTTCAATGAATACATCTTAAATAAATATGTCAACAGATATGAAATAAATGTATAGACTTACTAAAAAATTTTACAGCCGATGCTAATATTGGAAAAAAATAGCATCAGATATAATCAAAGGAAAGGCACCATAATGGCTGTTTTGCTCTCCGCCTTCAAGAAAATATAAACAGCAAGTCAACATTATTATGATTTGCTGAGAAAATTCATGTAGTATTTCTTAAACCCCCTCCACGACAAGAAACAATAAATTAACAACTGGAGTGAAAGATATGTCTGTCCTTACAGCATGAATAGTATGAAAAATATTATGAAATATGCCCCTTCTGACTTCTGTGAGGAAATGCTGAATAAAATGAGTAAGATGTATTTCGATCTTGACATCCAGCTGTATCATTTCATGTTCTGCAAATTCAACCTTTCATAAAAAAGATTAACCCTTGAACCCATCTCCCAAGGTTCAATTGAAAAATTTGAGTAAGTTCCTCTTTACTTTGAACCAATGATCGAATCTTTATTTTATCTTCCAAAACACGAGCTAGCATTTCAATCACAATAGATAGAAAGATTTTTTCGAGCAGCAAATGGGGTAGTTAAGGATCGAATGCTTGAGATGTTTTTGAATCAACTCATTAAGCAGGAATGCTCTTCGACTGAAGCTTGTATTCTTTTCAAGACTTGCAAAACCAGAATATTCCAGAGTCCGACCAAAAATGAGAGTTTAGACCACCGAGTAAAATTTATCAACCTTGCTCTGAAGGAAAAATACCAAAAATACCTTGAATAAAATTCATATAGAAAGACTATGGTAATGTAGGAAAAAAAGATAGTTTTTGAGCTGAAAGACGGCGACACTCTCAAAGATATAAAGTGTAAGCTGGCAAATAAAATCAACAAAGAACCTTGCTAGATTGTTTTATTTACTTTCAATGAGTAGCCAGTTGAGTAAGAAGTATAGAGGAAGGCATTCAGAGAAGCAGTTAACTATTTTGTCAAGGATTAAGCTGAATACAGAAACATTAAGATGAATTCAAAGATACCAGATGTCAGTATTGGGTTCAGGGTGGTTCCATTGCAATCCTCAATTCATCAATCTTTGTACCTCCATACGTAACAGCTAATTCAATACCTCCCAAGAAGTAAGATCATTCTAGAGGGAATTGATTTTTTGGCAGAAGATTGGAATGAGTTTGATAAAAACGGCTATATCAGAGGAATGTTCGAAAAGTCTCTCATGGAGTAAGAATTACCTGAGTTCTATTAACATTCTCCATACCTATTCAACATGATGATAGACTATTTTCTCTGGAATAAAGATTAATCAGAACTGGGAAAACTCAATTTTTGTGCCTTGCTGAAAATGACCGAGCTCATCGAAAAAAGATAAAATATCTTGTAATCATTAAAAATAGTCTATCTCGTTTATGTCTCTGGAACTTTCAAAAATTAATACAGAAGAGAATTGTTGGATTGCATTTTATTTAAAGATCCTGAAGACCTCGAAAGGACAAGATTAGATTAATAATTAATATACGTGCAACTGCTTGAGCTTGTCATTTCTGTCATGGAGCAAACTTCCTAAGGGGCTTTGTAGTTTTGCTTCACCACTAGTCAAATGCACTTGGTAGACTAGTGCTTTTTTGCCTTAAAATAATTCAAGAAATATTGGAAAAGAGTCTACCTGCAATCGACCTATGAGGAGAGGGCAACCATTTTTGAAAATATTGAGTAGAGATGTCGTCTTTACCCGTAAAACATGAAATAACTTGGCTACCTGATAGAAAAGACTTAGAATGAGCAAATGATTCAACTGTATGAAAAAGGACAAGAAAGAATGGCTCGCTTTTTAATCGAAATGAATAAAAGGCTTCGAAATATTGGCTAAAACCAGAAAATATGTAATATTTTATTTATCAACTGCCTAATATTTTGTGAAAAAGGAATATAGAGCAATTTCATGCTCAGCCTTGAGTATCTTCATTTTCTGCTCTCGGTCTTCTACGAATACAACTTGCAGATAAGCTCATTTGTCTACAAACAGCTAAGCTATCGGATTAAAAAAGAAAGTAACTCAAAGGTAGTTCTTGCTTTCTTTATCAAATAAACTGATGAATAATAATGGCGATACAAAAATACTCTTACTTCAACCAGAAGACTCCGGAATTATCAGTAAAAGGGATGTGTCGGTTTGATCAATTGCCAGAACACTTGCTATGCTAATAGTCTTTTCCAGCAGCTGTTTCACATTGATCAATTTACTAAAGAATTATTGGCAGCTGACTGGGAAAGAAAAAACAATCAATAAGAAGATATGCTTCTTCAGCTGAAAAAAATATTTATACATCTCAAAGAGGATCGCGAGCCTTACTAAAACAGAGCTTTTTATGATAGTGCTTTCAAGACATACGACGGATTGCCTGTCGAAACTTCCAATCAGATGGATGTAGACTAATTCAAAAATATGCTGTTTGATAATTTGGAAGGAATTTTGCCAAGAAATACCTTCTGGATGAAATTGTTTGGAGGCTGCCAAGAAAATAGAATCAAATGTCTTGAATGTTAAAACGTCTCAGTCAATGAAGAAACATTTGACAGCATTCATCTTACGATTCAAAACATGTCCAATCTGTCGGAGTCTCTGAAGGAGCATAACAAAACGATAATCTTTGAAAATTAGAATGCTTACTCATGTGACAAATGCAGCAAAAAAGTGAGAGCTGAGAAAATTTCAAATTATAAATTATTACCTCCTTATCTAATGTTTGTTCTCAAAAGATTTTAATATCGAACCAACTATGGAGTGCGGTTTAAACTCAATCACCATTTCGAATTTCCTATGGGGTAGTTTGAATGGAGCAGTGGCTAAGTTTACATATTAAAAGGTATTATTAGTCACGTGGGTTGTCCTGACAGCGGACACTACGTCAGCTATGTTAAAATATAATACTCATGGTTTGAATTCAATGACCATAGAGTGAGGCAAGTGAGTGAGGAAGAAGTTAAACAAAATTCATATGGAAGTTTAAAATCTCATTAAAGAGATAGGCTAAGTGAAAAAACAGCTTATATCCTATTTTATGAAGAAGTCAACTCATCAAAAATAAAAAATTGTATGGATATCGACGAAAATATCATCGGGGTCGAGGATGAACTAGCAAAAATCAATCAAGAAGACATGATGACCAAGAAAGAGCGTGCCTACTTTTCCAGTCATTATATGGAATTGGTCCTGACATCCGCAATAAATCATAAGACACCTGACACGCTGCGTTGGCTCTATCTGACCTTGCTCACAATCAAGTTCAAAACAAAATAATACAGTGATAGATAAGTTGATCTAAAAATAGAACAGGTGACTACTGCTCTGACTCATCTCATTGGCACTCAATGTTAATTTCTTTGGGAGGAAAACATTGCTCAGAGAACTTTCTAAGCATTATAAACTTTGACTACTCCTGAGTACAAAATATTCATAGTGACTCTCATGGTTGATAACTGTCCTTCAAGATCAAAAATTGTTGAATAATATCTGGATATCTGCTTGTCAAACGTTTATCTGTTCAAGGTGGATCAAAGTCCATATTGGGTATTCCTTTATCTGATGGCAAAAAAATATTAATGGGTTGGATAATATCTTCATCAAGGTAGATGCATCGGCCGAATCATTGACAGTGTCATGTTTTGGCAACTGAAACCTGATGTCAGGTAACAACTTAAAAATAGCAGTGAAATTCCCTTTGAGAAGAACAAAGCTGAAATTTCCATTTCAAAATAATAATTACGATATCACAAATGGGCTTTGTTGATACATTTGTTGAACAGATTTGGAGATATCCTTCACGAAGCTGAGTGGAATCTTATTAATCAGGTTTAAACTGCTCACATTAATCGAATCTTTTAATAATGCAAGAATCTCTCCACAATGCACTATATCAGTCAATACATCTGCTGGCTCATCAAAAAATTGGGGAACGATTTTTCCAACAAAATACTATTTGCAATCAGAGACAGCTTGGTGCAGCAGAAAAGCGATGCCACAAGGCGATATTTCTTCATCTTGAAACAAATCCTCTAAATTGACGATGAAGCCAGAGATGCTAGAAACCAACACGCAGTTACCATTTTTGTCAAGGTATTCAATGCCACCAATGCTAATAGTATTTTAATCGACTACAATATGGAATTTGTTTGGCTCTGGTTTTTGAAAATTGCAGGGGCTAATTCAGTTTTCAGAAGAAAAGTTCAATAAAGCAAAGGTTTGTTCAATTTTTTGATCGAAAAAAATTATACCAGTTCTGGATTCTGTAAAGGATAAAGGACCAATAGTTTTGCAAGAACCAGACACAGACTTCACAGATTGCCTATACCGAAACTTGGGTCAGCTCTTGCTTTCCATCAGAAAAAGGTGGTAAAGACTTTAGCTATACTTGAAAATAAGCCCTATGACTATACCTAAGACACAGTGAGGGAAACTATCGTTGTTGAATAAAGCCTTAACACGGAAATGACCTTCTACAAATTGTAACTTTGATAATATTTAGCAACGAAATAGAACAAACTTTCGAGACTTTTAAGGCCAAATGGATTTATGGAGATTTGATAGCATATTAAAATTCAAATAAGGAAAAATATCCCATGTCCCATTTCACCTTAAAAGGCGATTAAAGAGTGACTCTTGATGATCTCCAAGCATAGAGAAACTAAGAGTCTGCAAACAACGTCAGTTAAGCGAAGGGAGAAGGCTAGAAGGGTACTGAAGTTACACCGATTCATCTGGATAGTTCGAATTAGACTAAGAAATGTTGATTTTTATTCTTTCATCAAGTATAATAATAACAAAATACAAAAGGAATGAGACTGATTTCGCTTCACGTGTTAAAATGGGCAGAAGAAAGCTCATTTTTCCTGTCTTCAGCTTACGATCTCAGCTTTGTTAGTTGGTACCAACGACCATTTTACAAGGAAACAGTGACCTTCGGAGCTCGAACTGCCAGCAAGTAAATATCATTCGAATTAGTCGGGCTAAAGTTGGATAAAGATTAGCTATTCATCTACCATAAGCTCAAGCTAGATGCTACATTGTTGTTCAGAAAGACGGAATTGCCTTTGCTTGCTTGGCGGATGATCAATATCCTGAAAGAGTAGCCTTCATGATTCTCAAAAAAATGCAATAAGAATTTTACATGAAGTATGAAGCCAAACAGTTCGCACAACTCGGCAGTAAAAAATATTTTATTTAGAGGACGAAGACATCAAATGGGGAAAGCTTGACGAGTTCATTAAAAAATTCCAAGACCCAAAGGAAGTCGATAAATTGGAAAAATTGAAGGACGAATTAAAGCAAGTGGAAGATATTTGTCATAAAAATTTGGATGATTTGCTAAAAAGAGGAGAAGATCTGGACAAGCTAATGGAGAAAAGTAAAGATGTGAGCAAATTGAGTTTGGATTTCTACAAGCAGTCAAAAAAAGCAAACTCGAGGTGTTGTTCCCTGTATTGATCTTTTTGATGTTAAAATTATAAACATTCATCTTGATAACTTTTGCATAACGAAGTCGAATTTCCTGTTCTTGTCTGTTAACTTTTGATTCTGGGTGAGAATTGTAGGCTTTTCACGAAGCTAAAGATTGTTGTCGTACATCTTGGTCAAAGAATATCCTTTATCAGCTGTCGTTGGAGTGATGTATTTTTGAATTCTCTCAGCCATGCTCCCTTCCATTTTGAGAGTCTTTGTGTTGATTGGCTGCTCAGATTAGGAGCGAGAAGAAATGCCAAATTTCAAAGTTGAGCCAAGAAGGGTCTTTGCATTAAATTTACTCGGACCTTTTCCCTCATCCTCATTAATAGAATCTTCAAATGATTTGTGAGTTGAACCAAACATGCTTTTTTTGTATTCATCTAGAATTTCATTTCTTTGATTTTTCATTTTCTTTACTCTTTTGAGTTCTGGTTCGGTCACTCCTTTCTTCGAAGCCCATTTTCTCTCAAGCCCTTGTAATCTTCTTATTTATATTTCGTGCAAATTATTCTTCTTTCTCAGAACTTCAAATTATTTTTTCATTCTAATAATCAACTTATCTTCGAGCTCCATAAGCTTGATCTCAAGCTCACGCCTTTGTTTTTAATGTTTTTGACGAAGACTGTGGCGAAGTTGGTCTGCGTGCTCTCTCATCAACCTATCTACTCTCACCTTCTCAGAGACTTAGAGTTAGTTGAGCTATTTTCTAAAATCTAGTGCTTCATAAACTCTTTACTCGAGCGAAACAAGTTTTTATTGATACTGTAGCTCCTTCAAGCGATTTTTAGGTTTGATCTTGAGATATTCGTTCGGATTAGATAACCTATTTTATAATTATTGGGCTTCGTAAAATGCTTTCTTCTCAAAATTTTATCTTCGATCGAGCATAGTGTGCTGCAAGGCTTAGAACTCCTTATCAAATTTATCACAAAATTCGTCAACTCTGCTCTACCCTTACTAACGATAGGCTTTAAGCTGTCCCTTATGAACTCTTCCTCTCAGCTGATCTTGCCAATTGGTAATATTTTCTTCCAAACTTCTGACTTCCTTCATCAGGCTCTAAAACTTGACATATTGTTGCAAATGAAGACAATTGTTAGCAATGAGTTCTAACCTTTCTTTGATGAAAGAAAAGATGCTGATTTGTTAATCAGGACTCAGCTTACCATCTTTATCTTGATCGAAGATTCTCATAAATTACTTGATGGAACTTATCTTGGTGAAACTGTGCAGTTATGACTGAAATTATCTGAAGACCAATTCGAGCACTTTTTCTGTCAGGTGAGATCCAGCCATTTAATTCTTAGCAAGACCTTGCCATATTAATTCGCATTTGCTTGCACAACCACTGTATAGATCTGCTTCTCTTTTGATCTTTGCTATGACAGCTGGATTGATGGACTCTAGGGGATTGAGACTTTTAGAGTTGAACTCGATAGCTGATACAGCGTAGCTACTGGTTGATCGAATATCGGACATCAATAAATTTTTAAGTTATAAAAAGTGATTTCGATCACGCAATTCCACTCAAAGCCATGGTAGATATCAGCTTTGACTCTTGGAGCTACTGGGTTAGGGCTCCTTCATGAAATGATTTGCCCATTGTGTTACTTACAGGAAGTTTAAGCCTGCTATTTTCAAGCTTTCCCTTTTCATCGTAAACCCATTGTTTCATATATTTACACTTGTGATTGTAGCAGCTTTTCTTTCGTTGTTTAGGAAGAGGCTTCGTCTAGCTCATAGCTGTCCAGGCTGATTGAAAATGTTTAGCATCCCGATCTTTATCCCAGGTATAGGTGGAGTACTCTAAAATGGCACTAGTTGTTCCTTTTCTGATCTCCTTGCCTTGAACCTTACTTTCTGTTGCCTTATTGATCAGAAGTGAGTGTGTTTTTCTTCTATAGTATTTCGGAGTTTCCCCTGGTCTTTTCAGATAGCTAGGTAGTTCTTTTTTTAGTTGGTATGGAAATTGGGCATAACCTGAAAATTTATCAGGCATTGAATATTGATAAGGCGTTTTGGGTTAGGGATCTGGAGCAAAGTGCAGGACAGATGGATCGTTCGCTGATTATTGATATCGGGATTTATGGTCAGCAAAGCCGCTGAAGTCGGGTCTGAATTTAGGCTTGAATGTGCCGTTGGGATTGATAGGGGTGGACCCACCTTGCTCATCAAGCAGAAAATACTTGCCACTGTTCATGTCGAAGCTAGGTAAATTTGTTCTTACGAATATTTGTGGGGAGTTTGAGAGTAAATCCTTTTTAGGTAGGGGTTTCTTTATTGATGCACCTTCATTATAAATTTATTTAAGCCAAGTTCTTGAGACATATCGCCACAGCATTTCCTAATCTTTCAGGATAGGATTCAGGACAAGATTATTATTTCGGGCAAGCTGCTATATACTTTTGGACAATAATAAAATTTAAATCCAAGGTGTTGAGCATGTCAACTGTGAAATACAGCGTTCTCTTTTGTCTTTTAAGCCCCCTACCGAACTATACCGTCTCAAAAAATAGATCGGAATGTCGACATTTGTCAGTTTGGTTGTAGTAAAATTATTGGAATAGCGGGTCAATGTTCACGCATGAACACAGTCTGCTTATCTTTTGGAGAAAGTGATAGGCAAACAACAGGTTGCGATGATAGGCAAGGATTGATAGTATATAAGCACAGTATCATTTGTTGATTTATTGGATGAGGAGCAATACTCTATGAGTCTGTTGTTGGGCGGCATTCTTAGCTATTTTGAGGGCTTCGAGAGGGTTAATTTTGTGAAGAGGAGGTTGGTTCTATGGTTTTAGTTTGTGGATGAGCTTGGAGAGATGTTCCTGGGTGGTGGAAGTACTCCTTGCAGGTTTCTTCATTTTGGATTTTAATTTTATTAATAATCGCAACAATAAAGTTAATGCTTATCTCTCACACAAACAAATAAAATTAATAATAGTCCCAACTGGCATCATTATGCTTCCTGAAGCTTCATCTCCTCCTCTTCTACCTCCACGAACCCGTGCACGCCTCTTAACGATAATACTCTCCTCACCCTCCAAGCACCATATCCTTCGTTCATTTTGACACGCACAGCACCGTAATTCTTGTCTCGGTTGGTCGACCAGATCTTAAGCTCAACTATCTCTTTGATTTCTTCCATCAGGTTTAGCTAATTTTCTATTTAAGCAACCAGGCCGGGAGAGTGAGAAGCATCCATAAGAAGAAGGACAGCTTCTTTGAGGATAGGCCAGGTTGAATAGATGGCCAAGATAGAGAAGAGATAGGTGCATAGAGGGTCAGCGATTTGCCATGCTGTCCACTTAGTGGGCTCTGGGCATGTGAAGTAGATGGTGATAGCAGAGATAACCACACCAATGGAGAGAATGATATCGGTGATAATATGAATATATGCTGCCTCGAGGTTGATGTTTTTGATTTTTTTGTTCTGACTTTTGATTTATTCATCGGATCCTACACTTGATAGGATATTCTACTCTAATGTTACTGACTGCCCAGTTACAAATGTATTATTGCTGTTACTACATTCTCCATGATTGCTGTGCTCATGACTGTGGCCGTGATTGTGACTGCAAGTGCTTGAGTGCTCGTGCTGTCCTCTTCCTGACACTTCTTCAGATTAAACAGCAACTGCATGGCCATGAGTATGTCCAGTATGATCGTGAGTATGGTTATGTCCATGAGAATGATTATGTCCGTGTCCGTGGCTATGTTAGCAGTTATGGCCTCCATGAGGATCGGAATGCAAAATGTTGATAGTGATGAGATTGCAAAGAAGTCCGAAAATGCTAGTGATCAACATGTAAAGAGGTTGATCGACTGTTTCTTTATTGATCATTCTTTTTGTCGCCTCGATGAAGAGTTCAGCAGTCACCACATAAATGATGGCAATGTTTATGAGAGCTCCCAATGGCTGAGCCTTCTCCCATCCAAATGTTAGATATTTAGGAGGGTTCGGTTTGGTGCTCAGCCAGACTGCGCCCAGAGAGATGAGGTATGCTAAGACATCAGAAAGGAGATGGAATGCGTCTGCGAAGATTGCTATGGAGTTGGCGAGATAGCCACCAACGAGTTCGATGGTCATGAAGAGAAGAGACATGAGGGTTATTTTGATCAGCTTGGTGCTTACCTCATTATGCTCCTGATTCATAGAATTTAACTTAACTATAATCAATGCTCTTAATTCAAAAAATAGAGTCCTAATGGAAATTTCACTTGAGCTTCCAGTTATATGTTCATCTCCTCGCATCAAAACAAATCATAAAAGCATAAATTAATTTTTATCGAGAGCATAAGGTCAATAAAGATAGATATCCAGTCATCTTCATAAAAGAGAAATAAAAATAATCCTACTTATCCACAATGAAAATATATCAAAAGTAAACATATATCAAAGGAGAATTTTGAGGTTGGTTTTTCTCCTCGAACTAAGACCTTTATTAGGGATTGATAGGAAATTCATTTTTTTCTTCAAACCGAGAGCCATTTAGTCTTGTATGCATTCAGGATATCCCCTTTTGATATTGTTGAAGGCGAACCAGTTCATCGTTCTTTCAAATAAAGGCTCTTCTTCTTCATTGGTGACAAAACTGGTATTTTATCTTCTCATGGAGTAGATGATCTCAGATGGTTTATCTTTGTCACTGACTGAGCGTGATTCTTATATGGTTTACTGTGTTTCACAGCTGTCATTCCACTTGAGCTTACTTTTGTAACTGTTGGTGCAGGTAAGATTATCCATGGTACTTGCTAACAAATATAATAGAGTTGACAAGGTTTAAAGTCAGATAATTTTATATTCTACCGAAGTAGCAACACAACAAGGAGTAGGCAAATCAGTTGATACTGACCTCGACTTACGATTCAGCCAGTTATATTATGGCGCCAACTGACTGTTTAATTTATGGCTAGATCTGCAGTAACTAGCTGTCTAGCTATCGAATGTATTCGTCCACTTGTTCGTCTAGTTGTTAATTCTGGTTCTCCTCAATGAATATTTCGTAGCTGCGCCTATATTCATTCGATACTCTTTGAATGGAGTCGCATATTTCCGGATCAGCCTCAGATTCGCTTTCTCGATTTGATTCAGATAGCAATAGCTATTATTTTCCTTTCTATATTTTTTTCTTCTTGTCATATTCGGGTTCAATGCATTTCCAGAAGATGATATTGATGAGCAGAGTGGCAAGAGTGATGGAGACTGCCACAATTATCATCCAATTATATGGAGCCTTGAAGATATAAGAGTAGCACTGGAATAAGGCAAAGAAGTTGACAAAGTAAATGAGGAAACTTTTTTCTAGCTGGAGAGGGATGGCCTTTCTGAGAGCGTAGTGGAGATAAAAATTTCGTTTCATAATAATGTACAACACAACGAGG
>Ga0210025_1004951_pt1 | contig 11091 bp, 7 predicted proteins | sample CryGeyme20150102_FD_183989 | JGI IMG/M metagenome (GOLD analysis project Ga0210025, IMG submission 183989) | Groundwater microbial communities from Crystal Geyser aquifers in Utah, USA - Crystal Geyser metaG 2015-0102 (SPAdes) (version 2) | ecosystem: Environmental > Aquatic > Deep subsurface >...
TTTTTCCAAAGAGTAAGCGCTGTTTCCTTGTAACCAAAAGGTCGAAATGCTGGTACAACTTGCCGACGACCAGGAATCTTATCCACAGCCTTAGTCCCACCCTTGCTTACATATGGTGTTGAAACAGATTCCTTGGAAGAGTAGTTTTTTTTTTCGTGCTTTGCAACCAGCTCTCTCCAGCGCAAGTTTAATACAGCAATATGTGAAAGTCCGGAATAACATCGAACGTCTCGTCCGGTAAGATCGTCACGTTTTTTTGGTACACGACGTTTCTTCCTATTCGGACTGCATGGTGACCTTTCTTTATTATTAAAACATTTCCTTTTAGCCATGACGAATTAATGTTAATGTGGGTTTGATTATAAATTCTTAATGTAGAAATAACTAAACAAAAAGATCATCTATAATAGATGATGTTGTTGTTGTACAGATATAATGATGAAAATTTGAACAACACGATCTCCAATAAGTACATTATACGAATAAACGATTAAAATAACACATTGACTAGTACATGAGAAAATATTAATACGATCTCCAATAATGTTATTATACGGATTACTGTTGTGCTACACGAATAATATTTGTGAAAAAAAAAATTAACTACTAATAGAAAAAAACAAACGATCTCCAATAAGTTCATTATACGAATTCCCTTGTATGATAATTCGCACCTCTAACAGTAAAATACTAGTCCCCACTCCCCCAGCTAGCTGAACAGACACATAAGTAAAAACATGGAGTAGGAACGAGACGAGAAAAAGTGAGACAGTGTGAATTTTTAATTACAAATAAAGTACGACTATAGAAAAAAGCTGTACAAAACTAAGAAAAGTCAAGACAACGCTCATCTAAATACAATGTAACATTAAACTATTCATTCTGGATATAAGCATTAAATATATCCCGTGATTTTTCAACATCCCGGAATTGGTGATTCGAAAAGCGTCAAACAAGCCCGGGATATGGATATCCCGGAATTTGAGAAACACAGCCCCGGGATAAATCCATATCCCGGGAATGGTGGTAACAGAACTGTGCAGATTTTATAAGACGAGCAAAGAAAACCAGGGTTGACCGACTAAAATAATTATGATAATTTTGATTCAAATACACACAATTCACTTTGTCACTCCTCTGATCCTGGATGATCTAACGCCTGTCCAAACGCCTGCTTTATTAGGATTACTACCTTGTACTAGCTAGCTAGCTAGTACAGTAGCTAGTAGACCACTCCAGTAGCTACAGTACCAGGTACTGTACCCGGTAAGTATTTTTGTACTCTACTTATTGTAGTAGAACCTAGCTACGACTAGTACTCCGAGTACTAATAATAATGTTGGACCAGGTACGTTTATGCTTTTCTGAAAGACGCACATGGTCGGACCCGCAAGGTGCACAGAAATAGAAAACCTGGTTCGGGTGGTTTAAGCAATTTTTCAAAACATTATCTTAAAAAAGAGGAAGGTCAAGTATTTGTCGATCTTTCGCGGGGATTCTTCTTTTTTATTTATTTATTTTGTTGCGAATGTTGTCAATCAATAATCATCTACATCTACTCCTCCAGTATGATTTGTAGAAAAGGGAAGCCTTTGGTCGAAAAACAAGAATGCATTATTTTGTATTTTACGAACCGTCCTTACAGGCAGCACAATCATAAAAAGGTGTTGCTGATTGTTCTTTCCCAAAAAGTATCATGATGTCTTCTTCTACTTCTACCGCCACCACTCCCAAGCACAACAATAAGCACAGCAAGCAAGATTATGGTTCGATACAAATACACAACAACAAAGACGACGACGACGACGACGACGACGACGACGACGGCGACGGCGACGACAGCGGCGGCGACGACAACAGCGATCCACAAGATGATCTTGTAGTTGATATTATCAATGTAGATCATTTTGATCCGGATCAAGAACGGTACATTTATCCCAAAGCGGTACCATTTTTTACAATGGAACGCTTTTTAGAAATTGGAATTCCCATTTTAGCAGGGTTAGTTATTATGATTACCGTTATAACGTTGGTGTGGAAGACATCGCGACACTCGCATTCTATTTACAGTAGCAGTAGTCAAAATGGAGATACAACAACAACAACAACTGGTTATGATGCAGACGATGACTACTATGATGGTAGCAGAGCAGGAACAGGACGACGAGCCCCCTTAGGACCTCAGGGTATAGACAATGAAGTTGATGGTGGTGGTGGAGGAGACACGTCGTACATTCCCGGACCACCACATAGCTACAGTCATGATTATACTCCGCATCGCTATTTCTGAGATTTTGCTCGACCAAACCTTCATGAATTACCAGAGATGAAAATAGTATGGATTAAAGTGTGGAACAACCTTGGCGGCGGTGAACCATGAAGCACTTCTCATGTTTTTTTATCCCAGTCGTTCACAGTTAAGAAAACGATGGCGGACTTGTGTAGGTGCATCGACGATAGCTAAATTACAACCGGATGCTTTGCGTTAAACCTGATACTAAAAGGCAAAACGTTAGCTACTTACCACAGTGCAACAAACTATACAATGCGTTCGTGCATAGTAGAACTCTTGGTGGTTCTTGTTGATTGAAAACCGAATAGTATGTTTAGCCTGTATTGGATTTTGGAAAAAAGAGGAGGGACTCGAGACAAGGGACAGTAGACAGTAGACATGAGACAAAAACACAAACACACACACACACACAAGGGACTGGGGACAAGGGACAGCTACAGTAATAAACAGGGACAACAGACAGTGGACAACGGACAAGGAGGGACACATAGTAAACAGTGAACATTGAACATGGTTTAGGGGAAAGAGGAAATATTAGTCCAACGTCCCATGATCCTAATATTTTTGTTCTATTTTTCGCAACTACTAGTAGGGTCTACGGTCTACTACTTTATCATTGACTACTAGACTACCATTAGTGGGCTACTAGATATTATTATGTTCTTTGTGTTTGGATCTGATAGGGTTAATGATGATGACCTTATAAGATACCTGGTAGATGATGTTCGCTTATTATGGAAAAGTGGAGGTTGTCGAATGGACAACTGACTGTGGATGACCCCCCTCCCAGATTTATGAATACCACCTGGTACCAGGTAACTGTACAGTAGTATGAGGACTATTTAGACATTATTGTGAAAATAGTCATTTATTTCTCTTCTTCATTTCTTTAGTTAAATATTTGAATATTGTAAAAATAATAGAGTAATTATTACCAGCACTGGTAGTAGTACTACTAGACTCTACTAGAGGGATATACTAGAAAATAAAAGTATTATTTTGACAAGTGTTTTCAAATTTGGATTTGCTGTGTGACAAAATACTATACTACTGCGAGTCTAAATAGTAGTAGGGTCTAGTCTAGTAGTGACTGGTAAGTGGTGCTGTAAAGTGTTGTACTACCGTACTAGACTACCACTACTACCTACTGTAGCTAGAAAACCTTGCTTAGTATGGTACCACTACTGTACACTTTGCAAGAACACAATTGACTCGCAGGTTGCACTTTTCACTGGTAAAAATAAACACACAAACTTTCTTTTATAAAACTCATCTTTATTTTGCGTCGTTTATATAAAACAACACAGAAGAAATTGCATACAATATACGTTGTGTTGGTAGTGTATGTAAAATAATAGTATTGTTTATTTCTTGTTGAAGAAAGAAGGGGAGAAAGAGACGGCTGGGAAAGGGAGTTCATCAACAAGTACAATCCAGATTAAAACGAGGGTAATTCATACATTACTCTTTGCTCATCACCAAACGAGAGACATCTTGCTTGGTAACGTGTGTGAGTTTTTGTCATCAGAAAAGTTCTCCCAGTTTCCCGCGGTCATTTGAAATACAAAAGCAGTAGCAGTAGCAGTAGCAGTAGCAGTAGCAGTAGCAGTAGCGAGCAACGACACGGCAATGAAGGACGAAACGAGCTTTGCCATCAAAGAAGATGAAAAACAGCAACAGATGATCAAAAAGGATTTGAAAAAACGGATCCTGAAATTATTAAAAGAACCAGAGAATCGGCGGTGTAGTGAATGTTACAGTAAGAAACGTAAGCCCAAATGGATGGCGTTGATCAAGGCTCCCATTGATGCCAATACAGAAACATTGGGTGTGTTTTGTTGCAATAATTGTTACTTGTATCACGAACAGTTGGGACCTGATTTATGTACGGTCAAGAGCTTGAAAACATCGGAAGAATGTACGTAATTTTTTTAAATATGCCAAAGCAAACATGAATATGGGCATCTGTGTGCAATGTGTATGTGTATGTGTGTGCCCTAACCAATACAGTATTGTTTTTTCTTTGTAATATAAAAGGGACACTAGAGGATGTAGAAACTTTGGAAAAAAGTGGAAACAAAGCTGTCAATGCCATGTACATCAGTTCATTGGAAGGTAATCATACGGATAAGCACATGGGACAATTGGCAAGTGCTGCCTTTGTAGAATCCAAGTACAAGAACTGTTTGTACTTTAGCGAGCGGGCCTACCACGAACAGATGCAACTTCGGGCGATGCTACGTTTTGCCCAATCGGGTGAACCTAACGATAAAATAAAATCAGAGGATGATGGACCTTCGACAGAAGACTTGGTACAGCAGAAACTGCAACAGAATAAGGCCGCACGAATGAAACACATCGAAAAGGACCAGGACGAAGATAACCTTCATTGTCACAGAAAAAAGCTTACGAGTGAACGACAAAGTGTAAGACGCGCCAAGTCTACGGAGCAAGAATACAGTTTTGATGGCAAATATGCTGCACATGACTACGATAACTACGACGACGACGACGACAACAGCCGACCACGAGGAGGAAGAGGAGGACAAGGATCGGCTGGACGAGCATCCCGACGAACGAAACCACAGACACGCAGTAACCCGAGAAGAACTCTTGGAGAGCCTATTCCAGGGAGCAGCAGTAGCAGTCGCAATAGCCGTTACAACACAGTCCGTCACGGTGGTGATCGGAAATCAAATTTTCAAAAATCGGCGAGTAGTTCATCGATGCGAAAGCCTCACCATTCTTTTTCTACTGGAATGGAGAGACGAAACTCAACGCGAAACAATGATGATGTATTGTTGCGTCACAGTGATCACCACCGACAACGAAAGCAGCATCATGCAATACGTAATAATGAATCTCTCCAGCGACAATCTTCTCACAAAAGGAATAATATTGGTGTTGACAAGAACCGATCCCCCATCATCAAGGCCAAGATTCGTGATATTTTTAGCAGCAAGTCCAATTCGTGTACGGATGATACGGACGACGGTGCAAACGAATTGGATCATTCTAATTCTTATGGCGATGATGATGATGATGATGTTGATAGTTTCCAACAAGATAATGGTAGTGATGATGATGATGATGATGGTCATGATGACAAAATCAGTGAAAGTGACAATGAGGAGAAGTTTAGCACGTGCGCACCTTCTGACAGCAGTAGTACCTTTCAGCTTTCAGATTCAGAAGCCTTGACCGATCAAAGTAGCGACCATGACCATGACAACAGCGATGAACACAACGTGAACGCGGCAGCAGTAGTGTCGGCACGAAAACGGCGTCAAACCATGGCAGATTTAATGAGCGTTCCATCATCATCGGCGGCGGCTCTTTCTCACCAAGACATGATAACATCTTCTTCCTTGCACGCTATCAAAGGCAACAGCATCAACGCGGCGGCTAGCAAACGCATTAGTGACGCATCAGCTGCATTAGCAGCCTCTGCAGAAAAGACCAGACGACGACAAACCATTGTGAATATTATGAGTAAAAGTGGTGACTACCCCTCCCTCACTACGACTACTGCGACAGCAACCAAAACAAATACTTTGAGAAATCCTACGGCTGCTGCAAAAACAACAATAACATCATTGACGACGGCGAAGGTTACCAATCCTCTGGAATCCTTAGTTTCTGGAGGAAGAGCACTCAAACCACCACCACCACCAGCACCATCCGTCGTTCACACACATTCTTCAGAAAAAGACAAGATATTGAAGCTGGCAGCATCCTTCCAAAAGTAGGAAAGAAAGAAAAAACGAAATGTGTGTGTTTGTGCGTTAATTTTGCTGGGCCCTTCCCTCCCTGTTTGTTGCCCATTGCCAATCGTTTTCTATTGCAATGGTAAATGTAGCTTTAGTTAATCTCGTGGACTGCTTCACAACATTATTATTTATTTGTATTCTACTAGTATCCGTGCCGTTTTCTGTTACCAGGTACCGCGGACTCACGTCACCTCCTGTTATGCGAAAAACCCAGAGTTATTTATTTTATAAGTACCGCTTTTCTGTTCCCTCGACATCCAAAAGACGGATAAGCCTGCATCGATTTGTCCACCATATATCTTTCTGAAATTTCACACTGCGACGTGGTACCATACCAGGTACTAGTAGTCTACCTGGTACGATACGATAGCAGTACCGTACCTGGTACTGGTACTGTAGCTAGTGGTACTGTCGTGGCAGATACTAGTACCTGGTAGTGGTACCAGTATGAATCAATTATGCCACGTAAGATACGAGAATATCATTGTATCATTATTACTATAGCAATTTGAGTACAAAGCACGAAGAATTCAAGCTGCCGGAAGCATGGTAGATTGAAGTAGACCTACCATACAGTAGTAGAGTACTGTAGTGATACGATACATCGACGTGTTTTTTATACGTGTAGTACTGTACCACCAATGATACTAGTAGTACAACTTTACAAAAAGAAGCAGAATTGTTTCCTTCCGTCTCCCAAAGATACGAGAACATAATATTATTATTTATTATTTTCTTTCATTATTTCACAAAATCACGAAATAATAATAATCAATTCTGGCATTATACTCTTTATACAACCTTAAAACTTAAAACTAAAACACTCAACTCACAATGTGTCGTACAACTGTTCATCCTGAATGTACCAAAACAAAGGCAACAACAACTCGTTCGCGATGCCACAGTGAAACCGATCTGTTTGCCTTGGTCGATGGTTTGGATCTTCACAGTAGTGACATTGGTGATGATGATGATGATGATGATGATGATGACTATAGCTTGAGCAGCAGCAGTAACGATTCCTTTACGTTGAACAGTCATGATCTGAGTTCGAAACAGCAACATCAGCAACAACAGCAAGTGACACTATCTACTACTTCTACTGTTGCTACTGTTGCTACTAAAAAACAAGTTTCGTTTGGGCATCTCGAAGAACGATCCTTTCCGGTCGTTGCTGGTCATCCAAAATGTTTTGAATTGGCCAATCCTATGATGTTGGGATGGGATTGTGTATCAGAATCAAGTTTTAGTATTGATGATTACGAAGAACATCGTGCTTTGCATCGTCGACAATCATCGGAAGATTGTCGTACTGTTAGTCCCGAGGAACGACGAAAGATTTTAAAAAACAGTAAAAAGGCATTTCAAGAATTTCAAAAACAAACCAACAAAATGAAGAAGAAGCAGAACAAGACAAGACCAGGAATTGTACGACGAAATAGTATGGCCAATGGAATGATTGGACGTGATAAGCGTCGGAATCGTGTACAAGACTTTTTGGAACGTTTTTCCAATCCAAAAAAATGCGAAACATTAGTTTGGTGAACGACAACAAGGAACACAGGACAACTTGTGTTTTATCCAGAAGAACAACCCCCATCATTTTAGAAATTCATTTTTATTAAACTTATACTTTCTTCATCCGCCCATCTGTTACCGACTATCAACGAAACGTCTTTCTCTTGCTCTCTTTCTCTCTGCTACACACTTGAGATATCCGACAGCCCTAGTCCTTCATGAATGTGGCCTGGTTATGCTTTATAAAAAAGTATGTACAATGCCGTTGGCAGTGTACCATATAGTTGTAATATTCGTCTAGAATAAAGCATATTCACTCTTTGAAACCCAATGCATAAAGTAGACGCAGCGCTGACCCGTCGTCTCACGACATTTCGACACCCCCCACAGGAGACAGAAACAACCAATTATCTTGATAGTGTAGACTCCGAAGAGACTGCTAAACCTGAGCGACTTACTACAATACACCTGTATCTTATGTTACAAAAATTTACAACAACACATAATACTATGATGGTGCATGGATCCTGGCAAGAGTGGACGACCCAGTTCTCGCTCGTACATCAAGAAATTGAGTATTTCTTTCGTCATGGCTTCCGGATTCGTCCAATCCCAATCTTGAAATAGTTTTTCATCTTGTTCATTCCAGATGACATCACGAAAAGCTTTGTCATCATTGTTAAAAGTACCAATCTCATTCTGTGGTGCTGCATTGACATCACCCCTAGCAGGAACAAAGGGTGGTGCCATTTTATCAGTACGAACGTCGTCCCAATCGACCGATGCGAACCACGGATGAGCCATAATTTCTTCTGCACCACCACGAGCTCCCAATCGTGTTGTTGGATCCTTATCCAACAAACGTTGACACAAATCGGCTGCCACTGGTGGAAAGTCTTCTGGTGCAAATACTGGTTCCATTTCTCGTATGGCAATATCCAATGCCTTGTCCTGTTTTTTTTGTTTTTTTGTGTAAGTGGGTGCGCCAAAAAAAAAATGATCAATAATTGCATTCGACACAGCCAACGAGAACGAAAAACAAGTCAACACAATCAAAACGATGGCAAAGGATGACAACGACGACAACCAATAGACGTACTCGTTCTGGTTCCCCACGCTCTCGACCAAAACGAACGGCGACTGTGGATCGGAACAGATTTTTACCACTCATAAATTCGGCCATGCAACAACCAAAACTGAACCAATCGACGGTTTGATTGTAACATAATCGTTTCCCTGTTGAGGTATCACGCTTATGCATTTCGGGTGCCCAATATCCACGTGTTCCGACAATACCCGCGGGTAATTGTGGCACGTACTTGGTAGCCAAACCAAGATCGGAAAGTTTGACTCGTCCATCGTCCGATAGCAAACAATTTTCAGGTTTCAAATCTCGGTACACGTATCCCTTATCGTGCAGGGCTTGCAATCCCAAGAGAATGCGTGCACCGTAGTACAACGATTGCAATGAGGAATGTCCAAATTTTTTGCGTTGTGACAAGTGGTATCCCAGATCTCCGCCGGACATGAGATCCAGTACCAAATACAATTCTTGCACTGTTTGGAAGGAATATTTGAGATTGATAATAAAGGGACAATCGGTAACGGCTTGCAATGCCTTTTGTTCGTTCACAACGGATAGTCCCGAATGTTTCATTTTAACACGTTTCTTGGTCATACTTTTGAGTGCGTACAATGTGCCGGTAGTTTTCATCCGACAGGCACGGACCGTGCCCAGTCCACCCCGACCCAAAATACGTGTAACGACATCAAAATCAGTATAAACCACATGACGGCCATAACAGTACCATACAAACTGGCGTGTCCGTTTAAAGTAATGTGATGATTGGAACCGTATTTGGAATTCTTGTATCAATGTATAACATATCAATGCTTGGACTTGTTCCACAATGAAATGAGGATGAGGATGAAGAGGATGATGATGATGATGATCCAACGGTACAGATATTGTTGAATCCAGATTATGGTTATTCCTGTGAGGCTCAATGTTATTTGTTTTCTCCTTTACATGTGATTGGTCCTTTTCATTTTGCCTTTGTTGTTTTTGTTGTGGTGGTTGTTGTAGAAGAAGAAGGCAATCAAAGAATTGCTGCAACATCGTACCACATAGTCCTACAACATTGGATTGGTACGTCGAATCAAAATTATGTTGCACTAATTCTTGTACTTGTGCATTTGTTTGACACTGTAATCGACTTTGTATCGTTGTGGACGACAACTGTAACTCATATTCTCGTATCAGTGTCAATGCAGGTATTGTTGTTGTTGATTGTTGTGTAAGTTGAATTGGTTGCGGTGATGATGTACGATTGTAACTTTGTAAAAACTCATCCATTTCCAAAACACTATTATCCGATACATAGCGTAGCAATCGTTTGGCACGCAAACGTTTCCGATTGACAATTGTTTCCGTACTACTAGTACTGGAAGTCGTAATGTTAGTATTTTTACTAGTATTCTTGTCCATGGACTGGAGGTTGATGAATCGTTGTAAATCTTCTATAAAATTCATGCGAATAGCTGCAGCATATGTTTGGTTTGATTTGTCGGTAGATAGTAATGTACTTGTTGTTGTTGTTGTTGTTGTTGTGTTGCTGTTGTTTCCTTGCATTTGTTTTGTTTTTATTGGGTGTTGTTCCTTGATAAACGTAGAAAAGAAGTATAGACCAATGGGATTGGCTAGGTACCATTCCAAACTCAGTGGTTCTGCCAACGGTTGCTGCTGCTGCTGTAATGGCTGATGCCGTTGCCGTTGCTGTTGTTGTTCCCACTCGTTCAATTGTGCTTGATTGGGAATTTCCCACTGACAAATAGGACGTGGACCATCTTGAACAGATGCCATGGCCTCCAAGTACTGTGAATCCTCCAAAGCATCCCAAAATTCCATTTCTTTTTTCTTTCCTTTCGTTTTATAAATATATAAATATATGAACCTATATGAACGCAACTCTTCAGCAAGTAGTCTAGTCTAGCTGTTGCTGTTGTCGTTGCATTTGTATTAATGTCAGACAAGTGCCGGTCCCTGTAATCTGTAATCAAGACTACTAGCTAGACCACCAGTACTGTGAAGGCCTAACTATTGATTTTAATTTTGTTTTTATTATTTTTTTATTTTCAAGTCTGCCGGTATCTTTCGAGAATTTCACATTGCTGATAGCATTAACCCAATATATTAAAGTACGTGTATGTGTGCGGTCTTCGTTGTTATCAAAGCGTGACGTTTATTCAAATAATGCAGATTTTCATTGATGGGTGGCTGCGGCTGTCTTCTTTACTTTTTTACTTCTAACATTTTTACTTCTAACATACCACGGTAGACTGGACTCTAGCTAGGCAGTAGATTATACAACAGTACTTTACGCTACCCCATCAACACATTTTGAATATTATTAATAATATATTATTGGTTCCCATACAATACAAATAATATTAAAATAAAAGGAATACTATATATAAATATTATAGATTGACAACCAACCCAAGCCCAAG
>Ga0210025_1004975_pt1 | contig 11040 bp, 8 predicted proteins | sample CryGeyme20150102_FD_183989 | JGI IMG/M metagenome (GOLD analysis project Ga0210025, IMG submission 183989) | Groundwater microbial communities from Crystal Geyser aquifers in Utah, USA - Crystal Geyser metaG 2015-0102 (SPAdes) (version 2) | ecosystem: Environmental > Aquatic > Deep subsurface >...
TAAGCATGATCTGGCTTTGTCAGTACTACGGTGGGGGACCACGTTGGAATCCAAAAGTGTTCTTCTTTTTGTTTTGCAAAGTTGAATATCTCACTTCATACAACCCAGCAGAGGATTATGATGGGGATGTCTGCCAGAACCCTGATTGTTCTTCTTTTGTCAATTTTTGAAATTTTGCTGCCAGAATTATGGGTGTAAGCATTTCATCTCTGTGTCCAAGAACATTTTTGCTGGTGTGCTTTTTGCTTTATTCTTTGTGTGCGCTCGTCAACTACTATAATTTTTCTTGCCTGCATCATGGTCTCCTCATCAGCAGCATGTTTAGCATTTTATTGCTTACATTGAGGATTGTTTTTGATAGGTGTATTAGTACTACAAGAAGAAGTGATAGTACACCACACCCGGATCATCAAACTTCAGCCAATTGCCCAGGAGAGCACCACTCCTATCACCAGTCCTCCTCAGCCACCAAGGTATCATGGTGTAGTAGCAGCATCCGTGTTTTTGACCTTCCAGGAAGCCTCACGGCCAATGGTGTGGCGGTATGTGATGACCAAAAAGATCGGATAGTTGCAGCAGAGCAACCTATTCTTCATTCGCGTGGTGCATCCCGAAGGAAATGACGACTTCGATAAGATTAGGTGTAGCTCATAACTACTACTACTCTACTACGGAGTAAATCTTCTTTGACAAAACAAGAAAAACTAATAAAAAATTTCTGGTTTACAAGCACCAAGCACTTTTTTACAGACTTGCAACCACTACTATTCTAGAGCAATTTTGAATACGTAGGATTTCTGAGCTAGACCGGGTCGGACGGAGGTCACTTACAAGGGCAACAAGTTTTACTTAGACAGTCGCAATGAGAAAACTGCAATCATCAGCTCGACAGATATCGTCAAATCTTTTGAGACGAAGAATTCGGTTTGTGACTCGAGAATCGCAGCTGCTATCTCCTTTCACAACCATCCCAAGCCGTATAAATGTACAGGAGTGCAAGAAATTTTTGAGTCCGCAATTGTGCTCTTCGTTCCGTGTATTTCAATGCCTTTACTTTTCTACAGGCGTGGAAACGGAGGAGGAGGTTGAGGAAATTGCCACCGTTTCTGCTATTTCATCTGGCGACGATGCTCTACACATCAAAACTACCCAACGATTGTTGGATGCTCCTCTCGGTAGCTACGACTCGCACACGTGGTACGAAGCAGACAATGTATTTCGTTTTTGGAATCGACAAAGATCCACGGAAAGTGTCCAATATGCATTACATCTTTTGCAGCGATGTATCCAAGAGTACTGTCATCAGTGCCGCAAACTTGATCGGGTCGTACCACTTCCCATGGTGCTCACCACAGCGAATTTGAATTTCACCATTAATAATTGGCAAGCCTGTGCCAAGTCATTACCGACGCCGGCGAGTCGAACAGGTCTACTGAATCCGACCGAAATGCTCGAGATTATTGACGAGTTGGTATCGCACTACAAGACAGAACCAGCCATTCTGAGACACCGAGACGAAGCAGAGCATTTGCCATTACAGCCCAACATTTATACCTACTCCATGATAATAGATGCTTTAGCATTTAGTCAGCCAGATAGAGTACAATCAACGTACGAAGTGGAACAATCCTTGGGAGAAGCATTGAACGACAATAGCAAGGATGCCAACGGCAACATTGGATGGACCTATTTGGAAACGCCAGCTCCAATCATTGCGGAAAGGCTGCTCGAGCGTTTATTTGACGATTGTCAGTCCAATCCATATTTGCGACCGAACATTGTCACATTAAATAGCGTCATTCATGTGCTGTGTCGCAGTCGTTTACCAGAGGCGCCGGAAAGAGCCGAAGCACTGTTACGCCAGGCGCAAAAGCTCTCTTTATCATCATCGGACTGGAAGGAACTTAAACCTAATCGCACAACGTACGGGGTAATCTTGAATTGCTGGGGAAATAGCTTCGACGAAAATGCCCCAATTCGAGCGGAGGCTCTATTGGAAGAGATGAAAGCCTCTAGTGATCCAGATCTTTTTCCAAGCTCAGAAGCTTGTTTGGGAGCCTTGAAAGCTTGGGGTCATAGTCAGAACTTCCAAGCTGCTCAGCATGCCAATGAGTTGTTGCAAGAGTTGATTCGTAAATATCGTGAAGGACTCGAGCAAAGCAAGCGAGATGATTCACCTCAAAGATTCAACAAAGAAACTTGGCAAGATATCAAGCCCGGAATAGCATGTTTCTTGGCCGTTATGAACATTTACTCCCAGAATGGTGACACCGAGGGTGCTGGCAATCTGCTCGATCAGCTGGAAACGCTTTATGAAGAATCTAACCGCGATGCTGATCTCTGCCCAAATGCTGCAGCCTTCAATTGCGTTCTGCTAGCTTGGAGTCGAAGTTCCTCCATGGGTGCACAAGTCAATATAAAGGCTCTCATGCAGCGAATGCAAACTTTAGCGGAAAGTACAGGAAACAGCGAATTGTATCCTGATGTAGTCACGTACAATTCATTACTGCACGCTCTATCTCGTAGTGATGATACGTCTGTCGCTCTTCTGGAAGCACAAGAGGTTTTCAAAACGATGCAGAATACACCAGGAATCCAACCAGATGTAATCACCTATAATGTCATCTTGCATCTCTTAGCCCGATGCAGAGAAAGAAATGCAGCAGAGCAGGCAGAGAATTTCCTGCGTCACTTTTGGAGTAGACACCACTCCGGAGACATCGACTTCAAGCCAGATAACCAGTCCTACAATACTTGCATTGACGCCTGGAGCAAGTCTCCGCGACACAGAAAGGACCAGATTGATCGTGCCGAGGCGCTTTTCAATGAAATGCAAGATTTGTGTATGCGAACCGGAGACGAAAGGTTGAAACCGAGCAAGGTATCCTACGGATCCATGATTTCCGTTTGTGGGCGAAGTGGCACCAAGGCCGGCGCTGAAAAAGCTCAGTGGTACTTTGATGAGATGGTGGCGAATGGAATAACCCCATCAATTATTGAATATAATGCAGCAATTCATGCGTGGGCAGGTGTTGGCGGTGTTGAAGAAGCAGAAGCCCTCGTGAATAGAGCTCTAGAAGACTTTCAAAATGGCAACAACCTTGCCAAACCAGACGTCAAAAGCTTCAGCTCTCTACTCAATGCGATTTCGAAACGTCGTAAGTCGAGAAATGAAGCGCTGCATGATGCACTCAAGGCCGAATCTATACTTGTGCGCATGGAGGATCTCAGCAAAATCCTCGGTCCAGGTGTCATGCCCAACACATACACTTTCAATGCTGTTCTGGATTGCTTTGCGAAATGCCGAAATGATCCTTCCGCAGTAAAACACGCAGAGGCTATATTGGATCACATGAAAGCTTTGACAGAGTCCGGAATTCACAATGTCCACCCAAACGTCGTTTCCATTACCACCGTCATGAACTGCTGGGTCTACAGCAACTTGCCCGAAACACCAGATCGTGTAGAAGCGCTATTTCAATATCTCAAAGATCAGTACGAAAGGACAAAGAGGAGCGAGTTTAAGCCATCACAATATACGTACAACGCCCTCATTGGAGCTTATGCGAGGAATTCCATAAAAATAGATGCTCTTGACAAGGCCATGGGTCATTTTAACGACATGATGAAGCAGTTCAAACTGAGTGGTGATGACGACATCCGACCGGGGCCAATGCATTTTTCAGTCATTCTTAGTGCATTGGCAAAGCGCGGCATGGCCAAAGAAGCTGAATCGTTCTTTGGCGAGGTTCTTGCAATTTGCCGGGCCCATCATGAATCCGACAACGAAAAGTTGGAGATTTCGTCATCGTTCAACAATGTGATTTCTTCTCACGCGAGATCGAGACTACCTGGGGCAGCTATCAAAGCTGAAGCATGGCTTCGAAGAATGCAAGACCTGGGTCCTCATGAAGCCTATATTGATGCGAAGCCCAACGTCATCTCGTACACATCCGCGATGACAGCCTGGTCACGTGTTACTGACCACGAAGAAAAAAATGTGGCTGTAGAGAAATGCGAAGAACTTTTACAGGAAATGTTGGAAGAAGCAAAGACAGGCAATCGTGATGTGATGCCTAATCAATTCACCTTTGGCACCTTTTTACGGGTCGTCGCTCGAAGCAATGTACTTGACAAGAGTGATCGAGCAACGCAAGTGTTGCAGTTTATGGAGCACTGTGGTATGGAGCCTGATGAGTTTGTGCAAAGCGCAGCACGAGAGTGTATTAGGTAATTGTAAAAGGACCTGAAAGTATTGAGTACGAGAGGGGAGTATAGTATGCTTGGTTATCAATGTAAACGTTTTTATCGTGAATACTTAAAATTATTAATTGCAGTAGAATGGAAAACATACAAGTACAAACACATTATTGGTAAGCATGATGCATTTATGGATAGGCATCACAAAGTTTGCAGTAAGAGTGGAGCCGACTAATCGTCCGCCGGTGTGTCTTAACTTAGGGGTCGATTGGCAGGCCACCACTCATCATACTACGGGCGTGCACTATTTCAGAATCCTCCACCTTCTTTTCTTCGCCATAGGAGTCCTCATGTGTTGCAAAGTTCGAGTGGCTCTTTTTTGCACCGGATGGCGTAGATTGCTCTTTGGTTTGACTCAGAAGAGTGTCTAATTTGTCCGAAACTTCCACACTGGTTCGCTCCAGGCGTTCCTGCCAATTTTTAGTGTACGATTCAGCCATTTCCACCGACTGCTCATGAACGGCAAAGTACTTGTCAAGCAAGTGTTGGCGTTCATCGTTCTTGGCTTTGGTGTCAACTGATAGTTGGGCAAGAGATTTTTTCATGGCTTTTTGCTCGTCCAGTAACTTTTCCACCATCAACATGAGATTCTTGTTTGTTTTCTTCACACATTCTGTTTCCTTCTGAGCCTCTCTCAATTTGACATCAGTACTTTCCTTACTGGAAATATCTTCTGCAACGACTTTGGCAATTTCTTCTGGGCTCATTCGCGATTTAGATTCCAAAGCAGTCGTTACTTGGGACAAACGACCTACCAAATCCATTTCCGTCTTGAGCTTTTCTTCCAACAGCTCTTGTTGAAAGTCAAAATCATTTTTCAAGTTCTGCAGTTCCTTGCGGTATCCTTGCACTTTGCGATTGAGATCGTTTCGCTGATTTTCCCATCCCTTTTTTAGTTGGGTCAAGGTAGCCACGTGATTGTCTTGGATAGCTCCAGTACGAGTTTCGAATTCTTGGCGACTCTTATTCACGGCAATCTGGAGTTGTTCCCGAATCGAAATTTCTTTGTACAACTCCATGACAGAAAACACGAGCATTTGTTGTGTTGCTGTCATTTCTCCTTGTCCTGCTGACGTTGTAGCTAAACTGCGTTTGCTTTTAGGGGTTAGAGCTCCAATTAAGAAACCACCACTATTGGAACCAGTGTTGGAAGTGGTATTAGCTTGTTCGGCTGCAGCTGCCGTGGAGGCAGAGGCAATGCCGCATTCCAGGGGTGAACGACCTTTGCGATCGTGAACGAAAACAGCTTGAGGATACGTCGTCATTAACAACTTTATGGTTTCCCAACATGTTGTTTTGGTTCGTAAGGCCAGATGCAGAGGTAGCATGCCTTGATCGTCCTTGGCTTGGGCTGCTAGCGGACATTCCTGCAATAGTTTCTCCACAACACAGGCAGGCGATTGGAATATAACAGCAGCGTGCACGGGCAGCAAGCACCATCGAAGTTTACCATTGGGTTCTCTCCGAGCGACCCACGTAGATGCCTGCGTTTTCATTTCACTGGGTTTGCTTTGAAATAACTGTAAGAGCACCTCCCATTGCTTATTTTCAATAACTCGATAGAGCTCCGTGGGGTTAACATCGTAGTCACATTCCAATTGTAGATCGGGTGGATTGCTCTCATTGAGACTGCTTCCAGTTTCCGAGTTGCTCTCTTCCATGACGGTGGGAAAGGCGGATTTTGCAATCGTAGTGTTGGTCGCGACATTGGAAGCAAGGAAGGTCTGCGACGTCGACGAAGCAGAGGGATCCGAAATTCCCGAGAAACCCGAATGGTTCACCTCTATTTGTAACTGCGATGGAGGATCAACAGTGCTCGCACTGTAAGTAGCTGTAGTGTAGGAATCCGAGTGCGATACGTCCGTGGAGGATTCATCGGAAGTAGGAATACCCGACGAGCTTTGACTAGTCGTCGTGCTCATTGGTGTGTATTACTTCTTTGGTTTGTTTCCTTGGTTTTTTGCTTGATACGTGATACGTGACGTGAGTGATTGCTGTGGAAGCCTTCGCTGCTACGATGAGTAAAACTGTACGATGATGATTCTTGGACGTTTTGTTTTATTGGCTAAAAGTATGACTCTAATTATTATTGAGCATCGCTGGTGCACTTCTTGGTTCATCGCTACTCCTTTAATAGTAGTATCGAAGGTCGACCGAAGCTTAAGAAGAATGCCTATCTTGAGTTTTCGGAGAGCAATCCACGAATGAGGATATGTTGATCTACATGCCGAAGAGAAATCAATACCCTTGAACGTTCGCTGAAAATTGACCCCTATCCTTAGTATTGATTGAAATCCAACCCGTAAATCTAAATAGAAGTCTAACATGTTTACCCGGGCATTCGTTTATTTTGATTCGTGACATAGACATTCCCGTCTTGGACTTCTTTTTCAAGCCTCCTCTTGGTCATTGTCTCATCAGTGCGAATGTATCATTGTTTGAACGCTTGCTAACTTTGCCCTCACAGAGTATTCAATACTCTAACAGATAACAGAGTATCCTTCCTTCTCAGACTAATAAGTAAAGTTTTATTTAGCATGTCTTCTGAATCCAAAGAAACACAGCCGCTGACGGCTCAAGAGGGGGAAGCTGCTCCAGCACCCAAGGGAAATGCTGCTACATCTCAGCAATTCAAGCTTCTTTTATTGGGTACGTAGTATAAAAAATAAAAAGTGACGGACACTCCGTGCATATATTATGATGGGCTCTGTGGTTGCCTTTTTGTTTTTGCCTGTAAGATTATTACTTTTTTAAATCCTCACTTCTTCTCTTTACTCCTCCTTCTCTCTCTCTCTAACAGTCATGATGGTAGTCCAGAATTCCTCAACTGTCTTGGTTGGACGACACACGCGATCTTCGGGAAATAAGGCTGATCTTTACTCGGTGAATCATTTGATTATGACGTGTGAACTGCTCAAGGTAGGTGGTTAAACTACGTGTATAATATATATATATATATGTATTATGATTTCGTATATTGAATGCAATTTGTTTATATATATATATATGACATATGACAATAGGCATGACCATTTGCGCGATTATATCTTACCTCAATAACATCTTTCCTTTTCTCCAATCTGTCGTTTTGTCGTGTTGCCTCTCGCAGTTTGTTTTGTCTTGCTGTTTGGAGTTCAAAGGAACACAGGGACAATTGATGTCGTCCATCCAAGTTCATATTTTGGATCGACCCATGGATGCTCTCAAAATTTTGGTGCCAGCGTTGCTCTACCTGCTGCAAAACACTCTGTTGTACGTGGCCCTTTCCAATTTGACCGCACCCATCTTCCAAGTCACCTACCAAGCCAAATTGGTTACCACTGCCATTGTCAGTGTCGCTATGCTGTCGCGCAAATATTCCTTCCAACAGTGGCTCTGTCTGGTGGCCATTTCTTTAGGTGTTGCTATTGTGGTCTTGGGAGAAAAAAGCGGTCACAATTCGACCTCCGAAAGTGGTTCCATGAACTTGGTTGTCGGTTTGGTAGCAGTAACTACGGCGTGTTTCTCGAGTGCGCTGGCAGGAGTGTATTTTGAATACGTCATTAAGAAACCAGCGGCAGCAGGACAGTCCGTTCCGGCTCCCAGTTTGTGGATGCGCAATATGCAGTTGGCGTTTTTCAGTGTCTGCGTTGCCATGGGCCAAGGACTCTTCCAATCGGCCAAAGATCCCGTCCCTGCTGGACAAGGATATTTTCACGGCTTTACCGGATGGGTGTGGGTTTTGGTGTGGTTGCAGGCTGGAGGAGGATTACTGGTTGCGGCGGTAATCAAATACGCCGACAATGTGTTGAAGGGAATGGCCACGGGAGTTTCTGTGGTGACGTCGACCGCCTGTAGTACCATTTTGTTTGGCACACCCTTGACGGGACAATTCATGGTTGGCGCCGCTATGATTCTTGTTGCAGTGTATGGGTTCTCGAATCCTATTCCGTTGCCGTCGACCAAGAGCACTCGAGCATTTGCTCTGCCCAGGTAGGTAAGGACTAATGTAATACTTTCGAGTAGATATAAGTTCATCTCGACTTTTGCTGCTGGTTTTTATATCTTTTTATATCATAAAGCAATGCCATGACAACATCTCATCCACTTTGTCTGTAAAATTAATTTACTACAGTGGCGGCAGCAGGAAGCAAGATGAAGAGGAAGGTGGCGGAAAATAAAGGCAAAATATATTGTTCTCTGCTCGAGCAATGCGCTGGCGGGTAACAAACGCGAAGAAAATCGTGTAAATGGAAATTCTAGTGAAATTTTTAATCTTGTCCTCTACTTTTTGAATCCAATAATGAAAATCTACGAGGATTGATCTTCTGTGGAGATTGATCTGCGAGACAAAGATTCTTCGGTGGTAGATAGCTTCGAATCATTGACTGTCTTTTTACTGGAGATTTTTTTCCGGTTTAAAGATTCGGACGCATGTTCTGGCTGAGAAAAGGTTATTTTGGAAGCACGAGCAGTTGTACTTTGCTGTGATGTGTCTAATCGTCGCTGGGATGCTTCTCGTTCAATTTCGTCCATGGCACCTCGAACTCTGGGTACATCAGGGTACAGCGCTTGTCGCAATCGAGCAGCATTGGAGGTGAGCGTTCCAGAGCGACCGGCAGCGCCAAACACCTCTTCCGGGGAGTGCTCCTTCGACCATTTGAACGGTGGGAATACCTCTCGCTGGTAGACTCCATTGGTAAGTTCCGTCAAGAAGACATAAAAGGCAAAGACCGATGTGATGGTTCCAAACACAAGTTGGAGCCATTCCATGACCTCCGACCATCCCGTAAACGCCTGTACACCTACTTTCAAGCACAAGAGGCCAATCAGAGTCGTACTTAATTGCGACATGACAAAAGTTTGTTTCAGGAGGGCACACGAAAACAAAAAGACAAAAATTGCGCGAATACAGACTCCCCACGGATCGCTTCGGTCAAGCAGTTCTCCTGCTTCCGAATCGGGAGGTGAGAAATGTAAACTCAAAATAGAGGTCATTCCATTGGAAAACCAGAACGTTCCAAATCCAAAAAAGGCAATGCTGCCGTACAAATTTCCTCGCATTACATTGAAGGAAGCTACTAAAAGCTGCATCACGCCACCCACAAAAATCATGTAGGGACCATGGGCCAAGGCAAAAGATGGGTCGACGGTGCCAGGGACGAGTTCTGTTGAAAAGAATGCAAAAAAAGTTCTATCGGTCAGAACGCAAGTGGTGGATCTCCTCGCTATTATAGTATATACGCGCGACAATAATAGTACAACTTACTTCCAAATAATGCTGCTGTTTCTAATCCGACCATCATGGAAAACGAAAAGAGTCCTGCTGATGTTGGGTTGGCATAAGACGTTGCTGGCGATGCTGCTGCCGCCGGTTGCTGTTGGTCTGGAAATTTTTTGTCCGCTGAATTTTCTTCTTCTTGTTCAGCAGCTTTCACGTCAGTTAATCGGATATTTAGAATGCCTGGATCATGGTACGTGACGTGTTGAAAATCCCATTCCACACAGGAAGATTCGCATGCTTCCAACAACATGAAGGATTCGTACTTGTCCAAGTACACTTCCACGAGCAATCCCGGGAGACTGATGCGCTGTTGTTCCAAGAACGTTTGAATATCAAGTGGCGTACAACGACTGGGTGCATTAAACCACAATCGAGCCGCGCTGTTGTGCAAGCCATATCCTGGTCGATCCAGGTAGTATCGAACAACGATTAGCCGATCACTTCTGTTCGTAATCGTTTTGTCATCATCAATGCTGCTCAAATGATGACTGAGATTGGACCATGCAGCAGAATCAATGCGAACATGATGCTTTTTCTTGGTCTTGGGCTTGTTTTGGGCTTGCGGTGCGTTGCCAGCTTCGTTTGTCGCCATGTTTCTACAGTACAAGTATTATTATTTTATTATTATGTGTGTTCGCTTTTTTGTTTCAAAAAATGATGAGAAAAAGAAAAGGCGACGACGACGACTTGTGAGGATTTGGTTGGTAGAGTGAAAATAATAATAACCTCTGGAATGACCCTAAAATATTTTCATGTTTGCCCGTGGCTACGAAAGTACTAGCTAGTAGAGAATTACCAGTAGTACCAGGTACTAACGTACTGGTAGTAGTAGTAGAAGCAGTACCAGTACGTAGCCACAACAGAAAGGGTTCGCATGCTCGTAGCTACTCTACTACAACTAGTAGTACTGTAGCTAGTACAAATACTAGTACTACTACTAGAGTAGCTAGCTAGAGTAGTAGTAGTAGCTACGAGTACTACTACTAGTAGTAGCTACTACTACTAGCTAGTACTAGTAGTAGTCAACTACAGTAGTAGTCGTGTAATAGCTACTACCACTAGTAGTAGTCTACTGCGATAGAGTAGTAGCGGTACTTGGTACTCCTTCTGTAAACGTTTACATGCAGCATTTGGGTAAAATGGACCCCACAGTCTTTATCTGCACCAACCACTTAACATATGACACATGCTCTTAATCCTCTCAGACTAAGTTATCAATTCATTTAACGCATTCAAAGTGGCAAAGGGAAGTTAAGAGAATACAGACCTTCAAAAGTGAACGAAAATGTGACCCCTCTACTTATACACCCGTTACTCCTTCAATTTTAACAGTACATCAGAGAATGACCATCTGGGTAAATCCCGATTCCCTATGTAATTTACCCAAACCCAAACCCTACGGGGTATGGTTATTGAACCCGTGTACATTGTTCTAGAATTATGTTATTAACCAAAATTAGTAGTAGTACTCTTGACTTGTGTAAATATTACAAATCTTTAATAACCATGTTACCATG
>Ga0210025_1004979_pt1 | contig 11023 bp, 6 predicted proteins | sample CryGeyme20150102_FD_183989 | JGI IMG/M metagenome (GOLD analysis project Ga0210025, IMG submission 183989) | Groundwater microbial communities from Crystal Geyser aquifers in Utah, USA - Crystal Geyser metaG 2015-0102 (SPAdes) (version 2) | ecosystem: Environmental > Aquatic > Deep subsurface >...
AGGACCAGATTTGATTTATTGCTGGGCTACAATGTGATGTGATCCCTATCTCCAAGACTTGGATATATGAATCAAGGGGACCAAATTAAGCCCAGGTGGACTACCATAGGACTCAGGAGTTAGGTCTCTCTCTATTAGGTCGTGTGCCTATGCCTGCTTCCTATACACACACACCACTAGTCTCTTTACTCTAGTCATAATATTACTCTAATATTCAAGTAGTCTCCACATTAGCTTTTTCCGATCGTATTGTTATAAAACTCCCCAGCATTCCTTACCTCCAAATCACTCAGCGAATGAAAAACGAAAGAGCTCAACACTAGCTAGTATTAGCGACAACAGTAGTTTCAGAATCACATGTTACTCTAATAATAGGCAGCAGCTGACCGCATGCTACAAAAAATATTCCAAAATAACAACTGGTTTAATTGCAGCTTGATCTCCTATCTGGTAGAGATAATTTGATTGCGGAATATCGTGAGAGGTACGGATGATTATAATGATGTGTTCAGCGTGCAGATGGCGAGGCCTATTGGATCGTTGAAGATGGATCCTGTTACCACTTGAGCTTGTTGGATCGGCACTCTCAACAAGGTTTGAACCAGGCCCCACTGACTGTCGTATCTTGCTTGTATTTACTCATAGCTCACAATTCAATTTGTCAATCTCCTTTATTTCTCAGGAACAAAGAAAGCATCATGCCATACTTTGATCCCAAGTACCCCATTGTCAAGGCCGAGCCAACGGTGGACGACTGCATCAAATCCATCCGAACTAGCCACTACTTTTACGCTGGAGGAGTGACGAGTGCTTCTTGGATTTATGGATTCACCTTTGGAAAGCCCGCGAGATTTCCCACGGCCTCCATCGCCGCGACGCTAGGGTTATCCTTTGCCATCATCTCCATCCTTTGCGACAGTCGCGATCGTTTGATGGGCTTTAAGGAAAACGAGAAGGAAGTAAAACAATGGGGCGAGTCGCCTCTGCAGGTTGCAAAAACTGGACCTACTGACTACCGATTCCCGGTAGCACAGCAACAAACTTCGGTCATTCGACCCAAGGTGGACTGGGATGCCTACAAATAAACACATATGCGTCCTTAACACATATGCGTCCTTTTCCGTTCCTACTACATCATGCGTGCAACATTATGTTGTCTTCTAGGCTGGAACTTCACACGTCGTTTATCAACGCCAAACGATCTAATCAGATAAGCTTTAATAGTAAATGCTTTGTTCATGTCTAATGTATTATGTGCATCGATCTGATAGTTATTACCGAGCACCTGTACAGTAAGACGGTTCAAAACTTCTAGGAAAACACACAGCAAGTCTTCAATTTCGGCAGCTAGATTCTGGGAATAAATCGTTCAAAGTGGTTTCGGGCATTTTGGATGTTCAACAATGTAGCCGCTGTATGTACATGAGGATTGGAGACAATCACCATAATATACGTGTTAGCCGTAAAGGCGTCGATGAAGGCCGAGAACCGAGAATTGCGGACCTCCATGCCTTGAAATTGTGACTGTGCTTTTCCACAGGACAATTTAAACTGTTTGACAATGTTTGAAATCTGAACGGCGTAATGGAAGTGGTGAGGTTTCGAGAATTCCAACCCAAACAGTACAATACCAGCAATACGACTGTACAAAATAGCACTCAACATACCTTTTCAAATCTGTGAGCATCAAAATGGGGCGTTCTTCCAATATGACGGGGCGTCTCTTCAATGGCTCCTTGTTGCTGAGAAACAACGTTCGTTACCGGCACAATGGCTGTCGGCTTTTCAGATCCATCGCCACCTTCACTTTCGGGAGCACCATCACCGCCCGTAGCACCAACCTGCGAACCGTCGTTGGACATGGGTGACGACGCCATGTCGCTAGTGGAAACATCCACGGCATCCGTAGGAGGAGACGATGCTGTCCCATCTGTGATAACAGCTTGTGTTTGACCAGACAGGCCAGTCGCATCACCGCTATTCGTGAGAGCATGACTGATTACCAAAAAAGTGGCCCTTTCAAAAAGTACCACTTCATCCGCATCGCACATGCGACAAAAGTTGTTCAAATGCGCTTCCAGCAATCGAATATTGGGAATCAAATTGGTCACAATTTCTGACCACGCTTTGTACAGTGTTTCATCCCAAATGGAAGTTCCGTATATTTGAAAATTTTCGACACCGCAGCTGGTGCACGATTCTGCAATCAACCGTTTCCGATCCAACAAAATGGCTTCGCGATCTTCTTCCGCTACAAGATCCATCTTGTGTACCAGCACAAAGATGCGGGCGTCGGGAGAATTTTCTTCGATCGCCTCAAGGACACCACAAAAGTGATCAAAATCCTTCTCGGGACTTTCGCTTTCAATGTCAAAAACATAAATGAGGAGTTCGACACTACGAAAGATGGTCTCGCGATCTCGTTCAAAATAGCTTTCGTAAAACGCATCCTGTCCCCCGCAATCCCATAGATTGAGTACTGCAATTATAGATTGGTTGAATTGAAGTTGTTGTGTGGTTGATTTTGTAATAGATGGTGAGAATTCCGAAAGATGAAAACATTGACTTTCGAGTAAACACCACTTGCACTGGGCACCCTATACACTCAACAGGCAAAAGCATACGCTCGAACTGTACCACCCCCAGCACAAACCAAAAGTACAATACAAAAAACGTACCTAGATCACCCAAAAAACGAACATGATGATGTTCTACATCGAGCGTTGGACTTAATCGAGTTGTATCACGTGCCAAGTAATTAGCAAAGATGATGGATCGCATGCTGGTTTTACCCGAATGGGCCTTGCCCATGAGTAAGACTTTCTTCTTGGCCATATTATTGCTGTATTATCGTGTAGGTGCGCTTTAGCTTTGAATAGAACTAATGAAATGATAGAAAACTGTTACTGTGTCTATTATGAGGACTCTTTCTCTTTATGTACTCGAGTAATAAGATGATTGTGGTTTGGTTGTTCATCACTCTCTATCTTTTGGTTTTCATCACTGATAATATTCTCGAGGTAGAGAAGTTTTTAATTGTTTTGCGGGAACTCGAGTTTGAATGAAAGAACGCACACTTTAACTTTCCGAGAGCAGGCCAGCTCCATTATTATTTTTTACTAGCTAGTAGCTAGTAGCAGCCCAGCCCGTGTTCGAAAATGGCGCTAACTTGAAAAATGACAAAATCCATGCCTCCTCAGCTACAGTACTACAATCTCACAAACAAACCATTCAATTGTTTTTAACACAGGCAAACCTATTATCATGACAGAAGAATCAGCCTCCTCTCCTGGAAGTTCCCTGACTAACAGGAATACCGAGGAAGAGATTCGCATGGATAACAGAAGCAGCAACACCACAACCAATGCCACAAATTCCTTTCCAAAAGAGGACGAAGAAGGGGACGAGGAATTGCTTTCGGCTACCCCGGTCGAGACTGCTTACAGTCCGGTTGTCCGTCATCGTCGTCGTCGACGACGTGCCTTTGGTAGCACTAAAGACGCTATTGACGAGGATGAAACTAGCTCTCAGAATACCAATGCCTCCACGAATGAAGACCCTGCATTCAACCAAATGACAACGTCCGTCGAGGACAACACCACGGTGGAAATCCAAGACAATAAATCCAAACCTATCAGGCAGGCCTGGGTACTTGACGATGACGAAGATTCTCAAGACAGCGTCACCACCAAGGATTCTACCAAGGACGACCCAGAAGAAGAAGATAACAAAGAAAAAATTTTGTCTCCTGAAAAGTCTAAGGCCGCTGAGAAGAACTCCCACGAGTCCAACATTGACAGTTCGGACAGTGAATCTACGACCTCGGAGCACACTTCTGCTGCTCAAGACGATAAAAAGAATGCTCCGGAAGAGAATATGAAAAAAATTCCAGAAGAAGAAGATAATGATGATGATACAATTCCCAAAACCGCTGCAAAGAAATTTGCCAAACCAACCAAGAAAAATCTGACCTTGTCCATCGACAAATTGTTTGACGAAGCCGACAAGCAAACTGTTACAGTTCGAGACATTGTCTGTGCGCTCGAAGAGGAATACGGCATTACCATTTCCAAGGCCACGAAAAGCTTTGTTCGAAGTCGACTTCTGGGACTTATTCAAGGCGACGTTGAGTCTACAGTGAAGGACAAAAAGAACAACAGCAATAACACTGAAAATGAAGTTAGTGATATGGAAGGTGACGAAGAATCCAGCAGCGAAGAAGAACAGGAATCATCTGATGATGAAGCTGAAGATCCCGGATCGGAGTACGAAGACGATGAGGAGGCTCAGCTTGTGCAACGCAAGGCCCGGGCGGCAGCCAAAAAGAGTCGGGCTGCCATCAAGAAGGCCACGTCCAAAGCCAAGAAAATGTCAGGCACTCGTCGTAAGTCGCTTCGTGAGAGTGCGGCAAAATCCAAAAAGGCCTCCATTCACGCTCACGCCGAAAAGCTCCGTCAAAAGCGCATGCAGGAATTACGAGTCCGAAACGAAGAATTGCAGCTCCAACAATCGGCCGAAGATCGCGAACGGGCCGAAAAGATTGCGGCTAGATTTGAAACCAATACAGAAGAACAAAAATGGCAGCGCTTGGAAGATCGTCTCGATCTTTTGCAAAAGCTTGATCGAAAGCGTCTGCAAATTATCGATGCCGAAGATATTCCTCTCATGCAACTCAAGAAATTGGAAGACGAACGAATCGCTGAAACTGCTGTACTTGCTGCTGCCAAAGAAAAGGATGACATACAGGATGATGACGAGAGTGACTCGGACGACGGCATGGAACTGGAAATTGTTGGAGCAAGTGGTGACTGGAACAAACCTCTATTTGCGTCGACTGCCAAAAAACCCACAGCTTTGGCAGTCCTTGATTTGGCAGATATGGCTTCTCCGATGGCCAAGAAGAATCCTCAACGCAAAAAGATATTTTTAGCCAATCTTGCTGCTGGTCGTAACGTGAACCTATCGGAAGGGGCTCCTCGACGACCCAAGAACCTTTCTCCTCATCGCAACAAAAACGCCCGTGCTATGCTGCGCGGCAATTTGTTGAAGAAGCAGCGCAAAATGGGAAATATGTGGCTAGCGCGTGAGCTAGGATACAAAAATGAAAAGGAGCATTTGAGAGACTGTATGGAGGCCGAAAAGAAGAAGCGAGATATGGTCTTGCTGCGAGAAAACCAACGACTCGCCGAGAACGAAAGAACACAGCTACGAGAGCGTCTCCGCGAACCGATCTTTGAAGTGGAAGAAGAAGAGGAACTCGAGCAAAAGACGAGGAGGACGAAGAAATGGCCATGGCCAAACAAATGGAGCAAGACAGGGAATTTGAGTCTGTCGCGGAAAAGAGCAACACTGAAGCACCGTCGGCAGTCGAAACGTCCGTCGACGCTGGTACCGCTGAAGCTCCTGTAGACGTTGCCGAGTCGACAAAGGACGGCAAACCTCTCTTGCCTACCGCAAAAGAGGCAACAGCTGGACCAGGAAAGGCCCCCCATAACGTCAACGATTGCTCCACTGAATCTCACAAGGAAACTCAATTTGAATCTTCTCGAGATTCTCGGGTTAAGTTATTGGCGTTGGATAAGAATATGCAGTTGGGTGCACCTGAAGACGATGCGGGCATGCAAACTACCGACTCTGAGTCAGCCTTAAGTGCTCAATCGGACCAAGCCATGACCAACCAAGGCGATGAAGATGGATTGGACGCTCAAAACTTTGACAAGCACGCTTTTTCCCCGGCGTCTCCCGTTATTACAGGTGAAACTGTTGCTGCTGATGCTGCCAAAGAAGCAGCTACTTCGGATGTTTCCCCGAACAATGGCAGAACTGAAAAGAAAGTGCACAGCCCTGCTGCTGCCGACACTGATGATATCGTCGATACAGATGACGAGCAAGAATTCGACGACTCTCAAGAAACGGAAGATGCCGAGAAGAAAACAGAGAAGAAAGAACGCAACGCTGCATGGAAAGCCATGCTTGAACGCGAAGCCAAGCAATTGAAAAAGCGCAAGGGCAATAATGAATTTCTTGAAACGGAAGCCGACGAAGAAGAGGAAGAAGAAGTTGCCGGTCTTGAAGACTTTGGTTTTTCCGTACACAAGAAAAAGGCGCAGGATGATGACGAGGACGCAATTGACGACGAGATCAATGCGGAAGATCTCAAGCACGTTGTAGATGACGTGTCTGACGACGAAGGTGACGAGGAAACGGGAGAAAAAATGCGAATTGCTCTGGCGCAAAAAGAAGAGAAAGAACGCCACAAGGAAATGCTTCGTCGAATGCGCGAAGGCTACGACGGTAGACGAGGTGGTATTGCCGGGGGAAGCTCCGGAGCCCGCGGTATGCATCGTTTTGACGAGCTCGTGGCTGCTGATAACCGTGAAGATGCAAAGAACCTCGGCTTGCTGAATGACGATGAGATGGATAGCGATGACGACGGTACTGGCACAAAGAAAGACGACGAGGAAGAGGACGAGGCGGCTCTCCTCGATAAAATGTTGAAAGATCGATTTTTGCATCGTAGCTCAGTCGAACTAGAAGAAAACTTTTCGGAGGACGAGTCGGGCGACGAAGGCAACAAGGACGATAATGAGACCAAAAACGACGAGGATGACCAAGAACAAGAGAAGCTCGCCAAACGTTTTGCCAAGCGCGCTCGAATGGAACGATTAATTGAAGAATACGGTCACGAAGAAGAGTTTTCTCGCTCCCGTTTGATCGAAGAAGACGCGACGATGAAAGATGAACTTCTACGGATGAAGGTAGGTTTCGTCAGGCCTGTTGAAATTAAATGATTTTTTGAGGTCTTTTGTGCAACTCACACATGCAATCCTTTTTCTTTCTCTCAGAATGGCCTCACTCGCAAACGTAGTAGCATGACATTTTCTCGCACCTCTTCTATAACCACAACCGGTAGTGGTCAGTCGTCTGACGAGTCTTCCTTGAAGCGTCAAAAGACAGCACCTCCTATCTTTGGTGGTGGACTGGTCTCTACAACGGGTAGCTTGAGTATCGCTCTGCAAAAATCAACCCGTTCCCATTTGAAGAATCGTACCAGTTTTCTTGGAAACAGTCAATCTACCGTCGGATTTGGCGGCCAAGATCTTGGCATTTCGTCGCAAAAGAGCATTTCTTTCAGTCACGTCGTCTTTTCGGCCTGCGGAGACAGTCAAAGTCAACTTTCTTCGCGCGGAGCAAGTCACTCCGCTTCCCAAAAGAAGTTTGCGAGCGGTTTAAGCAAAACAAAAGTGGGGAGCAGAACGGTATCTAGAAAAGCAGGGAGTCTCTGGTCGAAGGTCATGACAACTGGACCCAAGCGCAAACGCTGAAAAGGGAGACTCCACTGACATTCACTCTGGAAGCAAAAGGCGTGCCAGGTGAGCGAAAAGGCGCAACTAAAATGATAAAAAGATGGTCAATACAAAACAATTCGTTAGTGCTTCGTGCATTTTTGATTTTCAAACAATGATGACCAGTCCACGGGAATCAACAAATTGTGGAAATTCGTCCAAGGCAAGGTTGAGAATGGCACTTCCTCGTCATGAGAAACGCCCCCCCCACTTCGGATCCGCCCTAACTCAAAATTAGTACATTCAACCGGTATGACCAGCATTCCGCGCAAGGGTAGCGTTCTGCCCGAAAAGTCATTATACGTTGGCGCTGTCCAAAATGTAGACTGACAATTGCGAACGCAGGGCGCGGGGGCAACATCGTTTAAAGCACTCTCTTTGAGCAGGTGTCCTTTCGTGAGTCACGCTTGCGCAGTCAAAATTGAATGCATCGCCATTCTATTGGAAACTTGTTTCTGCATTCTCGTTGGACTTGCTGCGTTCGCTGCTTTCTTCTAAAACTCGTATGAGTTTTTGATAACGCAGCTTTCTTCCTTTGATTATCTCCTGGAGATCTCGCCTCTAGCCTAGCCTGGGTGGTCTGCACAGGCTGCATTCGTTAGTTTGTTTACCCAACAACTTTGACCTTGCCTGGGTGGATTGCGATTCCGATTGCAACGGTTTCGTAGTACTATTGGTTTCCACTTCCGCGTCCTTTGCGATCATCTCAAAACCACCAAAAAAATGCAGAAATCTTTCTAGTACACAAAACACCTTCTTTCCTTCCACAACTCCGAGGTCACGGACGTACTACTAGCTAGTCTAGTATTCCTCTGAAATACAACTCTCCTATCACCATTAACAGCAGCAACGAGAAAAGCGAATTTTAATGATGATATTAGCCGTAGGTCGAAGGAAGGGACTGGAACTAGCTGTGCGGTCACAGCAGCAAAATCTACACAGATTATTAGAAAGGCAACCGTCTGACGCAGCTTTTCGAATAAGAGGGCCAGGAACGACACGATCCATTGTTTCCTCGCAGTCCTCCTCTGTCGGCGAGAACAAGAACCAAGACAAGTCGTTCAAGATATCGGACACACAAAGCTCCTTGAGGCAACATCAGACTGGCATCAATCATCATGAGTCACCACCACCGTCACGACAGCTTCGGTTAAAGGTACCACCGAAACGTGGTATTATTCGAGCCAAATCACCGATTGTTAATGCATCCCTGTACGAAATGCATCCACGCACGAACGAGAGGACCATGTCACAAGGTTTGAGCCGATACGGAGACGACGACAACAACGACGACCAGCCAGAGGTAGCATCTGCTGGTTTTGTGTCGGATATTGCACTTCATGACATTACAGCAAAGGATGTGGAACCATCTCATGTTTTTATCGTCGAAGCGTATTATGCCGCCAAGACTGTTGATTTGGCGTCTTTGATTATATCTGATTTCTCCAATGAATCGATGAAACGAAAGTACAATAAAGATTCGCTGGTGCTACAATTATCGCCTGGTTTCGATACTCAGTCGATATCTGCCGACCAGGATCATCATCATTATCAGCAACAAGACCAACAACAACCAAGCTACGTAGCTGTCTACCGGTTTGGTTCCGTCATCTTTATCAATGTCAGTCCTCGGGATAAGTCACGACTTTTACAATCTGTCAAGCGTTATTCGATTGAACCAGTGGCGACAGGATTTGAACAGCGAGACAGTTTTGGAGTATGTGTCATGCCGGATGCTCCTCGTTCACGGGTGACCTCGGAACACGCTGTCGTGAAAAAGCTCAATTTAAAAGCCGTGGGAGTGATATCCGAAGTCATGGCACAGAGCGTGGCATTGGATTCGTACACAGACATTGTGGATTCTCTTTTGGAGAACTTTGCCGTGGTCAATTCCAAGATTGCTACGACCAATGAAATGGATCTGGACAAGAAGAATCTATTCAAGAAAATTGCCCAGAACAATCGAATCTTTATCGATTTGATCAGCAAACTTCGAATCAAAGGACGGAGTCAAATTGCATGGGATCAGGGAGAATACGAAGTGGTTCACGAAGGTATGACGACTGAATTTGACATCGACGATCGTTTCGAACTGATTCAGTTCAAGCTGGATTTGATCCAACAAAATTCGAAACTCTTTTTGGAAGTCATTCATCATCAGAAGGCCGCTACGGTAGAGTGGGTTATCGTTGGTCTCATTGGAGTTGAATGTGTCCTGATGGTTCTGGATATGAGCGGACAAGGCTCGGTCATGTTTCAGTATGCTAAGAATTTGTTCGTATAGCGAGACATTGATGGCAGGCACTTCCCGCAAATGAAGGAACATACCATACAAATTACTTTTTATAATTTTTGCACGGCTTATACATCGTTTTTTTTTTTTGCTAACATTTCTCTCTGTCATTTCATTAGATGCCGCATATTATCTGCTGCTATTGGGTTCATTTATTTCTTCATGGAAAATCAGGACGTTTTTGCATGTTCATCTGACCTCGTGGTACGTACGCACAGTATGTATAACTTGACTCGATCCAGTTTTGCTCTAGTCGTTTCAAGGACTGAACTTGTTCTTGTTCCAAGGAAAAGAAAAGCCAGTGTCATTCTCGTCCACGTACATGGCCTCATCTTCCTTTTGGTTCAGCGTAGCAGGATCATAGTCGTGGGTCGCAATATCGCGAAGATGATCGACACTGGGATTCCTGTACTTGTTCTTCATGGCAGTATGTCCATCACCAAACAGTTTGCGACGTTCCGCGAGCACATTTTGCTGTGTCTCGTACATGTCTTCCAAACTGAGCTCGTCGGATCCGTGTCCGTGAATCGGATGAGAAAAGAAATTGCCCAACCACTCGGCGGTGCCGGTCTTATTAGATCCTCTCTTTTTTGCGGCGTGGACAGAGAACTGCGACGCCTCTTCCTCTTTGACAACCAGGTTTTTAGCGGGCTTGAACAAGTCGTCGAACATCCCCATCTGCAGCGCCAAAGCTGATCGGGGTTTTGTTACAACCTGCTGGAATCCCAGGGCCAAGTTCAACAAGGCAACAAAAGCAAGAAAAATCTTCATGGTTGTAACAATCAATATGACTTCTAGTCAGGAGCAAAGAAAGAGAATCAAAGGTATGGGACGTCAAAAAATAAGAACCCTTTTGTCGTTGTTGTGTCATTATTTCATGAGCCGAATCTGCGATCAAAAAATTGGTATCTTTCCCATCAGCTTCTGATTGCGCTGTTCTGTCGACAACGATGGAATCAAGCACTGTAGCGTTCGGGTTATCATGTTTGAGAAAGTAAGTGATGATTTTTTAGATGCGATATTCGAGCACCAAGCAACAGACGAGAGACTCCAGCGAAGTTAATGGCTGTCCTTCTCACCTGAATGCTGTGCCAGAGGACACTAACTTGATTGCCCAGTGCACAAAAAGAGACATCAGCGAGCATGACAACCAGAGCGGTTTCTGGTTGCGCTCGAACAGCTAGGATTGATGCCGCCAGCCAGACCCAGGAAAATATATATTTATATGTATTATTACCTACAGACCTGAGGAATGTATATACGGGATTCCAGCACTAATAGAATGTATTTATTCTAAATAAAGAAGTACGCCCGTACATATATTCCCTACTTAATTTGAGTATTAGAATATATTCCCCTAAGTAGGCCTCCAAATTTTAGCGTT
>Ga0210025_1004983_pt1 | contig 11015 bp, 9 predicted proteins | sample CryGeyme20150102_FD_183989 | JGI IMG/M metagenome (GOLD analysis project Ga0210025, IMG submission 183989) | Groundwater microbial communities from Crystal Geyser aquifers in Utah, USA - Crystal Geyser metaG 2015-0102 (SPAdes) (version 2) | ecosystem: Environmental > Aquatic > Deep subsurface >...
GGGGAAAATATCCGCTCTTGCGAACCCGACCGGGATCGAACCGGTGATCTCTTCCGTGACAGGGAAGCATGTTAACCACTACACCACGGGTCCACGAGTGTGATGATTATACGGAATAGGCCTGTGTTTGCCAAGAACTAGACAGAGAGTCCCGCTGCGGTATACTACTTATAAGGAGAGATTCATATGTTAGCGTATCCATTCATTCTAATAGGCGCAGTTTTGGTCATCGGCATGTATGTGCTTGGTGTCTACAACACCCTTCAAAGACTAAAAACCCAGATCAAAGCCAGTATCCAAGAAATTGGTAATCAGCTCAAGAGACAGGCTTCTCTTATTCCCAACCTTCAGGCTTCGGTCAAAGGTTATATGAAGCAGGAAAAAGAGATTTTTGGCATGCTGACTGATGCTCGCACTTCAGCAACAAAAGCATCCCAGTCAGGAAATATGGTCGATATCGAGAAGGCAATTGATCAAATTCAGACAATGATGCCAAAGATTGCGGTCGCAGTCGAAGATAATCCAGAGATTAAGTCTGATCAGACAGTTATGCGCTTTATGCAGGAACTCAGTGATACAGCAGATAAGCTCATGTACGCGCGAAGAACTGTCATTGATTTAGCTCAACAGTTCAATGTGAAGTTGGTCACTTTCCCATCGAATATCGTCGCTAGCATGTTCAAATTTGAAGAACAAAAAGGTCTAGATACACCTCAGGCTGGAGAGCATGTCCAAACTAGCCAGACTGAAATGAAAGATGTGTCCGTTGACCTTTAGTCTCACCTCGCCATGACACATTATCAGTTAGCTCAGACCAACAAGATCAAGTCGTGGGTTGTTATCACAGCTTTTACTCTTTTCGTGGGAGTTGCTTCCTATGCTATCGCCTACGGCTTTGGCTATGGACTGGATATGGTCGGGATGGCGCTAATTGTGTCGGGAGTGATGTCTTTTGCTTCTTATTGGTGGTCAGACAAGGTCATTTTGGGAATCTCAAAAGCCAGACCTGCGAAGAGAGAAGAGTTCTTCGATTTTTATACTGTGACTGAGAACCTTGCTCAGTCGCAAGGATTGCCGATGCCAAGGCTTTATGTGATTGATGATTCAGCCATGAATGCTTTTGCTACAGGTAGGGATCCAGAACACGCAGTAGTATGTGCAACGACTGGTTTGTTGAACAGACTTGAGAGACCCGAGATTGAGGGGGTAGTCGCACACGAACTCTCTCATGTCAAAAACTACGATATTAGACTGATGTCGATTGTAACTATTTTGGTTGGAATGATCGCTCTTTTGTCAGACTGGGCTCTGAGAATGACTTTTTGGGGTGGTAGGGATTCAAGTGATAATAAAGAAGGTGGTCAGCTCAAGGTGATCATGTTTGCCGTTGGGATGTTTTTAGCTTTACTTTCACCTCTAATTGCCCAGCTTATTCAGTTAGCGGTGTCTAGAAAAAGAGAGTTTCTTGCTGATGCTTCGGGAGTGAGCATGACCAAAAATCCCGAAGGCCTAATTAGAGCTCTAGCAAAGATTTCTCAAGATAAAGAACCATTAGAGGCGGCTAATAAAGCTACTGCACATCTCTATATTTCTAATCCTCTCAAAAATGTTCATGGTGCAGTTGGCTTGTTTGCTAGTTTGTTCCAAACCCATCCCCCCGTGGAGCAGAGAATAGCTGCGCTTAAGGGCTTGGTATGAGCTCCTTAATTTCAAAAAAACTAGTTGATGAGATTGCGCATCTGGCGAATATTCCGTTGAGTGAAGCTGAGCTTCAGAATATTGCTCAAGATTTCGAGGAAACTCTTGGAGTTATTAATAACCTGTCCGAAATCGATACTAAAAATATTGAGCCAGCTCACCACACGACTGGTCTTGAGAATATTTTAAGAGAAGATATTGTTGAAAACGACAGAATGCTGTCTCAAAAAGATTCTTTAAGCCAAGCTAAAAAAACACACGATGGTTACTTTGTTGTCCCGAGGATCCTCCATAATGACTGATCTAAATAAGCTAACTCTTAAGAAAGCTCAAAAACTTGTCTCCGAAAAGCAAGTCAAGGCTTCTGAAATTCAGCAGGCTTGCATTAATCAGATAAAAGCAGTTAATGGTGATCTAAACATGTTCCTTTCACATCTTGAGGATCCAGCATCGGGTCAAGAAGGAGCTCTCGCTTCATTGCCAATCGCCGTTAAAGATAACGTTTGTACTTTAGATTTTCCCACTACAGCTTCGTCAAAGCTCTTGGAAGGATACAGACCGCCATACGAAGCGACGATTATGAAAAAAGTCAAGAATGCTGGAGGCGTAGTTCTTGGTAAGACGAATTTAGATGCTTGGGCTCATGGCTCATCGACAGAAACCTCGGCTTTTGGAAGAACCTTAAATCCAAGAAATTCTGATTTCTTACCAGGTGGATCGTCTGGTGGAAGCGCTGCCGCTGTTGCTTCAGATACCTGCGTCGTTGCCATTGGAACCGAGACAGCTGGATCTATTAGACAGCCTTCAGCATGGTGCGGAGTTGTGGGCTTAAAACCTACTTACGGTCGGGTGAGTCGCTATGGTATCGCTGCCATGGCTTCATCCACAGACTCTCCAGGTCCAATTGCTAAAACTGTGGAAGATGCAGCAATGCTTTTAGATGTCATGGCAGGCCATGATCCTTTTGACGCAACCAGCAATCCAGATAAGCCGCCATCATTTGTCAAAAGCATTGATAAAAAAGTTTCCGACTTGAGAGTTGGCGTTCTTTATCAAGATCTTGAGGGTTTGGAGCTAGTGCGGCCTCATATTGATAAGGCTGCTGGCATTTTTGAAAGTCTTGGGGCAAATGTGGAGTATGCCGAGGCTATGGATCCTCATTATGCGATTAGCGTTTATACGATTGTTCAGAGAGCTGAGGTAAGTAGTAATTTGGCTAGATATACAGGTATTAGATACGGAAATGATCGTTCTTTCTTCGGTGATGAAGCCAAAAGGAGAATTATGTTAGGAACACATGCTCTCCGTAAAGGCTATGCTGATAAATACTATCTAACTGCTCAGAAGGTGCGAGCTAAATTTGCCCTGGATTATGATGAGTTGTTTAAGAAATATGATGTGCTTATCAGTGCTAGTTCCCCAACCTTTGCTGAAAAAATAGGAGCAAGTGAGAGTTCTTCAATGTTTGGTGAGTTAGCAGACATGTTGCAAGAACCAAGTTCAATCTGTGGTCTGCCTGGAATTAATGTTCCAGTGTTTAGAGATCCCGAAACGAATTTATTTCTTGGCTTAAACATCGTTGCCCCTGCCTGGAGAGAAGATTTAGTTATCCAGTTCGGCGACGCCTATGAAAAAGCCACAAGTTGGAATTCTTGGAGAAATAATGACTGATAATAAATACGAGCTAGTCTGTGGCATGGAAGTTCATGCTGAGTTAAAAACAGCTTCAAAAATGTTCTGCGGTTGTAAGAACGATCCTTTTGGAGCCGAAAAGCCTAACTCTCACACCTGTCCTGTTTGTCTCGCTCTTCCTGGAGCCTTACCTGTGGCAAATAAAAAAGCCATCGAGTGGACAATAAAGCTCGGTTTAGCACTTGGTTGCAAGATCAATCTTTTTTCAAAGTTCGATCGCAAACATTACTTCTACCCAGACCTTCCAAAAGGTTATCAGATTAGTCAGTATGATTTGCCGTTTTGTTATGACGGGAAGCTTGAGACTAGTCTTGGCACAGTTCGGATTCATAGGATTCACTTAGAAGAAGACACGGGAAAACTGCTTCACAAAAAAATTAATGGTGAAGATGTCAGTCTCATCGACTTTAATCGTGGTGGTGTACCATTAATTGAAATTGTTACCGAAGCCGATATTCATTCTCCAGAACAAGCCAAAGAGTATGGCAAGAAGCTGCGCGAATTACTCAGATACTTAGAGATCTCTGACTGCGACATGGATCAGGGTGGCATGAGGCTTGAAGCAAATGTATCGCTTAGACCAGTTGGAGAAAGTGGCTTGCCATCATATAAAACAGAACTTAAAAATATCAACTCATTTAAATTTATGGAACAGGCCATTAATTTTGAGATGAAGCGTCAGGAAAAGAAGCTTATTGCTGGAGAAGAAATCCAGCAAGAGACCCTTGGTTGGAACACGACTACTCAAGAGACTTTCTCTCAGAGAAGTAAAGAAGAAGCCGAAGATTATCGCTATTTTCCAGACCCAGACTTACCTCCCGTTCGATTTACCCAAGCTCAGATAGATGAAATGAAGGCATCATTGCCAGAATTGCCAACTCAGATAGTCAAGCGCTGGGAAGGTGAATACCAGATAGAACCAAGATTTGGCTCTAAACTTTTCAATACGGCATCAGAAGCTAATATTCTTGATTCTCTTTTTTCTAGCGCTAAAAATAAAAAAGTTGCCGTAGATAAATTAGCATCAGCTTTGGTTAATAAACAAATTTCTTTGCCTATAGTTGAGTCAGATGTAGAAAAAACTATCAATGATTTTTCTGCTCTGCACTCTGTGGAAGACGTTGATACAGTCGAATTAAAAACAACAATTGAAAAAATTCTTTCAGATAATCCTGACGTCAAAGAAAAATATTCCAGAGGCGAAAAACAAGTCCTAGGTTTCCTAATGGGCCAAGTTATGAGAGTTTCGGGAAAGAAACTAGATCCAGCCGCTGTTCGTGCTACGATACTCTTGAGTTTAGAGGAGTAGCTTTCGGCACATGCAACAAGATTTCGTTCATCTCCACGTTCATACTGAGTATTCTTTACTAGACGGTCTCTCAAAAATTGATAAACTTCTCGACGAAGTCATCGCCCACGGCCAGAAGGCAGTGGCCATCACCGATCATGGCAACATGCATGGTGCGATTCATTTTTACAACGCTTGCAAGAGGAAGGGAATTAAGCCGATCATAGGCCTCGAGGCCTATTACGCCAAGGGCTCTCGCAAAGATAAACAAACCAAAATGGGTTCCGATCAGGCTCATCTAACTTTACTCGCACAAAATTTCAAAGGTTATCAGAACCTAATGGCCATGGTTTCAATCGCTAATTTTGAAGGCTTCTCATATAAACCACGAATTGATTTCGAGACGTTAGCTGCACATTCAGAGGGAGTCATAGTCACTAGCGGTTGTATGAATAGTCCTTTTAATCGTCTACTTCGCCAAGGAAAACAAGAAGCGGCGGAAGAATTATTTAAAAAATTTGCTGAAACATTTAAAGACCGCTTTTACGTTGAAATCCAAATTCATCCGGCTGTTTCAGAGCAGCAAGAACTCACGAAAATGTCAGTAGCTATGGCGCGGAAACTTGATTTGCCTTTAGTAGCCACAAACGATGTTCACTATGTCAAAGCTAGCGAGGCCAAAGCCCAGGACGCACTTCTTTGCGTTCAGACAAGAAGATTAATTTCAGACACAAACAGAATGACGATGATGGACTCTCCCGATTATTATTTGAGGTCGTCTCAAGAAATGATTGAACTGTTTCATGAGTACCCAGATGCAATAGAAAATACGGCCAAGATCGCCGAGATGTGTGATGTGACAATCCCAACAGGTCAACTTATTTTTCCAAAATTTGATGTGCCTGAGGGAGAGACGGAGAACACTTATTTAAAGAAGCTTTCAGAAGCTGGGCTCAAGAAAAAATACGGCACCATCACGAAAGTTTTGCAGGATCGTATGGATTATGAACTTGGAGTTATTATCGAAAAGGGCTATGCCACGTATTTTCTAATCACTCAGGACTTTGTGAACTGGGCTCGAGGACAAGGCATTGGCGTCGGTCCAGGTAGAGGATCGGCGGCTGCCTCCATTGTTTCTTATTCCTTGGGAATTACGACTATCGATCCGATGTTTCACGATCTTCCTTTTGAAAGGTTTCTAAATCCTCAGCGTCCCACTCCTCCTGATATTGATATGGATTTTGCTGATAATCGTCGTGACGAAGTTATTAGTTACGTTGCTTCAAAATACGGCTTTGATCACGTCGCTCACGTCATCACTTTTGGACGCATGGAAGCTAGAGTATCGATTCGGGACATTGGTCGAGTTCTTGGCATGCCCTATGAGGAGCCAGATCGGATCGCAAAGCTAATCCCTAATATCCCTGCCAAAAAAGTTTCGTTGAAGAACGCAGTTGAGTCAGTTAATGAACTGGCGGAATACTATAAGCAGCCAAAGTACAGGAAGCTGATAGACCTCGCTCAACAAGTAGAGGGTTCTATTCGTCACTCGTCTGTCCATGCTGCGGCCATCATCATTACAGATAAACCACTCCAGGAGTACACCCCAATTCAGAAAGACTCAAAAACTGGCAAAACTATCACTCAATACGACATGTATGCCTTGGATTGTAATATTTCTGATGACGCCATCGGTCTTCTTAAATTTGACTTTTTAGGGTTAAGAAATCTTTCTACGATTCAAACAGCTATCGAGATGATAGAGCTTCATAAAGGTATAAAGATTGACATAACAACCATTCCTCTTACTGACAAAAAAACCTACTCTCTTCTTTCTAGCGGGGAGACTATGGGAGTTTTCCAACTCGAGTCAGCTGGAATGAGACGGGTAGCGCGCAGTCTTAGACCAAGTCAATTTTCTGACATCATGGCTATGGTAGCTCTATATCGACCTGGACCTATGGAGCTTATTCCTGAGTTTATTGAGGGCAAGCACAATCCTAAGAAAGTTAAGTATCCTCACCCTTCTCTGAAACCTGTTCTTGAAGAGACTTATGGGATCATGGTTTATCAGGAACAAATTCTCCAAATTGCCAATGTTATGGCGGGCTATTCACTCGGTGAGGCTGACATTCTACGAAGAGCCATTGGTAAGAAGAAAAAGAGTCTCTTGGATGAGAATAAACGCCGTTTTGTCTCACAGTCAGTCGCGAATAATTACACCAAGGATGTGGCTGAAAAAGTTTGGGGTTTCATCGAAGCGTTTGCGAACTATGGCTTTAACAAGCCTCATGCCGCGAGTTACGCCATGATCGCTTACCAAACTGCGTGGCTAAAAGCTAATTATCCAGTCGAGTACATGGCCGCACTAATGAGTGTTGAGTCTGGATCTCACTCGATGAATCGAGATGAGAAGGTTGCCTATGCCATTGAGACCTGCAAAAAAATGGGCATCTTCGTTGTGCCCCCAGACATTAATAAATCTGACAGTGACTTTACGATCGAGAAAGAAGAAAAATCTCTAGAGGGTCTCAAGATTCGCTTTGGCCTTAATGCGATTAAGCACGTCGGTGAACAAGCTTTGATCAATATCATTGAAACGAGAAATCGAGTCGGTGCCTTTCATTCTTTTACTCAATTTGTATTTGAGACTGATGGTAGAAAAGTTAATAAAACTACTCTCGAATGTCTGATTAAAGTCGGTGCTTTTGACGAGTTCGGAACCAGGGCTAGCATGCTCGAGAATCTTGAGTCCATCAGACAAACTGCTAATCAGCTGAACTCCGATGTCGAAGGTCAAGACACACTTTTCTCGAAAATTAAACACTCGGCACAGGAAATGCAAGATACTTTTCCAAAAATTAATGAATATCCTAAAGCAGAGCTGCTTTCGTTCGAGAAAGAGCTTCTTGGACTCTATCTTACTGAACATCCGATGGCACATGCCCTAACCGCAGTCTCAAAGAGAGCAACAAAAACCATCGCTGAGCTTGACGCAAGCGTTCATACCGGGGCCACTTTCCTTTTTGGAGGAGTCATCACTGATATTCGCGAAGTAAATACAAAAAAAACTGGCAAGCTCATGGCTTTCGGCAAAATTGATGACGGCACAGGCTCTCTTCCATTCGTGGCTTTCCCAAAAATTTACGATCAGTTTTCAGCAGATTTAAGACGCGATGCCGTGGTTCTGGTAAAAGCCAAGTTAGATAATAGAGAAGAAGAGCTTCAATTAATTTTAGAAAAGGTGAAGCCACCGAGTGATGCAGATCAAGAAACAACTCTGTCTGCCGATCACGAACTGTTTATTCCCAGAAAAACCTCTCAGGAAACACTGGAGAAACTTGGTACATTACTCAAATCTCATGAAGGTGACGAAAGTGTAATTGTTCTTATTCCAAATGGAAATGAACCCCAGCGCATGAGACTTCCCTACGGCGTGACTTGGTCAGAAAAGCTCGAGAATGAGGTCGCAAAACTTCTAAAATAATCCCGCATTGAGGTATGGCTCCAGAACTTGTATAATTCCACCCCGTGAGCGAAACCGGGAAATCCAAAATCAATAATTCTAAGAAGACGCCAAAGTACATTTTTGTATCTGGCGGAGTTCTTTCTGGGCTTGGGAAGGGCATTACCGCTGCTTCTTTAGGATATCTTCTCAAAAATCAGGGCTACAGTGTCACAAATATTAAGTGTGAAAATTATCTAAATCTTGACTCAGGAAACATTAATCCAGTCGAGCACGGAGACGTTTTTCTTTGCGAAGACGGCCTAGAAGCAGACCTAGATCTTGGTTCTTATGAGCGTTTTCTATCCCAAGAAGTTGGCCATCTAAATTTCACTACCGTTGGCCAAATTTACCTCTCAGTCATTAAAAAAACCCAAGATCTTCACTTTGATGGAGCCACTGTTGACGCTTTGCCATATGTGCCAGAAGAAGTTATCAAAAGAATCACTTTAGCAGGTGCTGGCTTTGATATTGTTCTAGTCGAGCTCGGAGGCACCGCCGGCGAGTACCAAAACGTAATTTATTACGAAGCTTATCGCATCATGAAGCTTAGATTCCCCAAGGACACCCTTCACCTTCACGTCACCTACTTCCCAAATCCTTCCCACATTAATGAATTAAAATCAAAACCAACTCAGCTCTCTGTCAGAAAACTTAATGAGCTCGGCATCCAACCAGACTTTATTGTCGGCAGAGCCAGAACCAACATTGACGACAAGCGTAAAGAAAAAGTTGCTTATTACTGCAATCTTGCCAAAGAAGACGTTATCTCGAACCCTGATTGTGACACTGTGTATGAGCTGCCCCTAGTTTTTGCTGACCAAAAATTTGATCAAGCTGTGCTGAAAAAACTAGGGCTTCCAGCTAAAAAAGCAGATTTGAGCGAGTGGAAAAACTTTGTTGAAAAAATTACTTCTCCAAAGTCTAAGAAGATCAATATCGCCATCATCGCTAAGTACATCGCTACCGGAGATTTTGAGCTTAAAGATTCCTACGTTTCTCTCTTAGAATCATTGAATTATGCTTCTTGGCATGGAGATGTTGATTTACAAATTGACTTTATTAACGCCGAAGAACTTGAGAAGAAAAAGAAAAAAGCAGTTGATGCTCTTGAGAAAGCAGATGGCATTATTGTCCCAATCGGTTGGGGAGAGCGCGGAGTTGAGGGAAAAATCGATGCTATTACTTATGCTCGTGAGAAAAAAGTTCCTTTCCTTGGTCTTTGCTACGGTATGCAGCTGGCAAGTGTTGAGTTCGCCAGAAATGTTGTCGGTCTAAAAGATGCTCACACCTCCGAAGTTCGTCCAGATACTCCATATCCAATTATTCACGACATTCCTTTTGAGGAAAAATACCAGAAGATCAAGGGTGATGGTGCTAGCATGCGTCTTGGCGCCTACGACTGCGTTCTAAAAGAAGGCACTCTTGCTCACAAGATTTATTCTAAGCACGATGGTTTTAAAGATAAAAAAGAGAATCTAATCTCGGAGCGGCATCGTCATCGTTATGAGTTCAACAATGAATACCGAGAAGCCCTAGAAAAGCACGGTTTTATCATCTCTGGAACCTCTCCAGACGACTTCTTCGTCGAAGTGATCGAACTCCCAGAGTCTCAACATCCATTCTTCTTAGCTACCCAAGCGCATCCAGAGTATAAATCTAGACCCTTGAAACCACACCCAATTTTCATCGAGTATCTGAAAGCAGCGGCGAAAAAAAAGGCCTAGAAGCATCTCGTTGCTTCTATGATACTTTTCCAGTACAATACCACCTCTAGCCAATCAAGTTATGTCACAATTTTTCACAATCCTCGATCAAAAAGTCAGTGTAGGCGACACCGTTCGCGTTCATGAAGAGATTTCCGAAGGAAACAAAAATAGAATCCAGATCTTCGAGGGAATTGTTATTGCTTCAAAGAATCGAGACAATGGCAAATCTTTCATTGTTCGAAAAGTCAGTGGGGGTCTTGGTGTCGAGAAAATCTTCCCAGTTAATGTCCCAGCTATCAAAAAGATCGAGATTAAAAGTAAGGGTAGTGTAAGGCGTAGCAAGTTATACTACCTTCGTGCACGCATCGGCAAAGCAGCCACCAGAATTAAAGAAAAGAAATTTTTCAACAAAGCAGCTTAATTCAGCCTCTTTTTCTCTTGGTCAAAAAGGCGAGAGTAGAGCGGTAGAGTTTCTAGAATCCAAAAAATTCCACATTTTAGACAGAAACATTGTCTTCAATCGCTATGAAGTCGACATCGTTGCCATAGATCCTGAAACAAACGAGATGATTTTTGTCGAAGTAAAAACACGAAAATCAAGCTTTTTTGGTGATCCAAGCACAGCTATAACTCCCAAGAAGCTTCGAGCGATGCGCAGATTTGCCGCCGGCTATCTAAAAGAAAAGAAGTACCAGGGAGAATTCCGTATTGATTGTATTACGGTAATACCTGGTACAATACAACACTACAAGAACGTGACATGGCTCTTTTAAAGGCCCCATCGTCCAGCGGTTAGGACACCAGGTTTTCATCCTGGTAACCGGGGTTCGATTCCCCGTGGGGTCACAATTTCGCCATCAGAGCTAGCAATTGCCTCAATTAGCTGGAAGGATGGCGATAATTTATCAGTTCGGATTTTTCTATCACTTGAGACTAATATTGACTCACCAAATACCTTTTGGAGCAATGCTTGTCTCTTTGCTAGGTCTAATTTACTCCAAAGCATTGGCAAATTGTTTAAGAAAGGGTCTGTCAACAATCTTGTGTAAACGGCTTTTTTCATAATGTTTTTATGCCTCAAATCTCCCTTCAAAATGTATAGCTAATTGATTTACGATTAATG
>Ga0210025_1004994_pt1 | contig 10996 bp, 7 predicted proteins | sample CryGeyme20150102_FD_183989 | JGI IMG/M metagenome (GOLD analysis project Ga0210025, IMG submission 183989) | Groundwater microbial communities from Crystal Geyser aquifers in Utah, USA - Crystal Geyser metaG 2015-0102 (SPAdes) (version 2) | ecosystem: Environmental > Aquatic > Deep subsurface >...
AGGAACAGAATCCAGTGGTAGAGCAAAATAGGCTGGGTGCTGGTACCTGTGCTGTTAGCCAAACAGCAGGGCAGAGTGCAGTTTAAATCCTTACTCAGGGAGCCCCCCCCGCACCAAGGGGGGCGCTGTCTCCGTCATGTGCATCTTCCTCGTCGTCGTCTTCCAAGACAGATTGTGTTTCTCTTACTTTTCGAAACTTGACAGCACAATACAGCCTACTAATCTCCCATTCATCCTTGGAAATTGAACCGTTCTTGTTCAACACCTTCATATTGTAGAGTGCAAGATGCGCTGCTGGTGCAGCTCCAGGGTCCTTTCTAGTTTCAAAAAATTCGTGAAAATTTTGCCCGTATTCCAATTCGAGTCCTGCTTCTTCTGCAAGCTCTTTCAGCACGGGTATCGGTATCAGCCATTCAGGAAGATCGACTGCCTGTCCGACACCAGAAGCATGATCCGATCCTTCTTGCAATGTAAAGGTGTATTCCAGACCAAAAACATCCTCGGTGAATTTTCCGTCTTTCATTTCCACGGATTTGAACATTTTTTTAACAATATGACGTTGAAAACGGATGCGACAAGCTCCATCACCGACACGCACAACAATCTCACGATTGGGGTCCTCGCTGTCTTCGTTTTTGGAATCAAAGTGCAAATCCTCCCCTAGATTCATCAAGTGTTCCATGACAACTCGCGCATCGATTGTGGTAGCAATGAGATTGCCTCCAATCTCCAAAAGCTCACTGACCGTTCGAAAGAAGCGTCTTGCTCTCTTCTTGGTCTGCATCATGTAGTGAATAGCAAATTGGATGGACACAACATCAAATTTGTCCGTCTCGGATATACCACCTCCTCGAACCAATTTGAAATCCGGTGGACCCGATTCAGTCTCTGATTCGTTCGAAAGAGTCCACGATAAAAGCTTTTGCATTTGTTTTTTCCTTGCCGATGCCAACCGTCCGGGAACATCTGCTCCTAGATCTGCACATATAAAGGTGCAGCTTTCCATTTTGTTTCGCAGTGCTCGTGCACGAACAGCGGCATCTTTTAGCGATCCTCGAGCGACGTCGACTCCCACGTAGTTGCCCATGCGGCGCGGATGCAGAATCCATTTACCGAGATCCCCTCCCTTTCCGCACGCCAAGTCCAAAATTCGGAGCGGAGCATTTCCTCGTTTCTTTTTGCCTGGTTGTAGAGTGTGAGGATTCAATTCTTGAATCTGTGTAGCCTTTACCCACCCATTGAAAGCTCTCATATGATACAAGCGGCTTTCGGACCGTGTATCAAGTGTTCTCGTAAGTCCCGAGTAGAAAGCATCAGCCGTGGCTGCTCCAACATTTTTGTGGAACTCTTCACCGCCACCGTCATTGCCATTGTCATCGTTGCCATTTTCCATGTCGGTCGCACTTCGTTTCTTTCCCACGGTAATTGTCGCATCAATGGCGGATGTTGATGGTTCCCAGGTACTGATTCCGGTCGTGGTATCTTCGTCGTCGTCAGCACCTGGTGGCTGCCAGAGCCCACCATCCGTTCCTGGCGGTTTCCACAGACCATTTGAATCGCCCACCTCATCATTGTTATCGTTCGGTGGTTTCCAAACGGGAGCATCATTGTCATTATTATTATTATCATCATCATCCGGTGGATTCCAGATGGGCGACCCCGTCGTCGCATCAGTAGTAGCAGTAGCAGTAGCAGTAGACCCGTTGCCATTGGCAAACCGATCTTTGGCTCTTTGAATGTCTCCCACGTAGCAATCCGCGGCAAATTTTTCGTCGTCTTGCATCGGTTGCAGTATACCAAAACGATTGTATTTGTCCTTGCTCAAGATAGCTACCAGTCCGGTACGCCGTAATTTGGTCACAAATTTAGCAAAATTGGCACTGTTGATCTTGTCCTTGTCGGGAAGGTTGGGATGAAATTGTTTGACTCCAATGGTGCATTTTTTCATAAGCTTATTGTCATCGACGATCAACAATGGTCGAACAATCGGATGAGAAGTTTCGACGAGAGCAATAACGGTTAGACTCCGACTGATGGGACCTGGTTGTTTCGGACCATCGGGATACGTATAAATGGTAGAGTTTTTCGTCAAAGCATTGGGATCGATAGGAGCATCTAGTACAGTGAAGACTTCATCGACAGTGTTGGATGGTAATTCATCTTCGGAAAAGATAAGAAAATCATGTTTGGCCTGAGGCGCATCACGAGGGTAGGGCATTTCCAGGAACAAAACTGGAACTGGATGTGGTACTGAGTAGTTGGTGATGGTGCTGTTGTGGGTTGTGGGTGTGATAGATTGTAGATTGTGGATTGTGAAGGGTATCCTGTGGTATCGTTGCTGTTTTCGAAATCTTCCTTCTTCAGCTAATGCTATCTACTTACGGCTAGAGTTTGCTGCTTGTCCAGCTCTGGGAGTTCAGGTGTATGTTATCTCGTTGCCACTCGTCTTCCTGTAACGTAATAATGAATGAAAGAGTTAAAGATTGAAAAGCTTCCTGCAGTCTGCAGTACACCAGTAGTAGTTTTGGTACCAAAGAATGTGTTGTTTGGTGGTTTTTAGGACGGTTCGTGTCGCAAAGGCTTAATCCCGGATTAACATGACTCGGCGTGGATCAAGAAACTGTGCGTCTGGAGCCCAACTGATCCTGCAACTTCCTACGGAGTAGACTCTACCTACTAGCTACCAGGTACTAGCTGGGACAGTAGTAGCTAGTATTAGTCTAGTAGTAGACTAGTATCAAACGCCTGCTCATACATTCACTCGGTTTTTGGAGGTGCACTGGTAGGGCAATGAATTTTCTATCGCAAGATCAGCCCATGACCCAACTTTCGCTCAGGTGGCTGGGTGTTGGAGGTTGTAAGGTGATGCAATTACCAAAAGCAAGGGCATCATCACCAAGGCAAAGGCAGAACACTACCTTTCCCAAAAATCAATAATGTTGATTACTCTCTGTTGCAGCAAAACTTTCATGAGAATATCATGAGAATATCATTACAGCTGGATTTGTCGTCACTGATCCCATCCTATACTAGTACTCGGATCAAGTATCTTCTAATCAATATTTTTCTCAAGCGAAAAAAGACTGCACGCCCAATCATCTGCTGCAGCAGAGAGCAGAGAACGACACAAAAAGAGAAGGCGTACAGTGAAGAAAAAGCTTCACCATGGTTAGACGCGCTGCTGCGATACTGTGCAATATCGAACATTTATTTGAAAAGCATTTCTGTCCGTTGGTCAGTATATATATCCACAATCCACAATCTATAATTTACGCTTTATTGAAAATGAATGAATTTGATTTTTTTCATGTGTTGAAAGCAAAGAGAGTTTTAGTTTAGTCCTTTAATCCACTATTACACCATTTGTTGTTGGTACACCGAATGATATCCTTCTCTTGGTCCACGTGCATGTTCGCATAATCCATATATTCCTGCCATGTTCGTTCCTGTCCTAATCCGTAGTATTCAATATCTTTCAAGACCAATTCAATTCCTTCTTCTTTAATTTTTTCGAGCGTCGAATCTGGATAGCCGACCATATTTTTGACGCGTTTAATAACGGGACGTTGGAATTTGTTATTGTCGGCGGCACCTCGGTACAATCGATTCACGGATTCCCAATATTTGGGCAGTCCCATGCGTCCCGGTCGGTACTGATGAGCGATGAGATTTTTGCGCGGTGCGTAAACATTCCACCCGTGAGTCCATGCCCGCATGGAAAGAGCAATTTCTTCTCCCATGAACAACCAGGGCATGTACGGATCAAAGGGTACGTCGACCAAAAAGGAAGCGTGAGCAAAAAAGAATCCTGCAGCGATGAAGGGAATTTCGGTTGGTCTTGGTTCATTGCCGTGATATCCTGTTCCAGTATTGATACGGATGATGGGATTCGGATCTAAATCTCGCGTCATGCAAACGCAGAGACGAGCACCGTTAGATTCTTTGACTTTGCCGTCGGTCACCGCGTCAAAGCCGGGCGGATAACTGCTCAAGATAGATTTGGGATAGTTCCGCGTGGCCTGAAGCTCGGCTCGATACTTATCGTCCCAGTGTTCGGCAAACATGAGATGACTGTCGCATTGCATAAAGTAGGTTTCTCCGGCCCACAATTTACTAGCATGATACCGTGCCATGGCAGGACCTAAACTTTCGGTTTCGTGCACGTAAATAACTCGAATTTGTCCATTTTCACAGTACTTTTTGTAATCTGGCATGGCACAAAATTCTGCAATCCCGTTCTTGTCCGGTGGAGCATCACTGACCTTGGTTTTGGGTTTGCCTTGTTCGTTCGTTCCCACAACTTCGATACCCGTTCGACAGGGCAATCCTGACGAATCGACAGTTATGCCATCCGGTCCTACCCTGCCAAAACAATTTTGTACAATGGCCCCGACAAACAATTTGGACGGCTGTGCTGCATTTTTAAATGCGTATACGAGCGTATCTGCTAGCAAGTGTTCCCGAAAGGCGGCCAAGCTCAAAAAGATGGTTTCTTCCTCTTCTCGAATGGGAAAAATGGGTCTCCCTCGGTACGCTGCATCGAACTGTCCCAAAATATCGGACGTTAACTTAAAAATACGCTCCACGATAATACTGGCATTGGCTCGTTCGGCGGCCAATTTTTGATTGAGCATGTGCAGTTCGTGAATGTAATGCTGGAGCAATGCCGCAATGCCCGCCAGTGTTGGTTTCCCGGCCAATGTCGATTGCATCCATTTTTGTGCATCCGGAACGGGAGCAAAAATGGGCAAGACGGGTGGTAGTGGTCCATCATTGCCACTATAATCGTTGTTGTTGTTATTGTTGAGTTGACGCAAGTTGTTGCTGCTGTTGTTGTTGTCGTTGTTGCTGGAGGACGAACGGACGGGTGTTTTGGAGACTTCCAAGAGCATTCCACCAACCAGCAATGCCAGTGCTCCTCCAATCGTCAAGAGAATTTTTACAAGCCCAGAATTCATGGGTGACGAATTCCGTACTTTTTTCTTTCGAAGCGAAGGCTTTGATTGCGCTATCATTGTACTAGTATATTTGGGTGTTGTGTGTAGTATTGGTTGGTTGTACTGGTTGTAGTGCTTGTAGTGCTGTGGTGATCTTCTATTATTATGATTGCGATGGAATGTTTCAAGTTTCAAATCATGAATGGAGAAAAAAGACAGTCATAGGTTTTCGTCCTCAAACGATGCAATTCCCCTAACGCTAAAAGAACCAATAAGATCGGCGACTGCTGCCTCGCTTGATGGCTACTGTAGCTACTTAACTACTACTCGAGTAGCTGATAGCTACTAGCTACCTGGTAGCTACTACGTAGCTAGCTACTCGAGTAGCTACTAGCTAGCTAGCTAGCTTGCTACTAGTACTAGCTAGCTACGTAGGTACTACTAGCTAGAGTAGCTACTACTAGTAGCTAGTAGTAGTAAATAGACCTATTTGTTGATCGAATTGAAAGATAAAAAAATCAACGACACAAAAAAGATATTCAATACACTGAATAATAGTATCCTTCCAACGTACTCCACTCTCCATTCCGCACAATCCTATCTCGCTACAGAATCTAGCTATCGTTTTAGTCAGCTACTGTACAAAACTAGTACCACAACACGCTACAATCAAGACACGATACAGAAAAGAAGAAGATGTTTCGCGCAATAGTGGTAGTAGTCTTTCATTTTTTGCTCCTTGCAGCAAACATCCATGTCGACGTGGATGCCTTTCTTGTGGTTCGTTCTCATCATTCACCGTCGGTAGGACAAGCCGCGATGGCGACAATGGCCTACACCAACACCAACCCAATTATGATGCCAATGTCAGTCCAACCTCATCATTCTACAATCACAACCTCATTGTTTTATTCCAACATAAAACACAATCATCCGAGAAAATCATCATTGATGCAGTTATACGCCGAAAAAAAATCCACTACCAAACAGAACAAGGGGGCTGTCGTCAATGATGGGACCAGTCGTGGCATTCCTATTTTGGGATTGATTCTATTGGTAACGTTGTGGACATTTACTATTCCTGTCGAATTTCGACGAGCCTACATTTGTTCTGAAAAATGTGCCACATTGGAAAAAATAGATCGTCAACAAACAGCACCACAGTGCAACAACTGTGTCACCAGTGATGAATGGATGACCGGTATCAAAGAGTATTATGCCAATGGTGGTGGTATGTTTGTTTGTTTGTTTGTTTTTGTTAGTGTGTGCCATTTGTGTGTTCTTGTCATTATTGTTGTTATTGTTCAAAGACTTTTTTGTGAACAGTAACAATCCGTACTACCAGGTGTGTTTTCTAACACGAATGTATTTTTTTTTATTGGTTGTATTGCACGATACAACAAAAGGCATTCAGTGGGATTTCAGCATTGATCCAAACTCCCCATTTTTGATCAACAAGTAAAAACCATTGCAGCTAACATACAATATTACAGTACTGTAAGAAGAGTACAAGTAGTCATCGCTACGAGTAGCTTTTTTTTGTGGTCCGGTTGTGATCAACTATGTCACCCTTCGGGGTGCCAATGGTTGCCTTCGGGTGGCCTTGGCGCCCTGCGGGCGCCATAGTTGTGATCCCCGTAAATTAGATGTTCAATTTTTTTTTTTTTTACGAGTAGCTTTTTTTTTAAATGAAAACTTTCTACAGAATTTTACAGATTACTTTTTATGAAGTTCTATGGTATTATAAATAATAATGTAATGTACGCGGGCAACTCAAATGTATTTTTGTTTTATGCATGTATGCGTAAGTAGAAGAAAGATAACTTTCCCAACCGATGGTCTTGCTCCCACGCACTGGGGGCACAATCATACAAACAAATTGGGGGAGCATCATACATCATACATCATCATATTATAAAATTGCGCTGTTTGTGATAATTTTTGTCGTTCGATCGTGTGTTTGTTTCTCCCTCATATAAACAAAACACGGGTCGTTTGTTTCGACGATGAGAGTCCGCATCTACCTGTCTATTCCAAAAGCGTCCTGCAGAAATTTACCTTGCAAAGAGTCAATGTGTATCCATCGGATTCTTGATTCTGTGTACAAGCGAGCAAATAATGGAAGTTAAAAACCAGTGAGGAGACGTGACTTGCATATGCATTGCACACGAACAGTCTAGCAAAAAACACCCCACTACTCTTGATCACTTACATGATCCGATCAAAGATGGGCTTGGGAATGATTCTATATTTGTCGTGTTCAATCTTTCGCTTCGGGGTCTGCTTGGGCGATTCGGGCAATATCAAGGAACTGTGTCGCCGGTGTCCATGAATCTTGTCGGGACATGGCTCTGCCTCTGGAATGAAAGGTATCTGCTCGTTTCTGGCTTTGTTCTGAACTGCTGTTAGACTATCGGCTCGTCGACGTTTGTACTCTGGTGATAGAGCACAGTTAGCCACAGTTTGTTGTTCCACCTCTCCCATCTGAACGACAGATTTCAAGGTTTTCATAAAGAGCACTTCGCTCCATGGATTATGCTCATCGGTTTCCAAGGAAGACATGACGTGCCTTCGTATGGCATCCACATTCGATCGCAAATGACAGTCGTGGAGATCTTCGATTGCCTTTAAAATGGCTTTGCGATAAATGGGGTTGCTTGGTGCTATGAACATGTGTATGTGTCGTTCGTGGTTTGTGTGTTGCGATTTGCGATGAATAAGTCAAAGATGTTTTATTAGGATTGCAGATCCATAAGTAGGTGATGGAGAGCGAAGTTGACGAAAGTGATGAGTACTACTGTACACGGCAACAGAAGAAACACAGCATACAGAAAGAAACAATCCTACTGGTAGTGAAGGATAGCTTACGCTTGTGATGAGTCGACGGCGTAGATCCACGCTTGTTGCTAATACGTCGAGGTTCATTCATCGCAAAAGAACAGTCAAAAGAAGAGCACGATATTGAAGATGGGATGGGGTTGTATTAGTGTATTAGAAGTGTACAACAGAGGCCTCGTGGGTGAAGCTAAGGGCTGGAGAATGATAGTTGTGTAGAGTTTATAGTTGAATGAAAGGGATGTTACTTTATGATAACGACTTTGCTGGACGCTAACTGCTGTGATTGCATGGGGAGGGGAATCTCGCGGCTTTCAGAACTTTCAGTCTAAAGCACTATCTGCACGTCTCCACTAATAGTACTCTACATCACGAGGAGCTTGCTTCCGCTTGGTTTTTTGACAGTTGACACCTCTTTGACCCGCCGTGATGAGACAACCGTTTGCTGGCTCAAACGAGAACCGAGATTCGATCATATCCACGAATTGATTTAAACCCGAACCTCAGGATGCGCATGATATTCGGAGTAGGACCTACTCCGAATACCATAACACTATTAAAGAATTAAACGCACCAATTGAAAAAGTAACTAGACCTAGTCTACTACTAGAGCAGAATCAGTCAGGATCCATAGCCGAAAGTGCGATTTGGTAGCTCTAATAACAGAAGAACTTCAGTGGTACTGATGGCGGTTCATTGCTTTCTTCCTCTGTCATCGGGGGAGGAGGGCCTTTAAAGATAAGGTATACAGCTGGCCCTGATGCTTCGGGATGTTCACTACTATCATTGTCGTCGTCGTCGTCCTCTTGACCTTGCTCATTTCCGTGAACTTCAATGTACCATGTGGCATTATCTCCGCCGTTTCTTAAACCGGTCAACACGACATTGTTCAGCCATTCTTCTCCTTTGACAGTGTGCGCATTGATGTGCGATACCAAGAAGAAGCACCCTGGTGTGAAAAACAAATTTGGATTTTGTCAGAATACAAGCCATCCACAATATATCAATGCAGCACAACAACACAACGAAAATTAAACGTGGCATTACTTTTTCTTACCGCCTATTGCGAGCGTTCTTGCACAGTCGCTTACAATTTTAATGCAATTCGAAACACCAACCTCCGCATCGGATATCATGGCGTCCATGGTTCCTTTTTCCAATATCAAGTGAAAGCTCCGATCAGGAAAGGGTAGATTTCGTGCATCTGCCACCAAATATTCTATACGTACATTCCTTGCTGTACCTATAGTAGCAGTACTTGTCTGATCTTTATCCGTGTCAGCTACACATTTCCTCTTCTTTTGTTGCATTCGTTTGAGAGTGCTTACCAGTGTTTCGCTATAGTCCGTGCAAACAATACAATTGACAAATGGTTTGCTACTCATATTCTTGCTGTCTTTGTCGTCGTCTAAAAGATTCCCTTGCAAGCTTTCAAGGTCCTTGGCCAGTCCCAAAACCAAGGGCACATCCCCACATCCAACTTCCAATATCGCACAAGGTCCCTCGATAGACATTCCCGTCTCAGTTTGAGATACTTCTTCGTCTTCTTCGCCATCAACGCTATCGTCATCTCCGTCCACTTCCTCCCAGCCATCCTCTTTATCGCTGTTATTTTCATCCAACTCTTGTTTATTGGTAGTACAATCTCGTTGTTCAGATTCATTTGGTGGCAGACTCGTACTGATATCGTTGGAAGGATCGGGAGGTGCATCGGCTGGATTAACTTGTTTTTCAGAGATAGCTTCACAGGAATCGTTTTCGTCTTCAGAATTTCTGGAGAGCACCAATCGATCTGCCTCTTCTTTTCCTCCCAAGATTAGCGCCAGTATAATTGGTTTGAGGTCCTCGTAGGAAAAATACCACGAATGAAAAGCGTCGGGACCGTCATCATTATTTGCTGGTGGCGCCCTTTGTTTATCGGGATCTTGTACCAAGAGCTTCTCGTAACGTTGATCCCAGTAGGATTTGGATCCATACGATGGTGGAGGTTTATCTGCTGATGTCTCGTCATTGTTCACTGCAGGTGGGTCCATATTATTATTATTATTATTATTTGTCGGCTCTAGTCGAGTGCAGTAGTAGTAGTCTACTAGCTACAGTACGTAGTAGTATTGAAATTCCGAAGAACGAAAATACTTTAGTTGTTACTGTACCTGGTGGTGGTAAAAATGGTTGGCTCTTGAGTTGAAGGGGAAACATTAAAATTTCGATGTTGTGAGTAAGTGAGCGTCGAAGTCTGTGAGTCGAATGTATCGTGTCCAGGCAGGCGACACGTTTGCCGACTCTCTCCAGTAGGAACTGGTACCATTTCTACGCAATCCTTGAAACGAGACGACCGTCACGATACACGCAGCATCGATGGAAGATAACGGAAGAAGACAGTCATAAAATTTTGTTTTCAGCAGAATTAATCTCAATTTCAAGCACCACCTTTAATTAACTTTAGTTTCAGCAATCATGCAGGTAAGACATAACCATGAAATTATCTCGTATATACGACCTTTTGTTACGGCGGAGGAACGACGGAAGTAGCTATCTTGGTGAGAGGAAGTGAAGATTTTGATTCCAACGGCTGGTGACGTCGTGGTCATCAACAGTCAGGTTTCACCTGTGGACAGCTCCCGATTGCATGGTTTTGGGATATATTGTCGTCGTTGATTCGACCATGATACAGCATGAATATCAGCGTGGTCGCTTGGTCCAGTTTTCTTGAACCAGTTGCGTCGCGGGCCAATTTCACCGTAGCAACCAACGAGTCGTGTCAAGTTTTGTCCTCTCTTTTCCATTCGATTCGACACCTCACGTACCCCGTTTTCGTTTCTCTCGTGGCATGAATCACAAAATTATCAGATTTTTGTCAAGACCCTTACCGGTAAGTTTCATATAATTGTCGCACTTGCCTTTGGTGGATTCTTTCCTGCTGCTTGCGCCGGAGGAATCGAGTCCCGTCACTATCATTGTTTTTGACGATTCATCTCATCATTCATTGTTCTTACCTGTTCTGTTTCCAATTCTTTCTTTTCAACACAGGCAAGACCATCACCCTTGATGTTGAGCCCTCGGATACCATTGACAATGTCAAGGCCAAGATCCAGGACAAGGAAGGAATTCCTCCTGATCAACAGCGTTTGATCTTTGCTGGAAAGCAGTTGGAGGATGGACGTACTTTGTCTGACTACAACATCCAGAAGGAGTCCACTCTCCATTTGGTCTTGCGTCTCCGC
>Ga0210025_1004995_pt1 | contig 10995 bp, 2 predicted proteins | sample CryGeyme20150102_FD_183989 | JGI IMG/M metagenome (GOLD analysis project Ga0210025, IMG submission 183989) | Groundwater microbial communities from Crystal Geyser aquifers in Utah, USA - Crystal Geyser metaG 2015-0102 (SPAdes) (version 2) | ecosystem: Environmental > Aquatic > Deep subsurface >...
TATAAGCATAAAATACATCCCTTGATTTTTCAATATCCCGGAATTGGTGATCACTAAATCGTCAAACAAGCCCGGGATTTGGATATCCCGGAAAATTGGATACACAGCCCCGGGATTTTTCCATATCCCGGGAATGGTGATAACAGATGATAAGAACAGTCCTGTCAATCCAATTCTTCCTAGTAGGAACAGTGTGCATCCATTAACAAGGAGCATGCATCTTCTTTTTATTATTTTCTACTCGAGTAGACTAGTACTAGTCTCTAGTAGCTCTAGCTACTAGTAGTCTACAATTTAGTACAGACTCGCATAAATGCAAGGTAAACATGTTTGTCACATATTAACGCGTGTTCCGGGTTGACTCGTTTTTTGCATACTCTATTATGAGAACAGTGATATGTAAAGCTACATAGCTGTTGATCGATCATTACGGTATTGTAAATACTTTGTGTCGGAGTGGACTGCTGCATTGGTTCTTTCTCATCCCAATCGTACAACCGGGGAGATTGTATGTGGGGCAAATATTCAATTTTCGGCCAGAAAAAGGGGAGGAGAGGGCCGTACACAGACAAAATAAAGCAATGGAAATAGGGGTATTCTGAAGGGGTCAAATTTTTCGCTTCAGCCGAGGAAAAACTGGATCATCAGAATGGATATCATCATCCACAAAACAAGAACGTTTTTGCACACGAGAGGAAAAGCACATGTAAACTCCTGCAGCTACAGTCAAAATTATCTTATGTTTATTCATCTACTAGTTCATAAAACAAGCACTTCTTACTACTCTATTTTCAAACAGCGCACAGGAACAGAAGTCTATTAAAGCACACCACGCAAATAGTTCGTTCTACAAACTACAAACACACCAAAAAAATCCATCCATTGCAAGATGGCAGCTCCTAATACAAGAATTGTTCGGCGCGTGACCACTCTCTGCCTGACTTTTGTGGTGTGCCTTCAGCAGGTTGTAGTTGCACAACAAAGCACGCAAGAATCCGGTAGTCTGATTCATGATGACAACCCTCTGCTCACGGCCTCGGAGATTCTCCTGAGAGTTTACGACGAAACCAGAGGACTGCGATGGCAAAATCACGACAATTGGCTGCAAAATACGGACGTGTGCTCGTGGCACGGTGTAATTTGCTACGACGAGACGGCTAGTGATCAGCGGCGTGCCGGACACATTCGACAATTGGATTTGTCCGGCAATCGACTTTTGGGCGTACTGCCCTCTACTGTCTTTCAATTACCCTACTTGGAGTCTTTGGATGTTCGCGACAATGCCGATCTTACTGTAACATTCGATGGCATCGAAGAAGCTCAATATCTCAAGGAATTATCCATTAGTAACACTCACGTGCCGTCCATGGAGGGCATTGAAATGGCGCCCCAGCTGGAAACGCTGCACATTACGGGCAATGGAATGACAGGCCCAATTCCAACCCAGATCTTCCAACTTACCAGTCTGCTGGGCCTATACGCCAATTACAACAAGTTCACGGGGAGCTTGTCATCCCAAGTTGAACAGCTCAAGTACCTCAAGGAACTGTACTTGTTTGATAGTGATTTGACGGGACAAATTCCATCCGAAATTGGTCGTTTGAGCAATCTAGAAATTCTGACCCTTGCCGAGAACGGGTTTGGTGGAACACTGCCAGAGGAGCTGAATAAGTGTACGAATCTTCGTACGTTAGCAATTGATCGAGCCGATGGTATGCTAAAGGGACCTGGTATTTCGGGAGAACTTCCCTCGTTTTCCCAATTAAGCAATCTGGCCGATCTGCGTCTTCAGAATCAGTTGCTTTCGGGGTCTATTCCAGCAGACTTTCTCAGCATGGCACCAAAACAGGAAGTGGTGAAGGTAAACCTGAGTGGCAATGCCTTGACGGGACCAGTACCGACGATGCTAAAATATCTACAGAGGCTGAGTCTGTTGCTTACCGACAATCAAATTTCGTCTGTGTCGGAGGACCTCTGCAACAGCAATGAAATTGATGGTTGGATGGAAGGGAACGTTGGCACACTGGGCTGCGACGCCTTCTTGTGTCCTCCTGGGACCACTTCGTCGACAGGAAGGGCCACGCCGGAGGAACCTTGCGGCCCTTGTGATGACGTCAAAGTTTGGGGGTCGACAAAATGTGCTTCGTCTCCCACCACGACGAGTGCAGGATACTCGGAACGGGAGGTTCTCATTAAATTGTACAATTACATGGGTGGACGCTACTGGAAACATGACGATGACTGGCTAAGTCCATCTGAAGATGCCTGTGACTGGTGGGGAGTCGAATGTGTTGACGGAAAGGTCACAGGACTCCATCTGAAAAACAATGAACTCAGCAACGCACCACCGATCGAGCTCTTTAGTCTTCCCGAATTGAAGCATTTGGATTTATCCATGAACTCTATAGATTTCAAATTTGAAGGCATTGGAAAGGCAACCAAGTTGGAATCTCTCATTCTTTCTGGGTGTGATTTGACATCCTTGGAAAATATTGGCGAGTTAAGCTTGACTCCGGTACGCCGATTGCTGCTGGCTTCGAATTCGTTGACCGGGAGTCTTCCAACAGACTTATTTTCAATTGTAAGCTTGGAGGAGCTGGATTTTTCACACAATCGTTTCACTGGAGAGTTGCCAGCCACGATCGGTGGCTTGACCAATCTTGAGAATCTCATGTTTACCAAGAATAGATTGACCGGACAATTGCCTTCAAACCTGGGTAGCCTGATCACATTGAGGCATTTAATTGGATCTGACAATGATTTCTCCGGAGTCTTGCCGAGTGCACTCAACAGCTTGACACGTTTGGAGTCGCTATCCATTCATCAGACGTCATCTTCAAAAGGAATTGGAGGTTCACTCTTGGCCTTTAGTGATTTGACTCAACTTACATCACTACAACTTGATGCGAATGAACTGACGGGAACGCTCCCAGAGGATTTTCTACGCAGTACAGAAAAAGGAGATGGTGCGATAGATGTGATGTTGAGCGATAACAAACTGGATGGAAATATACCGGAGTCGTGGGCTAGCCGCTTCGCGAGCCTGGAACTTGACCTAACTGGCAATCGGATTTCTGGCATTCACAATTCCATTTGTGCGAAGACAGAATGGAACAATGGAAATGTAAACTTGTATTCTTGCGATGCGGTGTTGTGTCCGCCCGGAAAATTCAACGAAATTGGTCGGCAGACGGGGTCTGGATCTGTTTGTCGCGACTGTGCCAATCAAGGTTCTGTACAGTACTATGGATCCAAGACATGCAGCGACAGTGCCAATGCTGCCATTCAAGAATCGTCCCAATTGGGAATGCTCCAGAAGTTTTTTCATTCCACCAACGGTAATGACTGGACGAACAACGCGGGCTGGACGTCCTCGACTGACCCTTGCAATGGCTGGTATGGTGTTCAGTGTGATACTAATGGAAAAGTAAGCTCCATTGAACTGGAGAATAACGGGTTGAACGGCTCGCCCTCCTCCGCCATTTTCCAGCTGACGTCGTTGCGGTTCCTGAATCTAAAAGACAATCAAATTAGTTTTAGTTTTGGCGGTATTGGACAGGCAACCAGCTTGAACACACTCATCCTTTCCGGAACGGGCTTGACTTCTGTGGAGGGAATTTCCAAAGCTACCAGTCTAACGGAACTCCACCTCACGGACAACGAATTGCAGGGAGAAATTCCAGAAGAGATTCTGAGCCTCACCGGTCTTCGTCAGCTCTACTTGAATTACAACAGCCTTTCGGGAAGAATCCCGCCAACGATTTCTGCTTTGAGAAATCTGGAGGAGCTCTTCCTATTAAACAACAGGTTTGTTAGCCAATTGCCAGCTTCAATTGGATTATTAACAGAGCTGAAGCATCTTTCCCTGGCCGAAAACAGTTTCACTGGTACTCTGCCACCAGAGTTAAACGATTTGACTAATCTCGAAGTTCTCTCGATTCAACGTGAGGGTGGTACTGACAGTGTCAGTGTTGGGATTGACCAAGGAGCTAACGACGATCTTGGTGCTGGAATTGGTGGCCCTTTAATTGCATTTGACAATCTCAAATTCCTTCGTAAACTTTATCTCGGTGTAAATTCGCTTACTGGTTCAATTCCGCATAATTTTTTGGACGGTATCGAAAACAAAGCATTATCACTGGAAGTCGACTTGATCTCAAATCGAATTACTGGCGAAATCCCTGCTTCTTTGACGCAATTTGCCGATTTATCCTTGTACGCGGCCGGAAATCAAATTGAAAACATTGCTGACGGTCTCTGCCAAAAGGGCACTTGGATGCAGGGAGCTGTAGGTCAATATCGATGCGATGCTATCCTCTGTCCGCCCGGCACTGCATCTGAATTCGGTCGCCAAAGGGACCAAAACTCGAGCTGCGTGACGTGTCCCTCAAATACATGGGCGGAATACTATGGTAGCTTTGAATGCCTGGGAGCTGAAGATAAGATGTCACTTTCAGAACGAACGATCCTGGAAGACTTTTACAGGGCAACCGGTGGTGGTGCATGGAAACGCAACACTGCTTGGATGGACTCGGATGAGAGCTTGTGCTCTTGGTACGGCATCACCTGCGCGGCGGACAAGGAGAGTGTTGCTTCAATTCGGTTACCTGGCAACGGATTGAGAGGAACTGTTCCTGAGGAGATTTACAACCTTCCCAACTTGAAGGTTCTTGATGTCGCAATGAATCTAGTAGACGTCAGCTTTGGTAGCGTCGGAATAGCTACCGAGCTGGAATATCTGCAGCTGGAAGCAACCGCCATCGTCTCGCTGTCGGGGCTTGAGGCTGCGACGGGCTTGAAAGTACTGTATATGGCCAATAATGACTTGAATAGCATGCAATTTCCGAATGAAATTCTGTCGTTGACGAACTTGGAGTCTTTGGATCTTTCCAGAAATGTCATCCAAGCTCTTCCCTCTCTGGCGAGTCAGAGCAACTTAAAACTCCTTGCTTGCTCGGAATGTGGAATTGCAGGATCTGTTCCAGCGTGGCTTACTTCGTTAACAAAGCTTGAGCACGTGGAACTAGAAGGAAATTTGATGACTGGTGCTTTGCCTTCTCTCGCTGCTCTCACGAGTTTAAAGTACTTCAACATGGCACACCAGCTTGTTGACGGTGGCCGCAGCCCCGGACTTACTGGCAGCGTACCTTCCTTTTCTGGAATGAAGCAGCTTCAGCAGGTCTACCTTCAAAACAATGATCTCAGTGGCAGTATCCCGCAGTCATTTTTAGGCGATGTGGGTGCGCATGGAACTGTCACTGTCGACCTGCGTTTCAACAATATTACTGGGGCAATTCCTTCTGATCTATCTCGAATCCCTGATCTACGACTGGATCTTGCATCAAACAAGATTGATACAATCGCAGATAGTGTATGCACAGCATCTTGGAACGGTGGTCAAAGCGGAGAGTCGGGCTGCGACCATATTTTGTGTCGCAAGGGTTCGTTCAATGCTCTCGGACGCGCCACGTCAGATCTGCCTTGTACTCCATGCGATGAGAGCGGATATGCTGCCTACTTTGGAAGTACCGAGTGCGGTCCTGCTTTTGAAAAGAAAATTATCCGTGGTCTTTTTGATAGTCTAGGGGGCCTTAGCTGGACGCGCCAAGGCAATTGGCAAGACAGCGACGACGTTTGTTCATGGGAGGGTGTGTCCTGTTACGAAGATGGATTCCGTGGTGGCTACATCCAGAGAATCGATCTTAGTGAAAACAACCTAAAGGGAGCTTTGGATAATTCGATTTGGGAACTTGTTCATATGAAAGAGCTGGACTTAAGTAAGAACGATGTTGTAGTATCTTTCGCTGGCATTGCCAATGCACAAAGTCTGGAGTCCCTGCACATTTCTGAAACCAAAACATCCAGCTTGGCAGGCGTTGACGCGGCGCCTTCCATCCGATACCTCCACGCAACGAATTGTGAGATTGACGGTGCTATTCCGGGCGAACTCTATTCAATGACACAGTTGAAGGGTCTCTACCTGAATTACAATGAGTTGGTTGGATCAATTTCCACAAGTATCGGCCAGCTGTCGCAGTTGGAAGAATTTTACTTGTTTCACAACGCGCTCAATGGCACGATCCCTACAGAGATTGGACTTTTGAATCAAGTTCAAATCATTAGTCTGGGAGAAAACCAGCTTACGGGAACGCTGCCCTACGAACTGGCGTACCTTTCGGAACTGCGAATCTTGTCGTTGCAACGCGAAACTAAAGAGCCTGAAGTCACCCATCCTTTGTTTTCGGTGGTTCAAGACGTAGGCCTCACCGGTGATGTTATCCCGTTTGCCTACACACCCAAATTGCGGGAACTCTACCTCAGTGACAACCACTTGGGCGGCGACATCCCTTACGACTTTCTTCTTGGCATCGACGACACAAGCGCCACGATTCGTGTCGACTTGTCGAACAACATGATTTCGGGGCCGCCACCAGTATCATTGGTCCGATTTGAAGACTTGCGAATGGACCTGAGCGGCAACAATCTCCGAGAAATTCCCGATGAGCTGTGCTCTAAGATCGAGTGGTTTGATGGTGCCATGGATGCTGGCTGTGACGCTCTTCTTTGCCCGCCCGGAACATACAACGCATATGGACGACGAATCGGGTCCGAGGGCTGCGAGACGTGCACGTTTCGCGGGTCTGCGGGCTTTTATGGCAGTCGAACTTGCGGTGCCATTTATCCGCAAGGCATGTCCGACAGCTACATGCTGGAATCTCTCTACGATGCTACGGGAGGACCAACTTGGAAAAGCAATGACAACTGGTTGAGTACTGAAGTTTCCGTTTGTGATTGGCACGGCATCACGTGTGGCAAGTACAAAGGCTTTGACGTAGTAACGGGGCTTGACTTGTCGGACAACTATCTCGATGGTTTGGTTCCTTCCATTATATTTTACTTGCCGCATCTCCAGGTTTTAGATTTGGGAAAGAACAAAATCTGGGTCGAATTTGAAGACATTGAATACAGTGTGCTCAAGAATCTGTACCTTCACGAGACCAATGTAGCGTCGCTTAAGGGAATCTCCCGAGCCGCGAGTTTGGAGACGCTTCATCTCAAGCAAACTAAATTGACCGGTCAGAGTATCCCCGAAGAGTTGTACACTCTTGCCAACCTCACTGTGGTGGATATTTCTGGGAGTGGTCTTACGGGAACTCTGTCAACCAGTCTAGGGCAATTGAGTCGGCTTGGATCTTTGGCGCTAGAAAAGAATGATTTAAGCGGGGAGATTCCTTCTACTATTGGACTTCTGACTGGGCTTGAAATCATTTCGTTGTCGGATAATAATCTCTGGGGCAGTTTGCCAACAGAGATGAGTGGTCTGACGGCGCTACAATCGCTCTTCTTGGACGCTTTTAACCGCCGCAGTGCAGGAATAAGTGGACCGTTGCTGCCTTTTTCGACCATGCCAAGACTTCGCGAACTCAACCTAGGGTCGAACTCTCTCACTGGTTCAATACCATCTAATCTGATGGCTGGTATTGGTTCTACGGAGGACGTAGTTTCGGTCTTTCTTGGCAGCAATCACTTGACTGGAATTGTTCCTGCACAACTGGCTAGTTTTGGAAACCTCAACCTTGTTCTGTCCAATAATCGAATCACAGCGCTCGGCGATGGTTTGTGCGATAAATCGGCATGGCTGGATGGTGCTGTTGGCGATTACTCTTGCAGTGGACTTCTCTGTCCAGCTGGGACCTACAACAAGGACGGGCGCCAAGTTTCTGCTGATGTACCTTGCATACCTTGCCCTGGTGATTCTGTTCCTCCATTTATGGGACAAACCTCCTGTCTCACTGAAGAGAAGAAGAAAGAGCGAGGCATTCTAGAGCTCTTTTACAAGGCTACAGGAGGGCAAAATTGGAAGACACAGTCGGGTTGGATGAGCAGCGATGACTACTGTACATGGTATGGGATCAGTTGCACTGATAATTTGACAATTCAATCGATTTCCCTAGGCAGCAACAACCTTGCTGGTACGCCCCCCGAGGACCTTTTCAGTCTTCGAGATCTTCAGACCCTCTGGCTTTACTCCAATCCTATCTCCTTTGAATTTAAGGGCATTGAAAAGGCCTCCAACTTGCAAAATTTACGAGTGGACTCAACTGGGTTGAAGTCGCTGAATGGACTCGAGGATGCCACCGGCCTGGTAGACATCGACGTTCGCTTCAATCGTGTCAGGGGTGAGATGCCGAGCCTTGACAAACTTCAAGAGCTCAAGACTTTCTCGTGCTCCTCCAATGATCTCAGCGGCTCTTTACCTTCCTTTAAGGCAAACAAGAAGCTGGTCGCCATAAGGGTTGGCGGCAATAGCTTTTCTGGCTTTCTCCCATCTTTTTCGGAACATCCTGCCATCCGAACCGGAGATTTTGCGGCAAACGACTTTTCGGGTCCCATCCCTGACAACCTCTTTGCCCTTGCTGATGAATCTGCCAGCGTCTTCTTGGACCTTTCATCCAATGACTTCACTGGAAGCGTCCCTAAGAGTCTCTCTCGCTTCAGTGATCTCACCTTATACGCCCGCGACAATAGAATCGAAAGTCTGCCACCTTCGCTCTGCTCCATTCCCGGCTGGAATGAGGGAGATGTAGGCTTTGGTGGGTGCGATGGCATTTTGTGCCCTCCAAGTACTTACTCTCCTGCAACTGGTCGCTCATCACGCAGTGGCTCAAAATGCGAAAAATGTGAGGATGCGCAATACTTTGGCTCCACCACTTGCGGAGCTAGATCGGGTGCTGCTAGAATGTGCGTAGCTTGCTCCGGTGTGATTGTCGCAGTTCTTTCATCTCTCTTGGTTTTGTTGCTTTAAAACAACGAAACAAAAATTTATAATCATTCTATTACTTTTGACTACTAGTAGCGTTTCTGTCTGTAGGAAAAGCGAAGCAAAGCGTTACTGTACACCGGAAGACAGCGGTTTTCAAGAATAATGGCGGTGTTCTTGGCTTGGCTAGAAGATTACAAGTCGCATGCATTCAACTTCCTAATGTGTCGACGCAATTGAATTGGAAAACAGGCTATTGTCTGAACCTGTTATGGAGGTGATCCCTTGTAACGAAGAATCTTTCGGGGCTTAAACCAGGTTTATAATATCAAAGTGAAGGTATGCACGAGCGTATGGTCGGCATGCATCCTGTAATACAATTATACGATCATAGTACGGCGGCTGTTCTGCTTATATTCGACGAATTCATGCACCCACCGCGGAACGACACCTAGCTACTTCAACCCTTCAGGAGGAGCAATCGAATGACGCATTTCTGCCCTTGCTAACCAATTCTCACCGTTCATCTCATCAAGCAAGTGGATGTCCGCTATACTCTCTTCCTGTGATGCTGTGCAGACTTTGAGTGAAAGTCACTTACAGTATATTAGATCCCTATTGCGCGTATATTTCCCCCAACTACTATTTCCCCCCCCACTACTACCCTTAGCCACTGCAATGATGTGGTTATTCTAGGACGCAGTCTAGCAGAGCCAAGACATGACAGTCCTTGGTCACTTGCTTGTTCAACAAGGATTCACGAATATGGCATCTTCCATATTGTCCAACCATTTTACAGTCCACAAATTCTTCCGCCGTGGTTTGTTCTTGCAAGAGCCGTATTTCGACTTTGTGGTAAACTTGATGATGTTCCTGTAGTTCTTTCAATTTGCCAAGAAATCTGGCAACAAACAGACACATCCAAATGCCACAATCATTGGTCTCAGTGGACTGCTGTGGAACCGTTGCATCAATCCAAATGCTCTCTGTAGTAGCCACAATGCCACCAGCCTCCAAGGATGTTTTCAGATCGTGCCATCGAGGAGCCTCGAGCTTTCTTTCCGAGTCGAAAAAGGTGAAAATGCCGGGACGATGAAAACGTCGATCCATTATCAGGCAAGTGAAATGACCTGGTGTTTTATCATTTTTCTCAAAAAGTTGCAATATCGTTATGGCGCGCGTCTTGGTATCCACCAGGACATCTTCGGGAACAAAAATCTTAATACTCTTTGCCGATTTGTTTCCTTGCTCGCGTCTTTTGTGAATGGCAGTCCAACATGTGTCCCAACTGCCCAAACGAGTTGAGGATTGTTTTACATTCGTCCATACAAAGTCACTGGTGAATCGACATGAAAGTACGGGCGGTTCTGTCAAAAGTGAACTACGGGATAGCAAACTCAAATACGCTGTTGTAATGTCACCCGAAATTTGTTGTCCTTGATTTTCCAAGTCGTTTAGTTGTTGCCCATCGATGCGAAGGATATTAGCTCTTTGTCCTTCCAAACCTGGTATGGTCAGGACTTTATCAGCTTGCATTTATTTTGTTTCCGTTCTATCTTCTTGCTTGTCCATGGTTACCTGGTAATAATAGAGTAATAATTATAAAATTACAAGAATTATTATTACAATAAGAATATAAGACCGGCGCACTAGAAACCGGGTGGAAAAATCTGGCCGTCGTCCTCAAAACCCTAAAAAGATTTTGAGATATGGGCTGTTGAAATTCACTTTGTGGCTCAGTCCCACGTGTTATCCTTCTTTTTGAAACATCTCCACATAGATCAAAACAACATCAAATCATTAATTTATCTACATCACTGAATAGCGCATAAAGAGCACTTTAAGTAGTAGGTGGTGGTGCTATCAAAAAATCGCGTTTGCCGGGTGACGGCCAGACTAGCCCCTGGTTTCTAGTGCACCAGTCTTATGTCATATTATAATTTATAATATTATAATTTATATTATAATTTATAATATTATAATTTATATTATAATTTATATTATAACTTATATTATAATTTATATTATAATTTATATTATAATTTATATTATAATTTATATTATAATTTATATTATAATTTATATTATAATTTATATTATAATTTATAATATTATAATTTATATTATAATTTATATTATAATTTATATTATAATTTATATTATAATTTATATTATAATTTATATTATAATTTATATTATAATTTATATTATAATTTATATTATAATTTATATTA
>Ga0210025_1005003_pt1 | contig 10985 bp, 7 predicted proteins | sample CryGeyme20150102_FD_183989 | JGI IMG/M metagenome (GOLD analysis project Ga0210025, IMG submission 183989) | Groundwater microbial communities from Crystal Geyser aquifers in Utah, USA - Crystal Geyser metaG 2015-0102 (SPAdes) (version 2) | ecosystem: Environmental > Aquatic > Deep subsurface >...
GCATCGAAGCGTTCTCGAAGAGCGGCGTAGCCAAATTCGACCCCAGCGAGGGCAGTTTTTGCCGGATTTGCTGGCTCATAGCCGTAGCTATGGGCCAAAAAGACGGTAAAAAATGAACCGCTGCGGTTGGATTACAGCCGATGTACCGAAAGTCCGACAGCCTCCTAGCGTGAAAGAACGACGATAGCCGTTAACGTGAAACAACGCCCACAGCCGACAAGCATGGCGTGTCGTAGGGCCAACTTCAGTCGGCCATGGCGGGTTGAAACCCGCCCTACGCAGGGCAGGCGTGTTTCATGCTGCGGGTTCTGTTGCCTTTGATGTTGCGTCTGCTTCTGATCCGCCCTACGCAGGGCAGGCGTGTTTCATGCTTTGGGGTGGCTTTGTTGAACATGGGCGTTAGCTCAACGCCAAAACGCATCAAAACTGGTCTTCAGAATGAGCGCGCTGACCACCAGTAAAAACACGCCACGGACAAAGCCTGTGCCATGTTTGAGTGCCAGTCGCGTGCCCGCCAGGCTACCGAGCACATTGGCAATCGCCATGGCCAGCACAAAATGCCACCAGATGTGACCCTTGGCAATGAACAGCGCCAGCGCTGACACATTGGTGGCGGTGTTGATCAGCTTGGCAGCGGCTGACGCACTCAAAAAATCATAGCCCAACAAGCGCACAAACAAAAACACCAGAAAGCTGCCGGTACCAGGACCAAAAAAACCATCGTAAAACCCGATGAGCAAACCAATGCCCGCCGCCACCCCTTGTTCATTGCGCCCGGAAAAACGCGGTGTATGGGTACGCCCCAGGTCTTTCTTGGCCAGGGTGTAGAGCAGCACCAACAGCAGCACAAACGGCAGCAGTTTGCGCAAAAATTCGGGTGACACCACGGTCACCAGCCAGGCTCCGGCAAATGAGGCCAGTAACCCGGCTGCGGCAGCGGGCAGCAAGGCCGCCCAGCGCATCTGCACCTTCTGGCTGTACTGCCAGGTGGCCATGCCAGTGCCCCAGACGGACGCGCCCTTGTTGGTGCCAAACAGCGTGGCCGGGTGGGCGTTGGGAAAGGTGGCAAACAGCGCCGGGATCAGAATCAAGCCGCCGCCGCCGACGATTGAATCCACAAACCCGGCAAACAGGGACGCCACAGAGACAATGAGCAATTCCATGCGGTCATTGTCGCATTCGCCCAGCGCCCAAATAGTTATCAAATAGCTATCAAATAAATAGCTGTATATCCATGCTATATAAGGGCTACAGGTCTATTTTGTTCAGAAATTAAAAAAGGCATCGGGATCGCCGATGCCTTTTTTGGTTTTTGTTGTGTGACCGCAATGGGTCGGGTCTCCTGGGGCCTCTCAGCTTGAACCGAAATTGTCCACTAGGCGGTGCTAAGCACCTGTTTGAGCGCTGGCGGCAACTTTGCGGTCATTTTGTGCGTCTGTTCGGTGTCCATAGCCAAGCTATGAACGCCTCACAACCTTACATACTGCCTCGCAAAGCTGCTCGCCATCATCTCAAACCCTAATGAACAATCTCGGTTGAACAGACGGTGTCTGCAAGTGATGCACAAACTGTATCTGCCTGGTGTTGGTTTTACTATTCGGGCATACCCTTTGCGGGTTCTCCCTGAGCCGGCACCGCACGGTTTGTCACCACCCTGACACAAAATGGAAGCAGGTGGCGATCAGGTTCCCGCCGCTATCCAGCGCGCCGCTTTCTCGGCCATCATCAACGTCGGCGAATTGGTGTTGCCACTGGTGATGGTGGGCATGGCTCCAGCATCCACTACGCGCAAGCCCGCAATCAAACCGCCGGGGCCACGCACGCGCAGGTGGCTGTCCAGCACCGCCAGCGGGTCGCCGTCGGGTCCCATTTGCGTTGTACCCACCGGGTGAAAAATGGTGGTGGCAATGTCGCCGGCCAGCCGTGTCAGGTCGGCATCGCTTTGGTATTGCACGCCGGGTTTGAACTCTTGCGGTTGGTATGGGGTCAGCGCCGGTTGCGCCACGATGGCACGCGTCAGGCGCAACGACTGGGCCGCCACCTTGCGGTCGGCTTCGGTGCTCAGGTAGTTCGGCGCGATGGCGGGTGCGGCGGTGAAATCGGGCGACTTGATCTGCACGCTGCCCCGGCTGCTGGGGTTGAGGTTGCAGACGCTGGCGGTGAACGCGGCAAACGGGTGCAGCGGCTCGCCAAACGCCTCCAGGCTCAGCGGCTGCACGTGGTATTCAAGGTTGGGGTAGGGCTGGGCCGGGTCGCTGCGGGTAAAGGCCCCCAGCTGGCTCGGGGCCATGCTCATCGGGCCGCTGCGGCGCAAGGCGTATTCCAGCGCAATCTGCGCCTTGCCCCACAGTGAGTTGGCCTGCACATTGAGGGTTTTGACACCCTGCACCTTGTACACCGAGCGAATCTGCAAATGGTCTTGCAAATTGGCCCCCACGCCAGGTGCGTCGTGCAGCACTGGGATGCCATGGCGCTGCAACAGCGCCGCCGGGCCAATGCCCGAGAGCTGCAACAACTGCGGCGAGCCAATGCTGCCCGCGCTCAGCATCACCTCGGTGCTTGCTGTGGCGTTAACCAGGCCGCTGGCGGTGCGCACCTGCACCCCGGTGCAGCGCAGTTGGCCGTTGGCTTGGGGCGCGATGTTGAGCTGGGTCACCTGCGCTGAAGTCCACAGCGTGAAGTTGCTGCGCGTGGTGCAGGCCGGGCGCAAAAAAGCCTTGCTGGTGTTCCAACGCCAACCGCTTTTCTGGTTGACCTCAAAGTAGCCCACACCTTCGTTGCTGCCGGTATTGAAGTCTGGCGTGGCCGGTATGCCGGCTTGCTGTGCGGCCTGGGCAAAGGCATCCAGAATGTCCCAGCGCAGGCGCTGTTTCTCTACCCGCCACTCGCCGCCGTGGCCATGGTGTTGGTTGAAAGCTTCAAGACTTTTAGGGCTTTAGCCCTTATTAATACTGGGTGAGTAGCTATCTAATTTGTAGTGATTTTCATGTGCCATGAAATCTGCCAACACCGCTTGCCAGCCCCAGGCCGGGTCACCGGTGTGCTGCGCCCAAGCGTCATAGTCCCGGGCCTGGCCGCGCATGTAGATCATGCCGTTGATGCTGCTGCAGCCGCCCAGCACCTTGCCGCGCGGGAATCGCAGGCTGCGGCCATTCAGACCGGCATCGGGCTCGGTGTGAAAGCGCCAGTCGGTACGCGGGTTGCCAATGCAATACAGGTAGCCCACCGGGATGTGAATCCAGGGGTAGTTGTCGGGCCGGCCAGCCTCGACTAGCAGCACACGCTTGGTCGGGTCGGCGCTGAGCCGGTTGGCCAGCAGGCAGCCGGCGGTGCCCGCGCCGATGATGATGTAGTCAAAGCTGCTGTTCATGGAGGGTGTTCCTTGTCTGAGCCGTAGGGTTTAACCCAAACAATCCATTAACGTTGAATCAACGACCACAGCCGCCAAGAATAGCGTGTTGTAGGGCCGACTTCAGTCGGCCATGGCGGGTTGAAACCCGCCCTACGCAGGCCACGCATGTTTCAAATTTTGGGGTGTCCTTGTTGTACATGGTCGTTAGGGCATGCATGCAGGCACGCAGTGCCGCCTAATGGATTATTTGGGTTTGAGGCATTTTGCCGCAGCTGTGACGCGTGGTGTGTCCCCCGCGTTGCCGTTACGATGCGAGCCTGAGCGCACCATGCCTGAAGCCACCCCCACACTCACCCTGCACACCCGCCCGACGGGGCGCTGCGCGGTGCTGGGCGGCTGCTGGAGTGCGGCGCGTTTGGCCGACCCTGGCCAGTGGAGCAAGATCAGTCAAACCCTGGTTCTTGCTGGGTCTTCGCGTGGTGTGCAGTGGGATTTGCTGGCGCTGACCCGGCTCGACCACACCGGTGCCCAACTGCTGTGGAACACCTGGGGTCGGCAATGGCCCATGCAACTGCAAGTGAATCCGGCGCAACAGGCCATGCTGCAGCGCGTGGCTCGTTTCAGTGGTGCAGAGCTACGGCTTGCACCGATGTCAATTGGGCAGCGTTTTCTGAAACTGGGTGAACAACTCTGGCTGTTGTGGGATCACCTGCTGGGCTTGCTGGCACTGACCGGCCAGCTGCTGCTGGACTTGTTGGCACTTGTGCGCTCACCCCGGTGCGGCCCGTGGCGTGATATGTCAGGCCACCTGTACCGAATTGGAGCCACGGCATTGCCGGTGACGGCGCTGGTGGGGTTCATGATTGGCATTGTGCTGGCCTATTTGATGTCGCGCCAGTTGCGCCAGTTTGGAGCCGACACCTTCATCGTCAATATTCTCGGCATCGGGCTGATCCGCGAACTCGGCCCGATGCTGGCAGCGATTCTGATTGCCGGGCGCTCGGGCTCGGCCATCACCGCACAAATTGGCGTGATGCGGGTCACCGAAGAATTGGATGCCATGCGCGTCATGGGCATTGCCCAAGGCTACCGCCTGGTGCTGCCGCGCGCTTTGGCTTGTGCCGTGGCCATGCCGCTGATCAGCGTCTGGACCACCTTGGCGGCGCTGCTCGGCGGCATGCTGGCGGCCGATGCGGTGCTGGGCGTGACCCCGGCCTATTTCTTTGCCACCTTGCCGCGCGCGGTGGAGATCGGCAACCTGTGGCTGGCCCTGGGCAAATCCATGGTGTTTGGGGTGCTGATTGCGCTGGTAGGCTGCCACTACGGCTTGCGCGTCAAGCCCAACACCGAGAGTCTGGGCCAGGGCACCACGGCTTCGGTGGTCACCAGCATCACCGTGGTGCTGTTGGTGGACGCGCTGTTTGCCGTGGTCTTCAAGAACGTGGGCATATGAACACGCGCCGCGCTGTGGTGGAGATTGACAAGCTCTGGTCGGTGTTTCACAGCCGCGGGGTGGACACCGTGGTGCACCAGGACTTGAGCCTGCGCATTGCAGCTGGTGAACTGCTGTCGGTAGTGGGCGGCTCGGGCTCTGGCAAAACCGTGCTGCTGCGCCAGCTGCTCGGGCTAGAAACCCCAGCCCGTGGCCGCGTCACCGTGCTCGGGGCAGACGCCTCGCGCATGGGGCGTGCGGGCGCTGCCAGCCGGGTTGGCATGCTGTTTCAGCACGGGGCACTGTTTTCGGCCTTTAGCGTGCTTGACAACATTGCGTTTCCGCTGCGCGAACTTAAAACCCTGCCCGCCGATTTGGTTCGAGATGCCGCCATGGTCAAGCTGCGCATGGTCGGGCTGGAGGCCTCTGCGGCACACAAAATGCCGGCGGATTTGTCTGGCGGCATGGTCAAACGCGCGGCGCTGGCCCGGGCCTTGATCATGGACCCGCCGCTGCTGCTGCTCGACGAGCCCACCGCCGGGCTGGACCCCGGCAGCGCTGACGCGTTTTGCGCGCTGCTCAAATCCCTGCACCAAGAGCTGAACCTGACGGTGGTCATGGTCACGCATGACCTCGACACCTTGCTGGCGCTGTCCACCCGCATTGCCGTGGTGGCCGACAAACACATCGTGGCCGAGGGCACGGCGGCGCAGGTGATGGCACAGCCGCACCCGTTCATCCAGGCGTATTTTTGGGGCGAACGTGGCCAGCGCGCCCGTGCCTTGTTGCACGATTCAAGCAAAGCAGGTTAAAAACGACCCATGGAAAACAAGTCCCACGCCTTGGCCGCTGGCAGCTTTGTGCTGCTGCTCATGGCCGCCCTGATCAGCCTGGCGGTCTGGCTCACGCGCGACACCCGTGCCTTGCAGGTGTATGAACTCGCGGGCGCGGTCAACGTCAGCGGCCTGCAGCCGCAAGCCAGCGTGCGCTACTTTGGCGTGCCGGTGGGCAAGGTCAGCAGCATGGGGCTGGACCCGCAAACCCCCGGCCAGGTGCTGGTGCGCATTGCCGTGGAAGACACCGCCCCCCTGACCACCCGCAGCTTTGCCACGCTGGGTTTTCAGGGGGTTACCGGGCTGGCCTACATCCAGCTGGCCGATGCGCCCGCAGACCCTGCCAGCGCCCCGGCCACCCCCCTGCCCCCGGGCAGCCGCATGCTGCTCAAACCTGGCCTGCTGAGCCAACTGACGGATCGGGGTGAACGCCTGCTAGGCCAGCTGGAACAAACCAGCCAACACGTCAACCAGCTGCTGGCACCAGGCAACCAGCAGGCGCTGATGGGTGCGGTGAAGCACATCGGGCAAGCGGCAGCAGAGCTGCAACAACTCACCGCCCAGACCCGCCGCACGCTGCCCGCGCTGCTGGCATCTGGCCAAGAGACGCTGGACGTGGTTAAGGCCACCTCCAAACGGGTTGGCGACAGTGCCGATGCGGCGCGGGTGTCGGCGAGCGCGTTTCAGCATTTCAGCGAGCGCATGACTGCACCCGGCGGCACGCTGGAGCAGATCAACCTGGGCGCGGACGTGCTGGTGGCCACCGGCCAAACCCTGCGCAGCAACACCTTGCCCCGGGTAGACCAAGCGCTGCAGGCGGCCGAGCGCACCAGCCAGCAGCTGGGCGAGCTGACCCAGTCCCTGACCGACAACCCGCAGGCCCTGCTGCTGGGCAAACCTGCGCTGCTGCCCGGGCCGGGCGAGCCTGGTTTTGCCGCCCCGCCGCCCGCAGCACGCTGATGAGCCCATACCAAAGCGTTCCAAAGCGTTCCAAATCAGACGGCAAATCACTATGAAAAACAGAGCTGTGTACGCAGAATATACAAGGGCTAGAGCCCTATTTGTTATATTAATTCTGGCGCTGTCGGGCTGCAGCCTGCCGCGCCCGGCCAACCCCCCGGCGGTGTACGACTTTGGCCCCGGCGCGCTGCAAACCCAGCCCAGCCTACGCAGCGCCCCTTTGCCGCCACTGGAGTTGGCCAGCGTCAAAACCAGTGCCGCGCTGAGCGGCAACGCCGTGCTGTACCGCCTGGCTTATGCGGATGCACAGCAACTCAGACCCTACACGCTGGCGCGCTGGAGCATGCCCGCGGCGCAGCTGATCGAGCAGCGCTTGCGTGCCCACTTGAGCCAGCGCCGCGCGGTGCTATCACCGGGTGCGATCAGCCTGGCCCGACCCGCTCGCGCTGCAGCCTCAGCCCCTGCAGCGTCTGCCACCCAGCCCCAAGCTATTCTGGAGTTGCAGCTGGCGCTGGAAGAATTCAGCCAGTTGTTTGAAAGCACCGACAAAAGCAGCGGCGTGCTGCGCCTGCTGGTGACGGTGACCGAACGCAGCGCAGCGGGTGAAACCCTGCTGGCCCAACGCAGCTTCACCGCCCAATTGGCCGCGCCCACGCCCGACGCGGCAGGCGGTGTGCGGGCCTTGACCGGTGCGGTGGATCAGGTGGTGCAGGAGGTGGAGGGCTGGCTGGGGCAGGTGGAAAAGAACAAACCGTTCTTGTAAAAAGTTTTTTACAAGTCAATTTCAATCCGCGCCCGCCATTGCTGGCGGGCGATGCGCGTCCTGCAGGGCTTGTCTTATGTGCAAAAGAGGTTTCAATCCGCGCCCGCCATTGCTGGCGGGCGATGCGGCCACGCTTTGCGCCGTGGGGTTTTGAAGATTTGTTTCAATCCGCGCCCGCCATTGCTGGCGGGCGATGCATGCCACCAAAAAAGAGAATGACCTGGAAGCGCGGTTTCAATCCGCGCCCGCCATTGCTGGCGGGCGATGCCTAGCCGGGTTTACCTTGCACTGCGCGCCATGGGGTTTCAATCCGCGCCCGCCATTGCTGGCGGGCGATGCGTGAATACCCAACGCCAGCAGAAAACGCCTACATGGTTTCAATCCGCGCCCGCCATTGCTGGCGGGCGATGCAGCCATCATCGAGGCCATGGCACTGGAAGATGAACCTGTTTCAATCCGCGCCCGCCATTGCTGGCGGGCGATGCCTGCTATGTTCGGGCTATCAGGAGGTTGGTAGTATGTTTCAATCCGCGCCCGCCATTGCTGGCGGGCGATGCACGGCCATATCGTGCTACTGGATGATATGCCACCAGTTTCAATCCGCGCCCGCCATTGCTGGCGGGCGATGCGCGGTCAGCGTCAGAGTATTCAGAGGATGGCGTCTGGTTTCAATCCGCGCCCGCCATTGCTGGCGGGCGATGCGATGCCGGGGTAGGGGGGGTCGCCCATCCAAATTTGTTTCAATCCGCGCCCGCCATTGCTGGCGGGCGATGCGTTCAATCGCTTCGTCACCGGATGGTTCAATATACGTTTCAATCCGCGCCCGCCATTGCTGGCGGGCGATGCGGTCGCGGTCAAGTCCGCACGCCTCTCGCAAGCATTGTTTCAATCCGCGCCCGCCATTGCTGGCGGGCGATGCGCACCATAAATTTAACGGGTTTCATTCTTACAGAGTGTTTCAATCCGCGCCCGCCATTGCTGGCGGGCGATGCGATGAAATGCAAAATGCTACCCCGAGCCAACTAAGTTTCAATCCGCGCCCGCCATTGCTGGCGGGCGATGCCAACCGGGACTTGGGTGAGGTGCTGCAAACCACTGTTTCAATCCGCGCCCGCCATTGCTGGCGGGCGATGCGATGTTGGAGTTATTGTTGGTCAACTGATAAGATGTTTCAATCCGCGCCCGCCATTGCTGGCGGGCGATGCAACACAAAACGTTTCCACTTGGGCTGATGAGCTTGGTTTCAATCCGCGCCCGCCATTGCTGGCGGGCGATGCGGCTAGCCGGGTTTACCTTGCACTGCGCGCCACAGGGTTTCAATCCGCGCCCGCCATTGCTGGCGGGCGATGCTGCGCGTCGATTTGCGCGTTGATAGACTCATCAAGTTTCAATCCGCGCCCGCCATTGCTGGCGGGCGATGCAGGTGCTGCAGCCGCGCTGGCCTGCACGCGAGAGTTTCAATCCGCGCCCGCCATTGCTGGCGGGCGATGCCATTTCAGGGTGCGCATGGAAATACTCGTTGATGGGTTTCAATCCGCGCCCGCCATTGCTGGCGGGCGATGCCGCAACATCCGACCGCTTATTCATTCGAGCGGCTGGTTTCAATCCGCGCCCGCCATTGCTGGCGGGCGATGCCTTACAGATCCAAGAAACGTATTTGCTCGAGTATTGTTTCAATCCGCGCCCGCCATTGCTGGCGGGCGATGCTCGATGGCGCTCTTGACAGCCTCTTCCTTAGTCAGGTTTCAATCCGCGCCCGCCATTGCTGGCGGGCGATGCCCGGCATTCGCGGCGCCGAAGACCAAAGACTCAAAGTTTCAATCCGCGCCCGCCATTGCTGGCGGGCGATGCTTTTTGGACTTGTAATTTACGCATAATCGACTCCTGTTTCAATCCGCGCCCGCCATTGCTGGCGGGCGATGCGTAAAAGGTCAAGCAATCAAAGCGATAGACCATGGTTTCAATCCGCGCCCGCCATTGCTGGCGGGCGATGCCGCAATACGAGGCCCCATGTTGTAAACAGCGTCACTGTTTCAATCCGCGCCCGCCATTGCTGGCGGGCGATGCCAAATCAAGGTAGATCGATCGTTGCGCAGTCCACTGTTTCAATCCGCGCCCGCCATTGCTGGCGGGCGATGCCTCGATAGTCGGCTCATTCCGCATTGTGAAACTTGTTTCAATCCGCGCCCGCCATTGCTGGCGGGCGATGCTCAGTGGTGCGCAGAGCAGACACACGCCTATTGCGTTTCAATCCGCGCCCGCCATTGCTGGCGGGCGATGCTCCATCGAGGCCAGGTGTGACTATATTGCAGAATTGTTTCAATCCGCGCCCGCCATTGCTGGCGGGCGATGCAAAAGGAAATAACGCCAACTCCATTGCGCTAACGTTTCAATCCGCGCCCGCCATTGCTGGCGGGCGATGCGCCTACAAAACCGCTTAACGACTTTGATATGCGCGTTTCAATCCGCGCCCGCCATTGCTGGCGGGCGATGCCAAGCCTGCTGTGCTGGCCTAGGCTAACTGAGGCAGTTTCAATCCGCGCCCGCCATTGCTGGCGGGCGATGCGAACATTCCTGGCCTGCGCAAGCCCATGTTTTTTGTTTCAATCCGCGCCCGCCATTGCTGGCGGGCGATGCATCAACAGCTTCGCCCGATGTTGGGTCGTGGCTGTTTCAATCCGCGCCCGCCATTGCTGGCGGGCGATGCCCTCCAGCATTGGAACCATATCAGCCTCAATCAATTGTTTCAATCCGCGCCCGCCATTGCTGGCGGGCGATGCCCACCAAGTAGTCGAGCGCTGGCTTGCGTGCCATCCTGTTTCAATCCGCGCCCGCCATTGCTGGCGGGCGATGCCCACCAAGTAGTCGAGCGCTGGCTTGCGTGCCATCCTGTTTCAATCCGCGCCCGCCATTGCTGGCGGGCGATGCCCGCACGCGAGCAAGAGATGGAGATTGGCCCATATAGCGTTTCAATCCGCGCCCGCCATTGCTGGCGGGCGATGCCCTTTGCGCACTTGCGCCGCGCCGCTCGGGCGACATTGTTTCAATCCGCGCCCGCCATTGCTGGCGGGCGATGCCCTTAGCCAACATTACCAAAGCCATAGAGCAGGCGGAGTTTCAATCCGCGCCCGCCATTGCTGGCGGGCGATGCCCCGATGGAGGTTTGCCTGGTCTCTCCCCATATGGCGTTTCAATCCGCGCCCGCCATTGCTGGCGGGCGATGCCCTGTTGATTTGCCTAATAAGAGCCGCGTTCAGATCGTTTCAATCCGCGCCCGCCATTGCTGGCGGGCGATGCCCGGGGCGTAGCTGTTGTTATCTGTGTTGTAGTGCCGTTTCAATCCGCGCCCGCCATTGCTGGCGGGCGATGCCCTAGGACCACCAACAAACAAGTTTGTGCTGGTAGTGTTTCAATCCGCGCCCGCCATTGCTGGCGGGCGATGCCCGACGCTGCGCTGCCCTGCAATGTGGTTTTCGTAAAGTTTCAATCCGCGCCCGCCATTGCTGGCGGGCGATGCCCCCTTCACATACAAAGCCTTGTCGGCATTCAATTTTTCCGTACATTTCCGCGAACCTGGCGATGACGACATGTAGCTGCAAAAAATCTAACCTCGAAAAAATCAATAGGCCGTTCAAAAACAACGGG
>Ga0210025_1005004_pt1 | contig 10984 bp, 9 predicted proteins | sample CryGeyme20150102_FD_183989 | JGI IMG/M metagenome (GOLD analysis project Ga0210025, IMG submission 183989) | Groundwater microbial communities from Crystal Geyser aquifers in Utah, USA - Crystal Geyser metaG 2015-0102 (SPAdes) (version 2) | ecosystem: Environmental > Aquatic > Deep subsurface >...
TGCTCCATCGTGTCTATACAACGCCACGTTCTCCTTCAAATAGGGATCGACTCCGAATGATACCAAATCTTCGATATCGTGGACTCCCATTGCAGTTTTTTCTCCGCCGCTTTTACAACAGTCAATCTTGTCTTGTGTGACCATAAAATTGGCACGTAGCATCTGGCTTGTTCTTGCGGTTGTTAGTTGGCGATAATGAGGACAGGTTAATTTCTTAGTGGAGTTTCTTAAAATCCAAGCAGACGAGATTTGATCTCCTCCACCCGAAATATCGTCACCGTCGTCGTCTTCGTGCATGTCGTCGTCGTGCATGTCGTCGTCATCTTCCTGCTCCAACGATTGACCTATTCCAGTCTTGTCTCCAGGAAAGTATTCGGGTGGATTATTGTCATCGTACCTATAATCAATAGATTTCCAGAGTGCTTTCCTCATTTTTTCTGTATTTGCGACACGAATTTGACAAGCTGTCGTGACATTAACTTTACTAGCCGTGCTTTTGTAGTTTATCTGATCGCCTCCTTGGTCGGGCGGATTCTTGTTTCGGATATTCCTGTGTGTGAAGAATTTTAAAAAAATGATGGGTGAGTTGACAATTTCAAAACGTTAGATGGGGCGACAGCATGGAAAGACTTACGAATGGATGCACAACCGGTCTCGACTTCCCAGTACTGTCATTCGCGGCCTATAGGGTGTCTTTTTGAGTCTGTGCGCCAGGAGTTGAAGAGAAAAGGATTCAAATAAAAATATTTTCATGAGCATGACACTGTCGTAGTAAAAGCAAAGTAAGTATTAACTCGCCAGCAGTACTGTAGAGTACTTACGATGCCACCATTTGTGCCACTTGCGAATGAGTCCTTGAACAATATATAATACGAGGAAAGGGAGTCGTCGATATGTTGGATTCTCCATTGACTATTGCCTTCAATTTGTCAGCTTCATCGACCGTCTGTCCCCAAACACTCCGTGCATGATGTCGTTGCCATGCCAATACCGAACACAAAATAGCCGCACTCTTTCCTGTTCCAGTAGGACTTTCCAAGACGACGTGCCGTGAATTTTTGAGGGCCTTGATGAGGTGAATTGCCATTTGACGTTGAGGTTTGAGAATAGAAGGGTAAGGCCATCCGATCCGCACGCCTTCGACAAAAAAGGACGCATGAAGTCCCAATTGAGGAATATCTCCCTGCATTTGGCTTCGTTCAAATCGTTCTTTGCGTTGTAAATCTTGTGACGAAAATAGTTGGGAGGCCGTCTTGTTACTACCGCCAGTCGTCACTGTGTCATTGTTGTCTTTTGCTGCGATCGCAGCAGTTGCAACTGCTGCTGCTGCAGCTGCAGCAGCAGCAACAATTGCTGCTGCTGCTGATGTTGCTTTCGTCGATCTATTATTCAATTTTCGGTAGTTTTCGGACGACGCTTCTTCGGCCAAGACCAAGGCGTTCATCAAATTCTCGGCCAATACTTCGGTAATACGCATATCTTTGGGACTTCGTCCACGAGTTTGTTTGTTTCCATCGTTACTGTCTGTGTAAGCTTCGTTAAATGCCTTGGTATAATGATGATCGTGTGCTGTCTGTCCATGAAGTGTGGCGTAGGCTTTTTCCAACATGGTATATTCGTCGTCTTTTTCGCTACCATCATCATCGTCATCATCATCATCATCATTATCATGAACATGCTCAATACCCACTTCATTGTCGCAGCCGCCAACACCGCTGCTTTCATGGATTCGATTCTGCATCATAGCTGCTGTCGCTTGACGAGCATAATAGCTCTGAGCGGCAGTTGTATGCATAGAATGGTTATCATTAGGATGAAAATCATCCTCTTTTTTCTTCGGCGGAGAGTCCTGCAAATCGATTACTTCTGTTGGTTTGGATGTGGCAGTGCAATGAGATTCCCAATAACGGCAGTCCTTGGCTGGCTCATCACAAATAATACAATAGCACTTGTGACAGTACTTTGATTCGTTGTTTGCAAACTTGTGAACGGCACAATCCGGTTGTCTGTGCGGCAGATGCCTGTTGGGGTTGGTGAGATTGCTGTACAATTCCATTACACAATCATCCTTATCTTCAACATCAACATTTTCATTGTCGTCCTGTTGTTCGGCATCAAACAAAGCAGCGGCCACTCTGAATCGTGGAGGAGGCGTCAAGACTTGGACGTCGTCACTATTAGATCTTGCTTTCTTCGTCGGCATCGTCGCCTTCTTCTTCTTGGTACTGCTGCTGTAAGGATTGTGAATAGCAGCTGTTGCTACTCCTATTATGGATGAAGGACCGGGCGACTGAAATCCATAATGATTTTCCTTGCCCTCCAGTTGTCGTTTACTGGCTACTGTTTCTGTTTTATCTTCGTCGCGGTCCATGATCCTAGTGTTGTAATGAACAAAATTTTGTGTAGTAGTCTAGTCTCTAGCTAGCTAGTAGACTAGTCTAGTAGCTAGATAGCTACTCCTCTCGTTGTTTCGTACTCCGTACCTTTGATTACCGAAATAAAAAATACGAGTAATAATCCAATGACATAAAAAGAATAACTGTGCGATAAAGTAAAATTAAAATATTTACCTTTAACTCTAAACAAAAATAAAAACTTAAAAAAAAAATTATTTGACAAAGAACGGGCGGTTGAAAGTTGAAATCAAATTTTTGGGATCATCATTGTTTTGTCGAAGATTGTAGCGGAGAAAACAAACAACAGCACCCGCGCACCCGCGCTGTTGGTTCCTCATCATCAAAACCAATGGACATCTAAAAGAAAATGAATTAGATGCAGATTCACAAACTCAATACTCGAGCACACACGTATACAGTATACAGCACAATAGGAGAAACATAAAATGGGACGAAAGACGAAAGGATCGACCATTTTTCGGTCTGCGCACAATCAACTTGTTACGCGCAAAGCATTACATGCCCATCATGTGGGTCAAGAACAACAACAACAAGAATATTTGGAAATGAAAATCCGAAATCGTAGAAAACCCATTATGGTACGCAGTGTTGTCTTGCTGGCGGACAGACGGGGGGAAGGGAACTCAAGCATTGCTTGTGTGTGGGACCTTGACGTTTTTGTTTCGCCATTTTCTCATTCATCACAATCCCTCTCCTTCCCCCTCTCCCCCAGGTGGGCATCCAAATACAAAGTGGAAGACTGATAAATATCGATGTTTCACCCGATGACACACTGGATCATATCAAAGAAAAAATATGCATGAGAGAAGGGATTAGTCCTGATCAACAAGTATTATTCTGGAATGGAAAGAAGCTCTTAGACGGGACAGTCGATGAGCTAGGGATTTTGGCATCAGCAACTGTGTTTTTGACGCTCCGAAATTGGGGTGGTTAGCTAAAAACTACTGTAGTAGAATTTTGTGTGAATAATGGTCACGTGCATCACAGAACAAGTGTAGACGCTACTGAAGTAATGTATAACAGGTAGGAGGACTCTTGCAAGCTATCACCCATCCATCAAACCATCGAACCATCCATCCATCCATCCTATCCTTCCGAACGTAGACGATGAACAGCATCACCACAATGCTAGACTGCATGTGCGCTTTAAAAATACTCAATGAGAAGAACATAAATTTAATGATTCTTTTGTAGTTACAGTATACGTTTTTAAGAGTCGCGCAGATACATCTATGAAATAACTTCCGAAAAAAACACCATACAATACACGGCACGAAAGTATCTGTCGACCACACCGTCAAGGTCTGGTCGCTGTGATTGTCGGAAGGCCCTTTGTCACTGCTCGATGAGGTCACACATTGCACGAACGGACTTGTTTTTTTGCTTAAGCGGGTGTGGTTGCGGGTGTAGTTGCGGCTGTAGTTGCTGGTGTAGTTGCGGGTGTAGTTGCTGGTGTAGTTGCGGGTGTAGTTGCGGCTGTAGTTGCGGGTGTAGGTCCAGTCGTAGTTCTTGCAGTGGGTCCAGTCGTAGTTCTTGCAGTGGGTCCTGTCGAGCCTGGAGCAGTTGGAGCATTCGTACTCGGAGTAAGCGGAGTATCAGGACACGGGGGGAAAGCGCAGTTCAGTAGCGGATCTCGAACAAGAACCGTTCCATCGGGACATGTAAGGACATCAAAAGGACAACCAATGGGTACAAAAGTGGGGAAGCGAGTATTGTCAATGGGGTTTCGCATTCGCATGCGACGACGACGTCCACCTCTATTGTTGCCTCTGCCCTTGCTGCCTTTGCTGCCTTTGCTTCTACCACCTTTGCCGTAATAAGAGGAGTCACCGCGGTAGTCAATGCGAGCATTCATGCGACGACGTCCATTCATGCGTCTTCTGCGTCTGTTAACGTTATTCCCGCGTTGCTGCTGCAAGAGACGGTGAATGGGGTGGGTTTTCATTGAATCGGTAGCTTCTTCAGTGATCTCTTTAAGGAAAGAGATTCCTTTTTCTTGCTGCTGCCGAGCTTGTTGGGCGGAGACCAATGCGAAAAGCATGGCCAAGAGGGAAAGAACGAATCCAAGCTTCATTTTTCCTTTTTCCTTTTTGTCTTTTTCGGGATTTTTTTTTGCTGCAAAGGATATCCGGTTTAAAAAATAAATAATTGTGGACTATTCAATATTTAATGCGAATCCGCCCGAAACAGCAATCTTAGTAGTTATTAGAAGTGCTCTCGTTCGAATCATGTAAAGCCTACAAGACCAAGTTGTCGAGACATCCTCGAAAAAATCGTGAAATTTAGCGACTCCTTCATGTCCTTTGCTTTAAGCGAACCACTCATCTCTGATCTGAAAATTTCAATATCAGGTGATTTTTTGTCGCAAAATAATTGTTTTCCAGAATGAAATTTGCAGACCACAAAAATTTGACTCAAAACGCTGCCCTGGTATCTTTTCAAGTCCCTTTCGTGATTGAACCTCCAGTAAATCTAAAACTCGAGGTCGTCGGAACCGACTCGGCTGTACACTGTGCTTTGCTAGATACTGGTAGAGCTACTTCTACTTCTCCTCTACATCAGCAACGACGGAAATGGTGTTTTGACTTTTTAGTAGTCTACTTGATGTTGATTGTTGATCTCTCTCCTTCACAGTACCGAAAACAACATCTGCAGCCTTCGTCGTGACGCTGCAATTGAAATACCCAGCTTCGAAGCCTTCTGGAACGTTGGAACCAGTCGACGAAATAATATGAGACCTATCGAACTGAGGCTCTTCCTAGTTATCTTTCACATTGTCTGCTTGTCCGTGTACATGATCCCTATCTTAACACACACCTTCACAACGCAACAAAAACACAAACATGAGATGAATCGGGTAGCAGTATTGGATGAATCGCACATTATGTCAGAAAATAATCATGATATTAATGGAGATGCATCTCTAGAAACTATCTTTACCAACGACTATTGGGGCCGACCAATGAACAGTCCGAGCAGTCACAAAAGTTGGCGTCCTTTGACTGTGCTGTCCTTTCGATGGTCAACGTCTTCCTCAAACTCCCCGGCGCACCAACTATTCATTCATCGACTTTTCAATATTGTGACACATGCGGCCATTGCCGAATTGGTTGGATCCTTGAGTGTCGAATTGGTGAAAGGGTTCCTACCTTTAACAGCCATGGATGCAGCATCGGCAGAGGCGTTCACAACCCTGTTATACGTAATATCCAAGGGATTGTTTGCACTGCATCCGACTCATGTTGAAGTTACCGCTAATGCGGCAAATCGACCGCATTTGCTGGGGGCTCTCTTTGCTGTGGTTCTGTCCTCGCCGAATATTTCCTGGGGTCTTTTTCTGGCGGCTTTGGCGGGTGGATATTTGTCCAGTGAATCCTTCCTCTTCACTATTCCATCTATTACTGTGACATTAATTCTGATTGTGGTGTCACAACTGCTGTACCAACGAAAACGAAAGGAGATTGAAAACCGAAAACAATCCACTAATGACAAAAACTTGGAGATTGAACAAGAAAACAATTTCTTTAGCGATGTGATGGTGGCAGTTCTTCCACGCACCTTTTTACTTGTCTTATCTGGTTTCGTTTACTTTGGAGGACGATATGCGATGGACTGGTTAAATATTCCAGAAGGGTTGATTCGACCAGCCGAAAATCCATTTTATCGACTGGAAGGCGCTACCCGCTTTCGGAGTTACGTTTATGTTTTAGGCATTCACATGGCCAAATCGTGGAGCCTGGATTTTATTGGCTTTAGCCATGAATACGGTCATGCATGTATCTTACCGATTACAACATGGGGCGATGTTCGCTTCATAACCACCGTTATTGGTTTGGCAACGTTAGCATTCAGCCTGTTGATCGCAATGTACAAAACATACAATACACGACCTTTGGTGACGGCCCTCATCCTTTTACAATTAGGCTGGTGGGTAACACTTTTTCCCATTTCTGGCATTATTAAAGTCGGTACTTTTATCTCCGATCGAATCGTGGTGGCATCGACCGTCTCCACTTGCATTGTTCTTGGCATACTGTTTACATCCTCGATCCTCCCGATCAACCAAGGACCTTTCTACTCCGCCACCACGCTCCCAAAGCAACAACGATCGAGGTCACCAATGTCTTCCAAGGTTACCATATTTTTGGTGTTAATAGTGTGTTATCAATGGCGAGTTGTGCACATGCGTACAATGGACTGGATGGGATGGATTCCTCTTCTGAATAGTGCACTCAAGACATGTCCTCGATTTGCCAAGGCACATTTAGAACTTTCCAAAATTAGCAATGGATTGTACAAAGAGGAGTTCAATCTCACAGAGTCGCGTCGGCATGTTGAAATGGCGGAAGAATTTGATCCTAATTTTTGTGACGTCCATCAACAATACGCCCAAATAGCAATTCAAGAGAACAAGTATTTAGAGTTCGAAGAACGCTTGAGTAAGGCCGTGACGTGCACCTTTACCAGTGGTGGCGCTGCTGAATTGTGGCAACGATACTGGAAAATAACACTGGATCCCCAACAAAATTCGAATCAACAGCAATTGCAAGCTGCCCAGCAACGATACCAAAGATACATGACGGAAATCCAAAAGGCTATTGATGCTGAAGCCAAGCGAGCAGAAGAGGAAGAAAGGTTACAAATTCAAAAGAAGAAATCCCCATTCTTTTGGGATCAGAAGTCATTGTAGCTCGGTAATATGCTATGGTATAAATAAACAATCGTCGCTTCTCTGAATACTGTACTATTTTGGAGTATCTCATGGGAGTATTCGTAGCTGCTACTACTCGATTACGAGCAGCAGTAAATATTATAAACAAAAGCAGTATACCTACTGTACCTTGATTTCAATGCCGTACTTTTTTAGTGCTCCTCGGGTAGTACGTAGATTACAGTAGTGAGCGATAGTTCAATTTTCTTTTACGGGTTTTGATGTTTGCGAGTACCAGGCAGTGTATGCATGCTGCCAACAATGCTGTAGACTCCTGTCGTATCACACTACACACTCCACCACTTTCATCACAAAATTTTTATTAATATTATTTTCTTTGACCTTTGACAAACCTTGCACAGCACAGTTCATCATAATATTACAAACCTTTTATTCGATGAACAACCAACAGCACTTGGGATCGTCAGCTAGAGAATTACTTCTTGAACTGAAACGAGGAAGCGGTGGCGATGCTACTGCAGCGGATAGCAAGAACTATGTTTTACCTGCCTACAATGACGTTTTGGTGCGAACTTGCATTGATGACATGAACGGTCATATGAATGTCATGGCAGATATTGCAGCCCAAACCAAGATAGAAAAGGAGCAACGCAATAGAGATGGTCGATCTTCCTTGGCCAGCAAGCCTGCGGATCTGAGACCTTCTTTGTTTCTCCATGAAGCTGCTTTTTATCGTCACAAGAGATGCTTGTTGACCTACCACCAAGTTCGTTTGAACAGCATTCAGGATATGTACTGGCAACAAGGCGGACAGCAAGGCAACGTTAACGAAAATTTATCTCCGATGGAACAAGAATTTCAACAGAATTATCACAAATTAATCCAAACCTACTGCGATGGCGTCGACCTGGACTTGCATGCTCTGTCAGCTCCTCCCTTGCCCCAAGATCGCGTGCAGGTGCGGGTTCTTCGAGACGATGTTTTTGGAAAGGATAGAACGATTGCCCTGGACAGTGGAACCTTTGTCACTTTTTCTAAGGGAAGTACGCATTTCCTCCTGTTTTCAGATGTGGAAGAGTATTTGCATCAGGGATATTTGGAGCTCCTCGAGGGAGAAGAGCAGGGCATGTAGTGTGAAGGAGAACGAGGTAGGGTAGATGAAGATTACACCAACCTACTTACAGCCCAATGAACTTCGTTTCATGTCATATTCTGCATCTTTTAGCATTGTTGCATTATCGACTCGTTGTCATCTAGGTAGACACTGGATGATCAGCAACGTCCTCGTCTGGGATACACCTTTCCTCTCCGGATATTCGTCCTTCAGCCGTCAGGACCCAAACCGTCTCGACTCCTGCATCGTCCTTGACAACTTCCAAGACTTCAGGATACGTTGCATTCATACCTCGACTCATTCCCACATCAATCCTCCACGCCTTCCCGTTGAGAGCACTATTGATACGAGATTGAGGCGTATGTCCCATCACCATCCGACTTGCTTTCAGTCTTTCAAGTACTTCGTCTGTTGTACATACGAGTATAAGAGAGTGGAGTAAGTAAAAAAAAGAATCATAAATGATGACGAAATCTACCAAAGATTACATTTACTGCTGTGATAATCGTACCTAGCATTTGACTCGCTTCCTCGTTGTGAGGCACATCATCTGGCGGGTCACTGTAACATCTCATCCAGATGGGAGAATAAGCGTTGTCATCTCCCTCCAAAAAGAAATCAGGCATGGATGAAATATAAGTCCGCAACCGGCCGTCTGGGTCGTTGGGGGGCACGAAAAGACTCCGTCTCCCTACTCTGGGCGCCTTTTTTAAGATCCATTCTTGTGTCTTCTCATTCATCCCCGCAATTCCACCAAAGCGATCCAAATGTTCCGGTGCCATTCCTGCGTGAACCAGAATAGTCTTGCCCACTTGTACGGCAATTTTAAAGGTGGATAAAAAATCTTTCGAAAGCAAGCCACCAGGTTCCATGGCAGCCCAGCGAGCAGCAACCTTTCTCGGATGCAGCAAAACCCCACTTGTAACCAAATCGTTCAATAGTCGTGCTTGCCTCCAATCGCCTTCTGTTTTTTGGAAATATTCATCCAAGTACTGTCCAAAGGCAGTTTCAAAATGATCATCTATTCCATCATCATAGTCCAAATTCTCAAAATATCGCTCTTGGTCTAATTGGAAAAAGCCAACACTGGTCCACAGCTCGTGGTTGCCGTGAAGCAATATGACTCTGCCTCCGACAGTTTCAGCCTGGCGTGATAATTCCGCCAAGAGATGCCAGCACGACAATTCGTTGGGACCCCGATCCAAGACATCTCCAATTTGAACCAAAATGGCATTTCCACCGGTCCACACAAAGGATCTTCCACAGTCATTTTCTCCTTCTCCGCGTTCCTTAGTGTCGCAGTGTTCTTCTACTAAACCTGCCAATAGCAATGCGTTAAGCATTTGTTGAAAATCTCCGTGTACATCTCCCAGTGCCACCAAACGCTGTCCGGGTTCCAAGTCAATTTTATCTGGATGCGTAGGTATTCCAGTGTAGGGATACAGACAAGCAGGGATTTCTGTTTGTGCCACTGCTGTTGGATCACTGCTCTCTTTTGATAGATCATTTCCAGTTGAATAACGCCGTGGTGCAGATTGCTGCCAAGGACGAAGCCACTTATTGTTGACATTGGTTTGGCATGATATTATTAACGCACGGGACGATTGATTGATGTTTGCCGAAGCATAATAGTGCCGTCGAGACAACTGCCTTTTGTCGAATGAAATTCCATCATGCTGCAACGTAGCAGATGACCCTGTTATACCTATCAAGTAGTGTCTTCGGAGCAAAGCATTTTCGGAGAGACTTCGGCGGCATATAGTTCCAGCGTGAGAGGCCAGCCAAAACGAGAATGTCATGCTCAGCGAATACTGATCTGCTATCTGCTTGTATGTGGATGAAGGATGAAGTACAGGGTACAGGGTACGCAGTAATATCAAAGGACAGGATTTCGTCCACAATGTTTTACCGTTGGACACAACTATCGTTGTATTGTCTCTGGAATCTTTTGCGATTTTAAACGCGAGGAAAAGAACACGAGCAATACGCGAGAAATAAATAATAATAGTGAACAATGAATGACACCACTGTCACTGGCTGTCGTCTTCTACTAATTCTTGTTGTTGGAGAATTTTTTGGGGGCAAGCACACAATTCTGAAAACTCATTAGCGTCAGTATTAATATAAGGTTAACACATTGTAAAGGGTTATTGATGTTTTTTCCCTCTTGGCCACGCATGCACCTAATTTTTAATTACAGCAGTCTAGCGTAGTACTAGTAGTAGTAGTCTACTAGCTACCACGACTATTAGTTTACTACTGGTACCAGGGTACCTGGTACAGTAATTAAAAAACCCAGCATCGATCAAGCGCTCCAAAAGCTCTGATGCACAACAATACATTGCAGTATTATTTTTATTTCGTCACACAACCTCCGACTATTTTTTGAGCAGTTTTCATTCCTACCACTCTGAAAACCAATATAAGGTCAAGTTCAGCAGTTAACTTACAGTTTCATGGATTTATGGCCGATTGACTTCAAACCGGATTCATCTTAAAGCCCTTTTAAAGAGCTATTCATTGCTGTATAGAAAGTATGGGAAGCATTGGCTTGAACGTCTTATTTGAAGCCTCACATTTTAACCTGCAAAAAAAACCTTGCTAATTCGTTAATCGGCTTCTTAGATAAACATTGAAATAATACACCATGGCTGATATGAATGATGTAGAGGAGGTTAAGACGCGTCTAAACCTCACTCCAAGTCAAAGGAAGCAAAGCAGTGTTTCTTGCCTTGCTTCGTCTCATGCACCAAGGAAGCACTCTTCCAAAGGGTTCACAAG
>Ga0210025_1005009_pt1 | contig 10974 bp, 6 predicted proteins | sample CryGeyme20150102_FD_183989 | JGI IMG/M metagenome (GOLD analysis project Ga0210025, IMG submission 183989) | Groundwater microbial communities from Crystal Geyser aquifers in Utah, USA - Crystal Geyser metaG 2015-0102 (SPAdes) (version 2) | ecosystem: Environmental > Aquatic > Deep subsurface >...
GCCTTTCAGACGAGTTATCGTTTTTTAACCGAAGACATTCAATCTTGGTCTTTTGGATTAGGGATTTATCACGGTGACTTTAGTGTCGACTTTGCTTTTCTTCCTTTAGATACTGGTTTTAATCCTGCCTATTCTTTGGGAATGCGTTATCAATTTTAAGATTATAAGTGGAGTTTGGGATTAGTTTATAATTTTAGAAGGTTCTTGGTGAATGGGGTAGTTTTCTTTAAATGTGGTGTGTTCATCTTGGAGTATAAACTCCTTTTATTTTCTCGCAAATAATTATTTTTTACAATCTTGGCACGATTGGATAATCGCGCCAGAATTAGTCACGAATGGACAATCGCACCTGATTAATTTTAAGATTATAACCCAATTACGGGTTATAAAATCAATGCGCGTCTAACCAATTATCTCCAGTTCCTGCTTCAACTTTTAAGGGCACAGATAAACTCATTGCCGATTCCATAGCTTTTACGATAATCGATTTAGCTATTTCCATTTCTTCAATTGGTGCTTCAAAAACTAACTCATCATGAACCTGTAAAATCATTCTTGTTTTAAGTCCAGCTTTTCCTTTTTCTGTTTCAAATTTAAGCATTGCTAATTTAATTAAATCCGCAGCGGAACCTTGAATTGGAGAATTGATGGCCGTTCTTTCTGCAAACCCACGAATATTAAAATTGGAAGCATTAATATCAGGAATTGGCCTTCTTCTTCCCGTTAATGTTTTTGCATATCCATTCTGTTTTGCGAAAAACACACAATCTCCCATAAATGTTTTTACACCTGGAAAACGGTCAAAATAGTTTTTAATCATCGCTTTTGCTTCTGAATTTTCAATTCCTAATCTGCTTGCTAAACCGTAGGCTGAAACTCCGTAAGGAATGCCAAAGTTCACTTCTTTTGCTTTTCTTCTGTGATCTGAAGTCACTTCATCAAGTGATTCTAAATGAAAAATCTCTTTTGCTGTTCGTGAGTGAATATCTTCATTATCCAAGAAAGCTTGTTTCATCGCTTCGTCTTTTGCCATATCAGCAATTACACGCAATTCAATTTGAGAATAATCGGCAGAAATAAGAACATTTCCTGGTTCAGGAACAAAAGCTTTACGAATTTCTTTTCCTCTTGAGGTACGAATTGGAATATTTTGAAGATTTGGATTCGAAGAAGATAATCTTCCAGTTGCCGCAATATGCTGATTAAAATCGGAGTGAATTCTTCCCGTATTTGGATTAATCAATTTAGGTAAAGCATCGATATACGTGCTTTTTAATTTGCTTAAGGTTCTATAACTCAAGATTAAATCTGCAATTTCGTATTTAACAGCTAATTGACTCAATACATCCTCTGAGGTCGAATATTTACCTGTCGCGGTTTTCTTTCCACTTGGTAATTTTAGCTTTTCAAATAATACTAATCCTAATTGTTGAGGTGAGTTAAGGTTAAATCTCTCCTCAGCTTTTTCAAAAATTTCTTTTTCTAAGTCCTGAATCTCAACATCCATCACTACAGAAAGTTCTTTCAATAATTGAGTATCAATTTTAGCTCCAATCATTTCCATGTGTGCTAAAACTCGAATTAGAGGAAATTCAATAGAATAAGTAAGTTCATGAAGCTCTAAATTTTCTAACTCTTTCTTAAATAATTGAGCTAACTGAAATGTAACGTCTGCATCTTCCGCTGCATAATCTGAAACAACTTTGGCATCAATATCTGCCATACTTAATTGTTTTTTTCCAGAACCAATTAAGGTTTTGATTGAAATCGGCTCATAATTCAAATATTTCCTTGAAAGTGTGTCCATTCCCACTTTTTGATTTGGATCAATCAAATAAGCCGCAATCATGGTATCAAATAGCTTTGATTTAATTTCAATACCATTTTTCTCTAGCATGATTAAATCGTATTTAAGATTCTGAGCTATTACCGTTTTGGATTCATCAGCAAAAATTGGTTTAATTTTTTCTAGAACTTCTTCTTTTTTTAAACTTGAATGAATGAGATCTATATAAAATGCTTCACCTTTTTTGAATGCGAAAGAAAGTCCAACTAATTCAGCTAATAAAGGATCGGTTCCTGTTGTTTCCGTATCAAAACAAAACTCATCTGCTTCAAAACATTTATTGACTAAAGAATCTACTCCTTCCAGATCTTGAACTAAATGATAAGATACATTTTCAGTATTAAACACTTCATAGGTTGTTTCAGGCTCATTTTCAATGGAAGTAAACAAATCATTTGGTTTATTTTCATCGCTTGTGTTTGCTGTTCCAAATAAGTCAACCTGTCCTGCTGAGTTTACTTTTTCAATGGGTTTATTCGGTTTAGGTTCAGTATTTGAAGCTGAATTTAGGCTGTATTTTGCCGTTAAACTTCTAAATCCCATTTCTTTATAAAATTCACTTAGAGCTTCAGCATCTGCTCCATTCCATTCATACAGTTCCCAATTATCAAAACCAGGAACTTCTGTATGAATCGTTACCATTTCTTTTGATTTTAAGACTAATGCGGTGTTTTCAATAATATTATCTCTTTTTTTGCCTGCTTTTATTTTATCAACATTAGCAATTAAGTTTTCAATTGAACCGAATTCATCAATCAATAATGGAGCGCCTTTTTTGCCGACTCCAGGCATTCCGGGGATATTATCAGCGGTGTCGCCAATTAGAGCTAAAACATCACGTACTTTTTCAGGTTTCACTCCGAAATAATCGACAACACCATCAATTCCAATAATATCAAAACCTTTTGCAGCATTTAGAGGTTTGTACAATTTCACGTTTTCGGTTACCAACTGCATAAAATCTTTATCTGGTGTAACCATAAAAACATCTGCGCCATCTAAACCTGCTTTTAATGCTAATGTGCCAATAATATCATCCGCTTCATATCCATCTAATTCTAAATTAGCAACCTTGTAACGATTCAGCATTTCTTTTATGTAGGGAATTCCTTCTCTCAATTCATCAGGTTGTGGCGGTCTGTGTGCTTTATAGTTTTCATCCATTTCATGACGAAATGTTGGTGCGTGTGTATCCCAAGCAACAGCAATGTGACTTGGTTTTTCTAATTCTAATAATTGTTCCAGAGTGTTTGCAAACCCAAAAATTGGCCCCGTTGATAAACCTTCTTTATTTTTTAGATTTGAACTAATAAATGCAAAATGTGCTCTGTAGGCTAAGGCCATTCCATCCAATAAAAATAATTTTTTGTTCAACATGAGTAAAATTGATAAACTTTTTCGTGTACATTGCGATAAACCGCAGCGGTGGACAACAGTCCGAGCCTAAAAGATATTCAATTCGATTAAGAAATTTTATCAATGTCTAATAAAAACGACTCTTCCAAAGCTTTTGACAGAACAAAACGTATTTATAAAGAATACACAGAGGATATTACTCGTGAGCGTTTAGGAAAAGAATTACTTGCTGATACAACACGTATAAAAAAATTGTATCGTGAAGCTGTTGGAGACGACATTGATCCACTTACTGGTGAACAAGTTGGTTTGATCACAAAATTCACACGATTTACAGGTGCTTTAAGTAAACGATTAAATCCCAATCGTAGAATTTTATTTGGCGGTAGTATTTTATTTTTTGTGGCGAGCTTTTGGAATTCAGGTTTAATTTCAACAGCACTTCTTAGCCTTTCTTTTTTGGGTTTTATTACAAATATGATTTTAGAACTTTTGGAAAAAACGGATGCAAAACGAGAAATCGACTTTGCTAGAGACATTCAATTAAGTTTATTACCAAGTCCTGAAGACAATAATACGGAACTTGAAATTGCATCTTTTGCAAATACAGCAAATGAAGTCGGTGGAGATTATGTCGATGTAATTCATACCGATAAAGGTACTTTTGTAATAAATGCTGATGTTTCTGGAAAAGGCTTATCTGCTTCTTTATATATGGTTAGGATGCAAGCAATGGTGCATTTGCTTGTTAATCAAGGGGTTACAAGTCCACGCCAACTATTTTTAGAATTAAACAATTACATTAAATCTGGAATTCGTGATAAAACGTTTGTTACAGCCTGTGCATGTTTCTTCCCCAAAAATGAATCCCATTTCTATTTTGCACGTGCAGGTCACAATCCTCCTATTTTGTACATAAAAGAAAAAGATGCGACTATTACTTTAAAAACTCCAGGTTTGGCTTTAGGAATGGCTCCTACTTTTCGTTTAGAAAAACATTTAAAAGAAGCGACCATAAACTTTTCTGCTGGAGATAGTCTTTTAGTTTATACTGATGGACTAAATGAAGCAAGAAATGCTGATGGGCAAGAATATGGTGAAGGTAAATTAATTTCAATTATGGAAATTTACGGGGCTTTAGACTCCAAAACCATCACTCAAAAAATTCAAAACTCACTCGACATTTTTATTGGTGAAGAGCAACAACTAGACGATATCACATTTTCAGTTATTCATAAAGTGGTCTAATTCTCATTTTACTAAATCGAATTAAATTGCGTCTTCAGTATTATGATTATGATTACATTTCCTGAATAGTTTTGGCTTAAGAATTCATTCAAAAAGTTCCGCTAAATTCGGATTAAATATCATTTCAAAGAACAGTTATTCTGTGTACCTCGAAGCGAAATCATGAATAAAAATATCTAAGAGCTTATGATTCTGTGTTTCTGATTGATGACTTTAATTTTCAACTGTTTCTTGAAATACTTACTTTTCCGAATCCGGTTTTTAACTACACTTTTGTAAATTTTTGAGATTTTTTCGTTATTACCCAAGAATCTTCCGAATGAACCTTAATTACTGTTCAAAAACACGTAACAGTAATTTAAATATTACGATAGATTCAATATATTCTTCTAAACAACACACTTTTTAGGATTCCCTATGAAAAAAATTCTTTTTTTACTTTGTTTATTGAATGTCTACTCTATTGGGTATTCACAAGATGCTGATTTTAAAAGACGTGCAAATGATGCCTTTACTGAAATAACAGAGGGTAAACTTTCTTTACACTTTATTGATGCACTAACTGGCAATCCTATTCAAGGGGCAAAAGTTTCAATTGAAGGAATTGGTGAAGGAATAACCGATTTTAAAGGAAGTGTGAAATTTGAGCCAACTGAACCTAACATTATTTATAAAATCTTTTTTGAACATCCAAAATACATTCCTAGTGCTGGTGAAATTGAAGTAATGGCTGGTACATTATTCTTGAATAGATTCAGCATATCTCCTTTAATGGAAATCAACAATTTAAGAATTGTAGTTGATTGGGCTGATAAACCTGCAGATTTAGATGCAAATTTTGTTAAGACTGGCGGTTATCATATATCTTACAGAACAAAAAAAGTGAGTGATGATGGTGAAGCGCAATTAGATAGAGATGATAGAGATGGCAATGGTCCTGAAACGATAACTGTATTTAAAACAAATCATTACGATAAATATCACTATTACATTGAAGATTATACTAACCGCTCAAAATCAAAAAGCAAAGACTTATCCAAATCTAGAGCTATTGTTCGAGTTTATGGAGAAGGTCGCTTAATGATGTCGGTTCAAATTGATAGAAATGCAGGGCGAGGAAATCGATGGGATGTTTTCGAAATTGTAAATGGACAGATTAAAGTAATAAATCAGGTTAATTAAGTTTATCAGACCTATTAACATCTTATTTTAAAGGCTGAAAGATATCTCTCAGCCTTTATAGTTTCTAAGAGCGGGATTTTTATCCAATATTATGATGCATATTCCGTTTATGAATCTTATATTCCAAATTCTGATTTCTTTTTCGGTTTAGAATTTAAATTTAACTCCGTTTACTTAATGGCTTAAATTAGTTTTAAAAATGAAACATTAATCACCCCCACTTTTATAGTTTTATTTATATCAACACGATACTATGCAGTTAAAACGCTTTCTTTTACCAAATATCATATCACTTACTTTAATAACGGTATTATGGTTTTCCGGTGTTGAACCGGTTTTTTCGAATCAACCAAATCCTAGAACACATTTACAAAAATACATTCAAGTTCAGCGCCAAATTCTTGATAATTATGTAGATAAGGTTGATATTGACTTTCTGTATAAGAATAGCTTAAAAGGTTTTGTTAAACGAATGAAAGACTCTACTCTCGTTTTAACAGACACACCACTCGATACTGCAAATTTTGATCAATTTCAAGTAAGTGATTTACGACAAGCTGTTGGAAGATTTGAAAAAGCTTATTTGTACCTAGCGGAAAAAAGCCCAGAAGAAGATTTAGATAAGCGCACAGAAGATGCTATTCGTTATATGTTTAAGGACTTAGATCCTCACTCTATTTATATCGAGAAAGAAGATAACGAACGCATTCAAGAAGAGTTTGATGGTAAATTCCAAGGAATTGGTGTTCAGTTCGATATTGTAAATGACACCATAACAGTGGTTACTCCTTTAACAGGAGGTCCTAGCGAATCGATTGGAATAGAAGCTGGTGATAAAATTGTCACCATTGACGACTCATTAGCGGTAAAATATACCAATGAACAGGTTATCAAAAAACTTCGTGGACCCAAAGGTTCTAAAGTGAATGTCGGTATTAAACGCTATGCACATTCAAATTTAATCCCGTTTACTATTATTCGTGACGATATTCCGATTTATACTGTTGATGCAAGTTACATGCTAGATGACAAAACAGGTTATATCAAAATTAATCGTTTTGCGAGGAATACTTACGATGAATTCATTTCTGCAATGACTGATTTAAAAGAAAAAGGAATGAATCGCCTTATTTTAGATTTGCGGAATAATGGTGGTGGATTTATGGATCAAGCCCTAAAAATTGCGGATGAGTTTTTGGCTCGTGATATGAAATTATTATCAACTCAGGGTAGAAAATCACGATTTAATCAACAATTTGTTGCTGGTGACGATGATGCTTTTGTAGGAAAACCATTAATGGTTATTATAAATGAAGGCTCTGCATCTGCATCTGAAATAGTTTCGGGAGCCATTCAAGATCATGATATTGGTCTCATTGTTGGTAGACGATCTTTTGGTAAGGGCTTAGTTCAACAACAATATGAATTAGTTGATGGAAGTAGTATTCGTGTTACCATTTCAAAATATTATACTCCATCAGGTAGATTAGTACAAAAACCCTACTCAAATGGTCGTGAAGATTATGCCTATGAATTAATTAAAAGAAAAAACAAAGCTTCTTCAGACGCTGTTGAGTTTGTAGAAAAAGCCCCAGATTCACTAAAATTTCTTACCGATGCAGGTAGAACCGTATATGGTGGTGGTGGAATTATTCCAGATCATATTGTTGAAGAAGATACTACTCAAAGTTCAATCTTAGGTTTAATGCGCAGAAAACGCCTTGATTTAGAATTCACATTGAGCTATATGGAACAAAACGGTAAAAATATTGAAAAGAAATTTAACGGGGATTTAGTAAAGTTCAGAAATGAATTTAAATTCACAGACAAGGACATGGTTGATTTCAATAATTTATTGATAAAAAACGGTTACACTGAGAATGATACGACCTTAAAACCTACCCTTCGCGCAGATTCATTATATGCTCCTGTTGGAACTTTCAATAAAGAGCGTTGGATAGCTGAAGGTTTCTTAAAATCATATATTGCAAGACAAGTTTGGGGGCCATCCTCTTTCTATCAAGTCTATAATGATGTATTTGATACCACTTTAAAAGAAGCCATGAAACTTTGGGATGAAGTGAATCAATTAGCTGAATATCGAAAAAATCATGTTTCGAATATGAAATAAAAAAAGGGAGTCATTTGACTCCCTTTTTTGTTTAAAAGAATCAAAGAAATTATTAATCTGCCTTTCTGCCGCAATCGTCTGTGTTTGTTGCACAACTCGGGATCATTCGTCATACCTGCGAAAGCAGATTCGAAGAACTACATAGTGATGTCTCAGTCTAATTGGGAATTATGTAATTTACTGATTATGCAGAACTTATGAGACTTATAAAAAAATGATATTTGGTAGAGATTTCTCTGCGATGTTATTCGAATCGTTTTTCAATGATACCGAAGGCACTGCGTAGCCAAATGACAGTACGTTTTTAAGTTGTGTAACAAGCACGTCCGCTCGTGAAAATCCACATTCTGGCACAAGCATCCGCTCTTGACAATCAAATTCTGGCTCGAGCGTCCGCTTGTGAAAATCCATTTATTATTAACTACTTACAATACTTTTAAGAATCATTTACTCCAAGATGTGATTGTAAAAAAATAAATTATGAATTTGATTATTGTTTTATTTCAAATTGTTTGATGTGAACCTATTTTCATCAGAAGTAATTCAATTCCTTTATTTTTAAACGTTTGAATGCTGTTTTCGTGATCAATTTTTATTAATTCAAACGTATCATAGTGCATTCCAATCACTTTATGAATACCCAACCATCCCGCAGCTATTGAAGCATCTTCGGCATCCATTGTAAAATTCGATCCAATTGGTAAAAAAGCGAAATCGATTTTATGTCTTTTGGGAATTAACTTCATATCTCTAAATAAAGCTGTATCACCTGAATAATAAAATGCTTTCTTTTTTGTAGAGACAACAAAACCAACAGGATTGCCACCATAGGTTCCATCAGGAAATGAAGAAGAATGATCTGCACGGATAATTTGCATAGTAAATTCTGGGAATTTGACAAATCCACCTGTATTTACCGGATGTGTATTCACTATTCCCTGCTTTGCTAACCATGTATGAATTTCCCAAACTGCAACAACTTTTGCATTAGATTGGTTTGCTATTCGTACTAAATCAGCAATATGATCCTCGTGGGCATGTGAAACGAGAATATAATCAGGGTTTATCGATTCTATGTCTATTGACTTTGCTAGTTCATTTGGCGATATAAATGGGTCGAATAGTACTTTGCAATGTGTTAAATCGACCATAAAGCAAGAGTGACCGAAATACGTAATTTTCATAATTTCTCCTTTATTGGGTAAAAAAGACTTTAGATTTAAGATAATCTATATTTAGATTGATTATGAAAGTAAACTTAGTTTGGAGTAAGAATTGTCTTATAGTTCAAATTAAAGCCACAAAATGATTTCAGATCTATTTTTATTTTAAAATCTTAATGTTGAATTAGAAAACATAAAATTTAGCTTTGAAGCTATTAATTAGAAGATTCAGAACTTAGAACAGGCTCCAGAAAGTCAATATTTTCGGTTTGTACTCTTCCAAATCATGCAAATTCGCCGAATAATTTGCTAATCACTACTGTCGGAGAATACTCAAACTTTTGGAATCAAAAAAAAGCCTTCCTTTCTTATTGTATTCTAATTGGACAATAGATTTTTAAATCGCTATAGTTGGTTATCAAATATCATCTTTTTTATAAACAGCTACAAAATGCAAAAAACTACACCTTGCTCGCTTTCGTTTATTTTTTTGCTTCTATTTTATACTGAATTTTTATTTGGGCAAAAACAACCTAACTCAACTTATGATACCTATTCAGAGATTATTGAAAATATTCAATATTCAAAACCTGATTCTGTAATTTATATTAGTAATTTGATAATTGATTTAGCAAAAATAAAAAATGATTCATTAAGTATAGCTCGATCATGGAGTGCTATTGGAAGAAGTTATTATATAAAAGGTAATTATTCGGACTCAAGAAAATTTTATGTTGATGCTTCTAACTATTTCGAAAGACAGAATTTATGGTATTATTATGCCATTGCATTAAATGGTGTTGGTTTAAGTTTCGCTGCGATCGAAGACCATGAAGTAGCTTTACCCTATTTTAGAAAATGTATCGAGATTTATTCGATTTTAGGTGATAGTTCGGCATTAACCAAACCTTATTTTAATATAGGAATATCGTATAAAGACAAGGCCTATTACGAGAATATACCAACGCTTTTTGACTCAGCACTCTACTATTTTGACTATTCTAAGACCTTAGCAAATCGGTATAACAATCGACTTATGGCACTAAGAATATCAGCTTTAGAAGGTGAACTCTACTTTTTTATGGGAAAGTACACTTTATCACTTCAAGAATATGAAAAATCAATAAGTCTAATAACCGATAAAGACGAATGGGATAAAGGCTTTGTTTTAGGAGGAATTGCTGCATCTAATTTTAAATTGGGCAACTTTGACGAAGCTATTAAATATGCTAATCAAGCTGTCAAAATTCAACAAAAGTTGGGTGCTAAATGGGAAGAATCTAGAGTTCAACAGTATTTATACCAAGCTTATGAAGCAAAAAATAGATATTCAGAAGCTATGGAATCTATGAAACGCTATTCTGAACTAATTACTGAAGTATTTGGTGAAAGACGTTCTAAAGATGTAACTGCTTTAAATCAAGCTTTAGTAGAATTGGAAAAAAATAAATTACTATTTGAGAACGAAGCTAAAGAAAATCAATTATTTATCCAACATTTGATAATAAGCTTTCTTGGCGTTTTCCTAGCCCTTTCGCTATTTAGCTTTTGGCGATTACATAAAAAAAACAAAAAGATCTCCGAACTTAAACTAATTGCAGATTTAAAGAACGATGAGCTTAATCATATTAACAAGCTAAAAAATGATGTTATGTCGGTAATTGGCCATGACATGATTAATTTAATGGGCTCAATGGATGGATTCTTAGATTTAGCAAAATCTAAACAATTAAGTAAAGATGAGTTTGATGCCGTTGCACCAATGCTTTATGAGAATGTGGTTCGGATTCAAATTACTTTTAATAATTTATATCGTTGGGCTTTGTTATCAGACGGAAAAAAAATTACTACTTTTGAAAAAGCAGACTGTTTTAAAATAATTAAAGAACTTGAATTTTTATTTGAACCCTTATTTAAAATTCAAGATTTTTCATTTATAAATACGGTTCATCCTGATTGCACAGCAGCAATTCATCCTGATTATTTAAGGCTTATTGTTCGGAATTTAGTTCATAATGCTGGAAAATTTACGCCTAAAGGAGGTTCAA
>Ga0210025_1005010_pt1 | contig 10973 bp, 9 predicted proteins | sample CryGeyme20150102_FD_183989 | JGI IMG/M metagenome (GOLD analysis project Ga0210025, IMG submission 183989) | Groundwater microbial communities from Crystal Geyser aquifers in Utah, USA - Crystal Geyser metaG 2015-0102 (SPAdes) (version 2) | ecosystem: Environmental > Aquatic > Deep subsurface >...
AAGCGCTGAAACAAGTAAAAATGCTTATTTTGTTCAAGTCAGACCTTCGGTACAGACTTGAACAAAATAGAAAATACATTTTAAAAATACCTACTAGTGATTTTCCACAAAAATTGTCAGATAACCATCTTATTTTAGTTTAAGAGATAAGTTATAAAACCTTAAATTATAATATCATCTGATTTTTTTGTATTTTGAATAACAAAATAGCTCAAAAGAGCTTCCCAATTTTTACATAAACACCACCAATAAATATAATTCACATGCTTAAAATTATTGAATGTCCTCGTGATGCAATGCAAGGATTATCTCATTTTATAGATACTGATATTAAAATAAATTACCTCAATTCACTCTTACAAGTAGGTTTTGATACGCTTGATTTTGGAAGTTTTGTTTCAGAAAAAGCAATTCCTCAAATGAAAGATACGGCTGAGGTATTAGAAAATTTAGATTTATCGAATACCAATACCAAACTACTTGCCGTTATTGCTGGATATGGAGGACTAAAACGTGCTATTGAATTTGATAAAATAGATTATTTAGGTTTTCCACTTTCTATTTCAGAAACTTTTCAAATCAGAAATACAAAAAAAACGATTGAAGAGGCTTTAAATTTGGTAAGTGAAGCACAAAATATGTGTCTGCAACATGATAAAACCTTAGTTGTCTATTTATCAATGGCTTTTGGAAATCCTTATAAAGAGGTTTATAACCCAGAAATTGTAGGAGATTTTATGAGAAAATTAGATAAAATGGAAATCAAAATTGTTCAACTTTCTGATACGATTGGTTCTTCTACAGAAAAAAATATTATTCCTTTATTCGAATCACTCAGTAAGGAATTTTCGCATATAGAAATTGGAGCGCATTTTCATTCTCCTCTCAGAACTGCTAGTGAAAAAATTGAAGCAGCTTACAAAGCAGGTTGTAGGCGTTTTGATGGTGCTATGTTAGGTTTTGGAGGTTGTCCGATGGCAAAAGATGAACTAACGGGGAATATTCCAACTGAATCAATTTTAGCTTTTGCCAATATGCATGATATAAAAACAGGATTGGATATGATAAAGTTTGGTGAAGCACTTCATCAAGCTAAAAATGTCTTCGATGAAAAAGTAATTGTTTAGACATAATCCATCTAACTAAATTTCAAAATGTCGTTTTCAGTAGGGAAAAGGCAAGCCTTTTCCTAAACTAGCATTTTGAATTGAAAAAATGACTGTATGAAAGAAAAAGGCAAGCCATTTCCCTACAACTATAAAGTTAATAAAGCGATATTTTGAGATGCACCCATTCCATCTAACTAAATTTTAAACCCTAAAAAAGCCTTTTCTTTCAGATTAAAACTAAAACAGAAAAGGCTTTATAGTGTATAAAAATATTTTTCTTCTATCTATCTTCTCAGATAAGCAGCTTTGATTTTTCCTCTTGTAAACTCAATAGAAGTTGTATCTATTGTTCCACTATCACCTTGAACCATTCCTTCAAAGCTGAAATTAAAGTCAGCTTCCAAAATATAACGAACTGTATCAAAACGAGTAATATTAACGGTGCCACTAGGTACTGGTGCGCCTTGGTACATAATACTAGGAACTAAAGCACCTGTTGTATCTGCTGTATCAAGTGGTGCTATTGAGAAAGAACCAATAGCAGGATAAGGTATAAATATAGAAATAGAACTTCCATCTACACTAGATGTACCGTCTAAGTTTAAGAGTGTATCTTTTCCTAAAGAATCTCTACCTGAGCTTATCACTTGGGGTGTAGCAGTGTACCAATAATTAGTATCTGAAATGTACCCTTCTATAACAGAAACTGCAAGTGGATTATCCTCATTATTAGATTCACAAGCAAGAGCAGTAAAGGCAAAGAGAGCTAAAAAAATGTAGGCAAATTTGGATACAAATTTATCTGTGTTTATTAGATTTGAGTATTTCATAGAATAGGCTATTAAAAATTAGTTTTCTGAATGCTTTTTATGATGTGCATAAATTATTGTTGTATTAAATATTTTTTATTGAGGTCCTCCTCCAAAAGGAATACGTACACCCAAATTAGCTCTCCAATAATGATGTAGTTGAGGTGTATAAGCTGTTACATTAGAAACATAATCTTTGAAACGATACGAAGCACCACCTTCAGCAAAAATATAAAAAGAACCTGTATAAACTTCTGCTCCAAGTCCGGCATTTACACTTAGAAGCCAAAACTGAACATCTTGAAAATATTGTGGTTCAGGAAAAAGCTCTCTTCCTCCTTGTCTTTCATAGTCATCTAGTGTCCAGTCAATGTTGTACATTCCACCACTCATTCCACCATAAGTATAAAATCCACCTCTGTCGTTATAGGCACCAAAAAGATAATAACGTAGGTTGGCATTTAATTCAGCAGCTATGTTTTTTGTAGTTATCATGTCAGAATATACAAACTCACCACGCTTAGTTCCCATCATATATGAACCCTCTAAAGAAAGAGCTGTTTTGTAGTTGAGTCCGATATTCAAGCGAAGCTCTGCACCTGCAAAGGAAGGAAAATCTGTTACTTTACCAAAAGGAAAACGGTCTTCGCCTCCAATAAATTTTTGATAACGTCCTGCAACGCTCATGCTTACTTGAGCTTGTGTTTGGCTAGTAGAAAATAATAGCAATGCTACAAAGAGCATCAGAAATGTCCCTATTTTTTTGAAGGGAGTAAATAAAGAAGTTGAAGTCATAGTTGCAAACATAATATGGAATAGAGATTGTTTTATTTTGTTTTTTATATATTAAATGTTATTACAGTTTTTTAAAAATCAAATTGCACTTATTTTTCTTATTTTTCCATAGCGATAGGTTTGTAAATTTATTGTTATGGAAAAATGAATTTTACAAAACTAACCGTGATAACATTTATTGAGTTGTCTAAATTTTCAAATTCTTTTTTGATTGGGTTTGAATTTTAATTTTTCATAATTCATTGCTAAAATATAAAACTATCTAAATTAATTATAGTTTTATAGAATGATTCGTAAAATTAAGAATTTTATTGCGTTTTATTGCACTTTCTTGCCCTATCTTTCAAAATTTGCTCAAAATTTGCTTGAATTTTGATAAATCAATCTTTGCTCGTTTTATAGATTGTTTTAAGATTGTTTTTATGTCTTTGCTGTTTTACCAAAAAGACTTACCCAAACAACGCTATTTACTCGCACTTTATTGAAAACATATTAATATAAATTAATATAAATTAATTTTTATCATTTCGCAATTCTCTTTCAAATGTAGCTATACATTTATTTTAGTTGTACATTTAATAGTCAAATTCTATACTCTCAAATCCTATACCTTAATGAACCATTTCACAAATAATTCTGCCACAACTTCTGCAAAAGTAGTCGTTCTCAATCTAGAATCTGATACAAACAAAGGAAACAAAAATTTACAAATCTTACGAATCTTATCTTTAGGATTTATTTTTAGTGTCTTTTTAGTATTTTTCTTGATGTTTTCGATGTTTTCAGCTCAAGCTCAAAATGCTGATAAAAACAAACATCTAGCTGTTTTTCAAGATAAAACCTATATTGGTCTAGCAACAGAAGATAATGTAGAAATTATATATACACAGTGTGGTGAGCCGATAAGCACTTTTTATTTTGATGTTAGTAATGGCGAACCTATGTTTGTAATGGCAGGATTGTATGATATTATGATGTATCAACTTGTTTCTGTAAAAAAAGAAAATAACAAATATGTTTTGACTTACAATGATGCAAAAGGACAAAAACAAATAGCCCAACTAGAAACAGAATCAAATAATGAGAAAGTATATATTATTTTTGAAGGAATGAAAATGGGGTTTGCTATTAAAGAAAAAATGAGTGTTTATAAAGTTTCTAACGATTGCGAAGAGATGCAACTCGCTTCTCCAAATAAAAAGAAATAGTAAAGTAAAGTTTCAAAACAGCTTTAGTTTCAAACGAACAGTTTACTTTTAGTGAGCCGTTCGTTTTTTTTATGCAACCATTTTTTTGAAAACCCTTTGCAATTCTTTAAATTAGCCTACTTTTAAGATTTTACAACATAGCTTTTTATAAAATAAAGAATGCCACAAGACACCACACCAAACACAGACAATCCAAAAACTCCAGATACATTACAAAAACAAAGCGAAAAAGAGGTTTTTACACCTGAATCAAAACTTTTCACAATAGATATTCATACACATATTTTGCCCGAACGTTTGCCAAATCTGCGTGAGCGTTATGGTTATGGTGGTTTTATTCATTTGGAACATCACAAACCCTGTTGCGCTCGTATGATGATGGACGACCGTTTTTTTCGTGAAGTAGAAGATAATTGTTGGTCAGCAGAGCGAAGAATGCAAGAATGCAATCATCAACATGTAGATGTGCAGGTTTTGTCGACTGTTCCTGTGATGTTTGGCTACTGGGCAAAACCAGAACATACGTGGGATTTATCCAAAATGCTCAACGAACATATTGCAGGAATTGTAAAAGATTATCCAGACCGTTTTATTGGTTTGGGAACTTTGCCGATGCAATCTCCCGATTTAGCCATTAAAGAATTGGAAAGATGTGTAAAAGATTTGGGTTTGGCTGGTGTAGAAATTGGTTCGCATATTATGGATTGGAATTTAGATGCTCCCGAATTATTTCCAATTTTTCAAGCAGCAGAAGAACTTGGTGCAGCTATTTTTGTGCATCCGTGGGACATGATGGGAACAAGCAAAATGCCTAAATATTGGCTTCCTTGGCTCGTAGGAATGCCTGCCGAAACAAGTTTGGCCATTTGTTCGATGATTTTTGGTGGTGTTTTTGAAAAATTACCCAATCTAAAAGTTGCTTTTGCTCACGGTGGAGGTTCTTTTCCTGCAACTATCGGACGTATTCAGCACGGTTTTGATGTTCGTCCAGATTTGTGTGCTGTCGATAATCCTATTTCGCCAATAGATTATTTAGGTAAATTTTATTTAGATTCTTTGGTTCATAGTCCTGAAATGTTGGATTATGTAGTTAATCTTATGGGTGCTGACAAAATTTGTTTGGGTACAGATTATCCTTTTCCTTTGGGCGAACTTCAACCAGGGAAACTGATTCATTCCATGAATTATGATGATAAAAAGAAAGAACAATTATTGAGTGGTTCGGCGTTGGAATGGTTGGGACTGAAAAAGTCTGATTTTGCCTTCATGCAGTCTTGGGACGTGGTTTAGGTAAAAATGGTCGCTCATAATGAGTTCTGATATTTTGTGTTGCTCGTGTTATATTTGTGATAGGTCGCTCGTGGGGACACGAGCAACGGTAAATTTTATTTTACTTTGAAAAAATACAAAAAAGTATTATTTTCAACAAAAAAACATTCGTCGAAGACGAAAAGAGAAGCCAAAAACCATCCATCCGTTGCTCGTGTCCCCACGAGCGACCAACAAAACAAAAAATGCTACCTTCGATACAAGAATACATAGATTCGTTCAGAGAAACGACCGATTATTTCAAAACTCTAAAGCTACAAAGCGTTCCTTCAAAATTTGATGCAAACGAACCCTATTTTGTGGCTGGGGGATTTGCCTGTGTCTTTAAAGTAAAACAAAACAATGAGTTTTGGGCATTCAAATGCTTTTTGCAGGAAGACAAACACCGAAACGAAAGACTAACTATTCTTTCTAAATTCCTACAAGAAAGAACCGAAAGTTATTTTATCAAAACCCACTTCTATACAGACGAGTTATGGGTGTGTAGTCAGTTGGCTGGAGATGCTGAATATCCCACCTTCGCCATGCCGTGGATTGAGGGACAAACGCTAGGCGAATACATACATCAGGCTGCTAAAGGACGAAAGACAGAAAAAATAAAAGTAATTTATGACGAATTTTTACGACTCGCTCATTTTTTACTCACTAACGAATTTGCTCATGGCGACCTCAAACACGATAATATTTTGGTTACGCAAGACCAAAACCTTATTTTGATAGATTACGATGGTATGTACTTGCCCCAACTGGCTCATATTTCGTCCCAAGAACTGGGAGGACACGCTTACCAACACCCAAAACGAACAGCACAAGACTGGGGAAAACACATAGACGATTTTTCTATTCTTGTCATTTTGCTTAGTCTGCGTGCCTTTATTGTCTTGCCCTCACTCATAGACGACCACCACACCGAAAACCTCCTGCTGACAGATAACGACATAAAAAATCCCATGCAAAGCCCACTCCTACAAACCCTGTGGCAGCAAGAAGACGAACAACTAAAACACCTACTTAGTATGCTGCTCAATAGTGTTACTCAAAATAACTTGCGTGTTTTGGAAATTGGGGTGTTTCTTGAAATGGAAATAGATTTAAAAATAGAAGAAGAGTTAGAAAAAATAAATGACAAACAAATTGAAGTGCTAACACGAATGAATGTTAATGATAATTATTTATTTAAATCTTCTCATTCTTCAATAAATAAAGAAAGAATAGCAATTCTTAAAAAGAAATATATGCGTAAACCATTAAATCAAAAAAGAAAAATTAATTTTGATAAAATGTGGTGGAATGGATTGCACACAATGGCACATTATCGTTTTAAAGACAAAATCAAAGGAAATGAAAACGAATTAGATTTTTTTGATAAAATAAGAAATTTAACTACATTAAATGCTTCTGACTTTGGAACTTTATATTGGATAGAAGAATTAAAAGAATTGACTGAACTTAATTTGGAAGAGAATAGACTTGAAGAGTTACCAAAAGGTATTTGGGATTTAACTAAAATAACTATCTTAAATCTAGCCGACAATGAATTAACTAGTCTGTCAAAAGATATAGGTAACTCAATTAACTTAACTGAATTAATAATATCAAATAATCGACTTATTTTATTACCAGAAAGTATAGGAAATTTAATAAATTTGTCTTTATTAAATTTAAAAAGTAATCGAATTACACAATTACCTGAGAGTATAGGAAATTTAACTAATTTAATCGAACTTAATTTAATGGATAATCAACTTACTACATTACCAAAAAGTATAGGAAGATTGAAAAATTTAACTCGATTAGATTTGTCATATAATAAAATTGCTTTATTGTCAGAAAATATAGGAAATTTAACTAAATTAACTAATTTAGATTTGCAAAATAATAAACTTAATTCAATACCCAAAAGTATAGGGAATTTGACAAACTTAGACGAATTGAATTTGAGAAGCAATAAAATTACTTTACTACCAAATAGCATAGAAAAATTAACTAATTTATCTCAATTAGATATAGGAGATACCGATATACCTTTTTACGAAAAAAGAAATATACAAAAATTACTACCAAACTGTGAAGTCAAACTTTTTTAATTCATGCTCCAAAAAATAAATCATCAATTAGGAATTTCTATGTTGAGTGCTTTGCAGTCTTCGGTGGTTCTTCCTAACAACAAAAAAACATATAGTTCCGAAATCCGTCGTTCTCAACCTACGGCTATGGTTTTCTTGATAGACCAATCGGGTTCTATGTCCGAAACGATGGAGGGTGTAGGCGAAAGTAAGGCTGTTTTTTTGGCTCGTGCTGTCAATCAAGCTATGCGTGAGATTATCAGTACCTGTACTCGTACCGAGGGAGTTCGTCATTATATGGATATTGTTTTGATAGGCTACGGTGGTCTTGGCGATGGAAAAACCTCGTCGGTGTGTTGGCAAGGCGAATTAGAAGGCAAAACGTGGGTTTCTACTACCGAACTTGCAGCTACTCCACTTGGCAGCGAAAAAGTTACAGAAACAAAACTCGTTCATAATGTTTCCAAAACGCAAACCAAAACGGTAAAATATTGGCTTTCTCCAGTTGCTTCTTCGCTTACGCCTATGGGAGCAGCCCTAGAACACGCCTCTCTTTTACTGACCGACTGGATAGCGAACCACCCCACGAGTTATCCCCCTACGGTTTTTAATTTTACCGACGGAGCGCAAACCGACTGTTCGGACGACGATTTAGTAGAAAAAGCGAAGTTTCTCAAAAATTTACATACCGAAGATGGTAATGTTTTGCTTTTCAACTGTCATATTTCTACTTCTAAAAAAGAACCGATTTATTTTCCTTCTTCTCGCAGCGAGTTACCTGTTAGTGATAAATATGCTCAGTTGATGTACAATTTATCTTCTGATATGCCCGAAAAATATGCTGTCGATGTAGCCACTTTACGCAAAACAGATATTCCGACGGATTCTGTTTTTTCGGCAATGGTTTATCAAGCCGATGATGCAGCGTTGGTAAGAATGTTGGATATTGGTTCTCGTTCGCAGCGTACTATGATTGGTAGAGATAAGTAGCCGACAGCTTCCAAGCTGTCGGAAGTAGTCGATAGCTTCCAAGCTGTCGGAAGTAGTCGATAGCTTCCAAGCTGTCGGAAGTAGTCGATAGCTTCCAAGCTGTCGGAAGTAGCCGACAGCTTCCAAGCTGTCGGAAGTAGTCGATAGCTTCCAAGCTGTCGGAAGATAAGTCGAATAAGAGTTTGAAAATAGAAAAAAAATTGTATATTCACAGTAAAATAAAAATACCAATATATTTTTCCGATAGTTTGGAAGCTATCGGCTACAATTATCATTTACATTTTATTATTTTACGACAGCTTGGAAGCTATCGGCTACATTATATTATGGACGAGTACAGAACACATTTTTATAGAGCCAATCTTCCTCACTTACAACCTTTAGGAGGGACTTTTTTTGTAACCTATAATCTTTCTGGTTGTATTCCTATAGAAGTTATAGAATTATGGAACGAGGAATATAAAAAGACTAAAAAGGAAATAAAATCAAAGGAAAATGCAAAATGGAATGAACTAGACAACCTAAATAAACGGAATTTTGTAAAACGAGATAAATTTTTAGACACACTAAAAACAGGAAATTTTTATCTAAAACAAGATGCAGTTGCAAAAGAAGCTGCACAATCATGGCATTTTTGGGATACAAAAAAGATAGACCTTTTAGCCTATTGCATTATGCCAAATCATGTACATGTAGTTTTTCGTTTGTTTGATAATGAAGAAATAAAACAAGATGTATATTTGAATCAAATTATGCACTCTGTAAAAGGGTTTTCGGCAAAAAAGTGTAATCAAGTTTTAGGGTTAAGTGGAGAGTTTTGGCAACACGAAAGTTATGATAGATTAGTGAGGAATGACACAGAATTAAAAAATATTATTCATTACATTTTAGAAAATCCTGTAAAAGCAAATTTGTGTAAAGACCAAAAAGATTGGAAATGGTCATATCAAAAACCGTAGCCGATAGCTTCCAAGCTATCGTAATAATATTGGCATTTTCATTATAATAATTTACATAACGACAGCCTGGAAGCTGTCGCCTACTTATGATACGCTCTCAAACCTGTACTAAATACCTTCATAAAGAAGACCAAGAAGAAGCAAATCGTCAAAACGAAGATGCTTTTTTTGTGTCTAATTTTGATTTAAAACACAATAAAAATCTAAAAATTGCTCTTTCCGATGGTGCTGGTGGAATGGGTTTGTTTGCTGCCGATTGGTCAAAACAATTAGTAGATAACTTACCAAATGAGCCTTTCGAAAATGTAGAAAGTGTATCAAATTGGATAGGCACTTTTTGGGAACAGTTTTATGATAGATACAGCCAAAAAGCCGAAAAATTGGGGAGTGATTTTCAAAATAAATTCTTCGAACAAGGAAGTGCAGCTACTTTGATTGCACTTTGGGAAAAAGAAAATCGTTTTGAATGGGTAATTTATGGCGATAGTTGTATCAGCATTTTTTCAAAAAATGAGATTGATAACACTTTTGAGATGTTTCCTTATTCTTTGCCTTCACAATTTTATGGTTATCCGTATTTGATAAATGTTCAAGAAGAGTGTTTGCAAGAAGGTTTTGAGAAGGGAAGTTTTGAGAAAGAAAATGTAAATTTTATTATCTTAACGAGCGATGCGCTTTCTTTGTATATTTTATTGAAAGTTTGGCAAGTAGAGAAAAAAGAAGAGTTTGAAAAATTGACTGTAGAAAATAGTAAAATAGGGAATTTAGCCAGTAAAATCGATGAAATTGAAAAACCTATTTCTACAAATGATTTTTTAGAAAATTTATGGGAAATAATGGAATCAAAAGAAAGTTTTGAAAAATGGTGTTATGAAAAATATAATTTGGGTGTTTTGGAAAGTGATGATTATACGTGTGTGATTATAAAACCGTAGCCGACAGCTTCCAAGCTGTCGAACATATCAATATTTTATTTTCTGATAGCTTGGAAGCTATCAGCTACTAAATACTTATGAAAACTCTTTTTGAAAATATCCGTCCTGCTATTTGTCAGGAATTGGAAAAAGCAACGACTTCTATTTATGTTGCTGTGGCGTGGTTTACGGATTCGACTTTTTTTAGAATTTTGGAAAATAAACTTAATGAAAACGTACAGGTTCGTGTTTTTTTGGTGGACGATGAAATAAATTTTGGAAATTATGGTCTTGATTTTACAAATTTAGAAAACAAAGGAGCTAAAATTCATAAAATTACTGAAACTTTGGTGCATCATAAATTTTGTATCGTTGATAAAAAAGTAGTTTTGACAGGTTCATACAACTGGACAAATAAAGCAGCAACAAAAAATAGAGAAAATGTAGTAATTGTAGAAGATGCAGAATACATACAACCGTATTTAGATGAATTTGAATTTTTGTGTCAAAAATATGCAGGAACAACAAATAAAAATGAGCTGGGAGCAAATCTAAAAATTATTTCTTTGCACCAACAAATCAAGTTTTTGGAGGAAATAATTAGCCAACTTGAAACAGAAAAACAAAGCGTCGAACAAAAGATAAATCATTTTATTCATCTTTTACATTTGCGTTTGGATCATTTGTTCAAAAAATTAATCGACTTAAAAGAAAAAATTGCTCACGAAATTGCAATCAAAACAGAAAAAAAAGAAGATTATAAAAATTGGGAACAAGCCAAATCAGATAAAAAG
>Ga0210025_1005011_pt1 | contig 10972 bp, 9 predicted proteins | sample CryGeyme20150102_FD_183989 | JGI IMG/M metagenome (GOLD analysis project Ga0210025, IMG submission 183989) | Groundwater microbial communities from Crystal Geyser aquifers in Utah, USA - Crystal Geyser metaG 2015-0102 (SPAdes) (version 2) | ecosystem: Environmental > Aquatic > Deep subsurface >...
CGTATCCGATTTCTCCCGATGTGTTCCTGTTTCTGAGTGGGAGACGGGATGGGGCATTTCGGGTCATTCCGGTGACGTCGGATTCGGGTCTCCTTGTCTCACGTTCCCTTCGGCTGGCTCTGACATGCTTGTACTGTACTCTTTTAGGGGAAGAAGAATGCTAGACTACTAGTACTCTAATAAAGAAGGTAATAAAAAGTCGAGCAGCCTCTTCTAGCTAGTAGTTGTGTGTTAGAAAGTCCAACAAACACATACAGCTCGTCCAGTGCCAGATGAGAGCAATTTGTGTGAATAGCACCGCTCTCATCACAAACTCCGAATTCTGGTGTATCTTTAAAATCAAAGCTGACAACCCATGAAGGAACGTTTTCTATCGTCAATCTACAAATATTTAATCTCTGAGCAGCAATCCCGACACTCATATTTAAAATCAGTGAAGCAATGTTAATTTCACGCTGGAGATTGAGGCTAAACCCAAAGAAGCCCCTAAGATTCACTCTTCTTTCTTGAATCGCTTGCCAGCAGCAGGACTCGCCTCGGCAATGCCCGCACTGGTGTTCTTGCCATTAGTAGAAGCATTAGCATCGTCTGGTAGCTCCCAGTACTTCAAAACGTTGCTGGAAGGTATCATTGGAAGCACTTGATTTGGTGTCAAATAATCATGCAAGCCAAATCGTAAATTCAACGATTCACGTTGTGTATCTTCTTCGTCAGTTGCATCGGTCACAATTCCATGAGCACAGGCATCCCGAGCCATTCCGCTCAGTCCGTAGGCCTGACCTTGATTGACTCGCATAGTCGCTTTGAATGTGTTGTTATAATTTTGAAGCAATAGCGTGCCCGATTTTACAATGCCAATGGTAATTATACAGATTCCAAATCCATCTTTTAATGGATGATCGACATGTATGGGCAATAAATCACGTCCACAGTGTAAATTGGGCTGTGCCGCAATCAAGTGATCGTACTGCAACCCCATAAGTGGTGCTGGTACTGATTGAGACGTCGTGGAAACATCTTCGACATTACTTGCTAACATCATTTTCTTTCGAAAAGTATTACAGAGCCATTCAATGGCGTCACGTGTACCGTCAGGTAGTGTAGATAAACGTACAATAGCTTTATGGTTTCGGGATTTCTCGTCGTCGTTGTCGTCATTGTTTTCATTGCCACTTTTTGCTTGCGATGGTGGATCGTTGTTCATAGGAGTAGTACAACTCTTTGCTTTCTCTTCTTCTTCTTTTTTCCAGGGCATGGAAATGTCCAATTGTGCCTGGATGTCTGGATGACATCCCATCGTACCGGGCAAGATTCCAAAAGCTCGACGCCGAGGATCATCGGGACTTCCCGACCACGATGCCCAATGACCACGAGCTTGCTGTTTAATTGTTTCGTGCAAGGCTTGCAACGCCACAAAATGCTCTGTTGGAACAGTCGTAGCAACCCCCAATCCACTGACCCAATCAGGAACCTTTGCATCTAATGCTGCTGCTGCTTCTGCTTCTGCTGTAACAGTAGCAGTAGTAGCAGTAGTATGAGGAGGAGGAGTGTTGATGGTAGGCCACTCTTTCATACTGGCACGGGTAGCTTCGGCGGCAGCAGCTTCTACAGCAGCGACCGGCGCTTCCAGCAAGGTTTGAATGGCCTCTCGTTGGGCAGCTTCCTCTTCAACGTGGCGACGTTTTGGGACAGTTTTGGACCGCGGCATGATGATTGGATTGTTGGAAAGAAGAAAAAACTGCTTTGTTATCTGCACTCTGCACTGTAGGATGGTGTGGCTTACGATTTTTGTTATTATTATTATTTTTCGAAAACTCAAAAAATATTGGAAGAGGTTTTGGCTGGATGGTGATTTAATTCTAACTCTATTCAAAAGATACTGAGTCGTTGATGTCACCGACGAAACGGTTCAGTAGGAACGAAAAATTGAGGTGCGCAATCTTGGGAAGCACAGTACGCGTATTTCGCAGAGGATATCATAATAGTATTGTCAAGATCTGCGCCATTCACCTGTGCGGTAGGTGCATGCTTACTGGGAAGTGATCCAACAAGATAGAGGAGACAACTACCATGGACGATGACAACAGCAGTAGTAGCAGTAGCTGTGACTGCACTGACGAGCTGCGAAAGAGGCACAGGAGGAAAATACCGTCCAGCCGACGTAAGAGCTATTCCCATGCAGCCGCTCAGAAAAAACGATGCAGTCGTCGTAAGCACCATTCTACAACCAACAGTATTGGGTCGTTGGATAGCTTAGTTGTTGTGACGAATCCTGTCAAGCCGTCGTCTGTATCGTCGGCATTGACTTTGGAAGAGATTTGGGACTTTCAAACCACCAACGTTTTGGAACAGACACTATCCAGTATCAATGATAGCTCAGCAGATAGCAAACCATCAGGTTACCGCAACAAATTAAGCCCAATACAAAAACACAACCGGCGGCACGAGAGTAACAAATATTCACTCAAACTCACTCCAGAGAGCGCTTACGCTGCAGCGGCAGCGGCTCGTCCAGCATCAACGACAAGCATCGGTATTGATCAAATGATGGTTTGTGCACGTCAAAAAATTCAAGGTCATGAAAAGTTATCAACTCCCGTTGCCTTGTATGATGTATCCATTCCTAAGGCGTGCGCCAAACACACAAGAGCCAGTACTTTAGACAGCAACATTTTTTCACAAAAGGGTTCATCAAAAGCAGCATATACGGATCAACCATCGGAAGTAGAACGCGAAGATGAAAAGTGTCTCGGAAGATGGGGAATTGTGAGTGATGCGGACAATACAAGGACACCAATCAGAAGTATGATCAATTCTAAAGAATATTCATCCAAAATTTGCGTCACGCTAGAAGACTACGATATGGATCACCTAACTTTATTACAAGACGAAGCCTTCAATTTTCAATACAACTTTGGGGATGACAGTGATGGCATGACCCTAACGACGGATGACGAAGAAGAATCTTGCCAGGATAGTGAGAAATGGATCATTGCAAACTTGGAGAAACAATCTTCCTTTTTGTATTGGCTTCAACTGACAACAGAATTGAAAAATCCTCAGCGTCTGATACGTGCCATGCAAGGCAACACAACGATTCGCAATGCAACCGTATATCCTGCCGTCTTTCGAGGCTTGTCAACACTGGATCGTACAACGTTGGTAACGGTTCTTTGTCAAATTCCCAACCTTCAAAACCTTATCGTCTTTCAAGATTGTGGCAATTATTTTTTGGAACCTTTGACTCAGCATGCACCGCCACTCCGGCGCTTGACCTTGTACAAATTGGACATTGTCAACGATCAAGAACTCTCCCTCTTATCACGCCTCTTACAAAGCCTTCCAGTATTGGAAGAATTAGAGTTGGAAAAGTACAAAGGTCCAGAAGCTGAGCAATTGCTCAACATCATGTCGGGCGTCTTACCAGCGCTGCCCACGCTGAAGACTTTAAGCTTGACACCAGCCAAGAATGTGATGATTTCGAGCGTATCTTTTTGTCGCTTCCTTTGTGCTCTGATGCATAACAAAAGCATTAAAACATTGTCTCTCCAGGGAAGCGATAAAAGTATAGACCAGACTTGCATCAACGAACTTGTCAAGGCTCTGAGAGTCAACTCAACGTTGGAAGACGTCAAGCTCAGTGGATTTTGGAAGAATCAAGATTCCTTTTGGAGACAATTTGATCCGCGTTCTCAACAACAACTTGATTACTACTTGAGATTGAATCGAGCAGGAATACGCCACTTTCAATTGGACGTAAATGCTAGCTACAGTGAATTGGCAGGTGCCATCTTGTCACACCGCGAGAACTTGGATCATGTCTTTTATCTGCTATCCAACAATCCTTCAATAGTTCACTGCATGGCTGGCTCAGTAGTTTAAAAAAGAAATGATGTGATCATTAAAGCTGCTTGCCTTCTTGGCTAAGGTCCTGTCAGTATCTACTTACTGCAGCGTATTTCGTACGCATTATAGTAGAAGAATTTTGAATGACACCATAATAATATACTTGGCCCGACGTACTGCATCGCGAACTCAAATAAATAAGCTTCCATACAGTATACTCCAGTAGCGCGGCAGTTTCTCGTGCATGCTTTGTGTCGCACACATAGGAGACGGAGCATTCCACATTTGAACCTTGCGAAAATGCAAAAGTTTGAACGAGGTTCACACGCTGCTTGCCAACAGTCATATAAGAGAGAGCAATAGCAGAAAAACAACCACTGAACGGCAATGCGAGTGCCGAGGCCGTTGTACCAAGCGCTACTAGGTTAGCATTTTAAATCTGAGTGAATAGGCACTCGAAAGGGGGTGTTCCACGATGTGCACATCTTTCGAACGGAACAACTCCACACAACTTGCTGAGACCCAATGACCATCAAACTCTTCATACCAGTAGTCAGTAAATGCTCATAAAATTGAGAGATTGGACAATCGTCAACTTAAATTACATAATATAATGCCGACAACACCAACAATCCGTCTGGATGTCGGAGGGAAGCAATTCCGCGTCTCAAGATCATTGTTGGAAGCATATCCACAGACTATGTTGGCTCGATTGATTTCAGAAACGTGGCACGAAAATGAAAAGGATGTGATTTTCATCGACCGAAACGGCGATCGATTCCAACAGATTTTGGACTACCTGCGTGATCCAGGGTTCTATGCTTCGAGGCTCGATTCTGTGCTCTCCAACGAGTTGGACTACTTTGGAATTTCGCACCCACACGTAGAGGAAATAATAACTCTTCCCAACTTTTCGCCTGGAGTTCGGAAGCGTGTTATCAAAGCTGCAGATTTGGTTTTTCAAAAATATGGCGAAGCTGTGCTCCGTCGAAAAAGTAGGGATCAATCTGTGCTAGGTTCCATTCAGTTCGATCCAAAAAACGGATGCACTCCTAGAGAATTTGAATTGTGTGCTCTGTTCAAGATGTTGACACCTGAACAGCTCTCCAAATTCTGGGTTCCTGAAATTGGTATTCGGTGCACTTCTGTATCGTTTGAATCTTGCCAAGAAGAAGTGTACTTCAATCTCTGTGCAGTTCCATTCAAGAATTCGGGTGAAGCATACTAGCGATACAGTGTCACCTGTGGCTGGCTGCTGTTTGTATCGTGTCGAGAAAGCTGGTCGATATTGTAGGTGGGGAGAATGATGCCCTCTATACTGCTGTAGTTTTGCCATAATCAGACGATAATATCATCATTTGCCGAATCACTACATCCGAGAAGAAGATACGCGACCTGTCCGCTGACCTTCCTATAGCCAGCATGTGTCAAGAATTGCTTTACATTATTATAAAACAATTAGTAGCAGAAGAAAGCATGGCTGCCAATGTATTCTATGCAGCCAGTATACATCTATTACATCGAGCCATTGCTCGTTCTATATTCAACCGTGCCTTTTCCCCTTTCTTTCGCAATCGCTACTCCTCAACAGCGCCCACCACGTCCCCTACCGTTACTTCGTCCTGTTCCACGACCACTTTTTCGATTCATTCGAATAGGTTTCAAGCCGGTAACTATTTCTGCTTCCAATGCGGCCAGTTCGGATTCGGCTTTCAAAATAGCGGATGCACTGCCTGACGCTTGAGCTCGAGTAACGTTGTCTTTCGCATCCTGTAGTTTTATTTCTTTGGAAGCAATTTGGTCTTGTCGGTCATTTTTCAAGGCTTGCTCTACACATGTGCGACATCGTGCTTTACCGACACGACCCTTGTTCCATTGATTCTTGTTGAAATGATCGAACGTCAAGTCTTTTTGACAGGTTGCACAAGCCAACAACGTTTCTCCCTGACTGTCACTTGCAGTGTTGTTATTGTCATTATTATTTGTTGTTGTTGCTGCTGCTGCTGCTGCTGCTGTTGCTGTTACTACTGCTGCTCGTTTTGCCGCCGCCACTTGCCGTTCCACTTCTTCTTGTTGTTGAGTGCACTGTTTACATTTTAACGTGCCACCGTTCTTGCGATATCGTTCCAAAGCTTTTTTACTAAATTCATCACCTATCAATCGTTTGCGACGACAGAAATCACAATCAAAATTTCCTGCCCACTTGTCTGTGATCACCGGAGTGGACATTAATATTATTTGATAAAAACACTTACTGCTGCCGTGTATGATGTATGTGTGTATGTGTGTGTGTGTGTGCGTGTGCTGATGGGGAAATAATAATGTTAATCGCTGCGAGTGAGGAGTGAGGAGAGCTTTTGGCGAAAACCTTGTCGAATGCCGAGTTATAGAACACCCTGTACTAGTAGTAGCTAGTAGTAGTAGTCCCCCGTGCTGTCGGTACAAAGAAAGACACAATCCAAAAATGTATTGTCATGTTTCTATTTTCGCTACTACTAGTAGTCTAGTCTACCTACTACACCTCGCACTACCCTGGTACATCATTAGATAGTTTTATTATTATCGCTTTGGTGTGTGTTGTCTTTGTTGTCGTAGAGAAGCAATGCGCGCTCAAGTCAATGTTTGCAATGACTGCTACTAGCCAGCTACTACTAGTAGTAGCTACTAGCTACTACTCTAGGTAGTAGCTACTAGGAGCATTGTTTTGTCCAATGTTTCGATTTATTTTGACGCAGCAGATCTTGAGTACACCATCCTGAAGTAAGCGTGAAGTTTTTTTTTGTGGAATACATGCTCAATAGTATAGCAGTATTATTATATATCATCCTCTTGGTATCCAGGTATTATCGTGGTACTCGACTTGTTCGGAGCATTTTTTTCTTTCTGCGTCAACATGATGGTGCTCGTGAACATGATGGTTCCCAAGCAGCGAAACACACACACCCACACACAAAATACCAAATTCGAGACTCGATTCTCTCATCTTCGATCTTATGCCGAACCGTCGCAAGAACACAGTCGCTACTACAACAATGAATGCTGCTTCTTAAAATCCCAACCGGCATAGAATTCCCTCAAAAGTTCCGTGTACCGTGTAGACAGCTTGCATTTGCAGCCCCACACAACCGTAGATATCAACGTTCATCTTTTAGATCCAATAGTCTAGACTAGTAGTAGCACCATCAAGTGATTATGCTACGTTAACTACAAGTTGCTTTTGTTCGTTCTATTCTTAAGAAAAGAAGTATCGTACATAAATTTTTAACCAACGTTCAAAAAACGCCAAGAGGGTAGGGGGTGTCAAGCAAAAAAAAAAAAGAAAGATTGATTGATTCTTTGTCACTCTTACTTTCGTTATTGCATTTCCGAAAAAGCATTTTTTGTTTGTGGGTTGGGTTGGGTTGCTTTTTAAGAAATGCGAAAAAAATTGCTTGTTTTTTTGTCAGGCATGAAACATGTGTGGTAGCGTAGTACGAGACTCATGTTTCACGCCGTCATGCACACCCTCAAACTCCTTCATTCTTTCTTGATGTGTTGTTTGTTGTATTTTTTGTATGTGTGTGTGTGTGTGTGTGCTACTTTTGTTGTATTATTCTTCCAATTGTTCTTGGATCAATTCGACCAGCATGGCACGTTCTTTGGACGATTCGCAGCGTCCCTGTCCAGCTGTTTTCTTACTGTGTAACAATGTACCATCAGCCGTAGTGATTTCAAAGTTTCCAGTTACGCCACGATCTTCTTTGGCTACCAGATCAATTCGATCCCAAAAGTCTTGTTTGCTTAAAAACTCTCTCAACCCACGAAATTGACGAGCATAGCCTTTTTTTTAAAAAATTGAAAGGAAGAAAAGAAGAAAAGAAAAACACGATTGCGGCGACGATGATGAAGCAAGACAAGACATGGAAGGGGAAAAGGGAAAGACAAAGAATAATTAAGTAATCAAGCCGATAAATCAAAAACACATTCTCACAGGTATGCAGAAATTTCGAGAGACAGTACAACGACGTGCTACTAGTAAGCATTATCATTCACAAAACACAGGAAGATGAAGATACTAGTGGTCCTCCTGGAGAGTTTTTCTCTCTCGGCTCGTCCTTGTCCTATCCGTTTCGTCCCGCATGTATGTGTGTATTTGTAGATGTACCCTTTTTACTCTTTTATAACATACCTCATCCGCCACAGTATTGAACTTGAATCTTTAGTTTATCGTTGCCCATGGTATTAATTGTTAATTTTAATAATTAATTTATCTTCGTCACTGAAAGTTCTTTTACAAGCAAAAAATAATTACTACTATGACCACTCAATATTACCAGATAGTAGACTAGTATTTCGCAAAGCAGTTGTAGAGTACCTGGTATCAAAAAGACCTTTGGATTAATCGTGAGCGCGTAAGCAAGCAAATTCAAAGCTTACCGTCTCGAGGCAAGAATCATGAAAAACTACCGTAGTCTACTGATGGTGGAAAGCTCGGCGAGGTGTCTGAACTGCTGAGAATTCTCAGGAACGGCACAAGAATGTTATGATGACGGGTTAAATGTGCTAAAATACTACTACTAGCTACTCGAGTACAGTAGAAGTCTACTACGGTACCACCTTTGAAATTTCTGACACATACATTTAATTTTTCATCCAGGCACTGCTGCTGGCTCGTTACATTTTTTTTGTAGATGAACATTTTATAACTGGTAGTAGACCTAGCTAGTCTACTAGTAAATCAGTAGAGACGAGTAGCAGCACAACCTATGGACCTTTATTATAAGGTCAGGGTTATTCTGGTTTGCAATGGAGTGGTACTTCGTTCCCCAACGGACGATGTGCTCTCACCTTTTCATCTTGATTCTTGATCCACTCGATCCCCTTTTTCATACCACAGACACGACCGTCACCAAAATGTCTCGATCTATATTATGCGCCAACGCCAGAAGCGTTACTCTTGCTGGTCTGACGGTGGTGTGTCTATTGTTCTTGCAATTTTTGGACAAATCGAGTTGGAGGACGACGGTACGAGAGCTCTACATGAACAGCGGCAGAGAATTCCAAGAACACACCAATCTATATTTTCGCTCCTACGTTTCTAGTATTTCCAATGTAAAAGGTCTTATTGGACGAGACGAACAAGACAACATCAACAACGACGACGACGACGACAACAAACAACAACAGCAACAACGAAGATAATATACACTATACTCGGTATGATATTTTGGATTTGTTAGAATGGGAAGAAGCATCTCTCAAGGGACTTCTCGAACAGAATGTTTCACATCCTGTTGATCGTGCTGCCCTGGAACGCACGTGTCGACCACCAGATGGAATATCTCGTTCCTGTTGTTTGGGGAGTTTTTCCGCGGGAGGTGGAGTCACGGATAGATTTCGTCATCAATGTGTAGCTCCAATGCAAACATTTGTTCCAATAATAACGAACGGCACCAACAGTAATCATGGCCACCAAACGACAAAGATCAATCATCAGCATGGTCACACCAGCATACAGCAAGCTACAAAAGCATTCTTTCAGGACAATGCACTTCCACCACACGAATTGCAGCGCTGTGATGTTTGTCAGATTCTGGATCTTGCCCGGCATCAGAATCTTACCGTTGCCTTCTTGGGAGACAGTATGCACGCCCAAGTCTTTGACGGATTAATGTGTGAGCTGGAACGACGCAATTACAATGTCACGGTGGATCACGTCGATCGAAATCCTCAAAAGTTGAAATCCTATCCCTACAGGCGTCATTCGTATTCACACGTCCTTCACATTCAATCCACGGCGTGGCCCGAACATCAACAAGTTACCTTACAGTATCACATGATGTACTTGTTGCCGCTCATTGATGATTCCGTATTGGAAATGACAGCTCAAGCAGATGTTGTTGTGTTGGGATTCGGATTGCACTGGTACTATTCCGATGATTCGCCCCTGGTATTGTTGAAACGACAATCATCCTACGTCAGCGCCATGCGAGACCTGTTTCACAACATCACCAATCAAGGGCATGTCAAATTGCTGGTCCATCGGGAAACATCGGCACAGCATTTTGATGCTGATGGAGGAGAATTTTCCTTGTGGTGGAATCAAAAAGATCAATTGCGACAAACGTGCCAACCCATGAATTATAATGACACGTCCGTAGGATGGAGGGAAACGTCCGTTCAACAAGCAATCCAGCAGGCGGGACACCAAATTATAATGGCAGGACCCAGCATGCCTCCATTGCAAAAGCGATACCACCAACAGGCATCGTCAGCGGTGACGACTGCTGCTATGGACAAGAACAACGACACGAGAAAATATCATCGTTCACAACAACAAGCTACAATACCTGAAGTTGTGGTGTTGCCATATTTTCACTATACATCAAGGCTTTATTCGTTGCATCCAATTCAGGACAATTTTCAGGATTGTACGCATTTTTGTTCGTCGCCGTTCCTTTATTATCCTCTATGGCGATCCTTGAGATTCGCCATGGATCGTCAGTTTGGTGGTGGTCTTGGCAACTGATTCTGGAAATAAAGGAGAGAACAAGCAAGTGCAAGGCCATCCAGCAGCACAACAAAAGCTGCACCATAGTAGTGCAAGATGTTCGCATTTGCAAAGGAAAACTCTTCCGACTGATAGTGCATGTCCTCAATAGAATCTTGTGAGCGTGTCTGAGAAAAAGCACTTTCTTAAACAATATAAATGGATAGATTCGCGAAAAGTTTCACATTATTGTATCCAGTACAGTTCATTGCCAAGGTGTATTACCGGAGGGTCTACTATGGTTTCTAGTTAGTAGTAATAAAGGTACTACTAGCTGTATTAGCTAGCTGGGGCCAGTGAAAAAGGTGTACTGTACTTGGGTGTACTTTTTTGGTGTACCAGTGAAAAAGGTGTACTAATTCTAACCCTAAACAGTGAAAAAGGTGTACTTTTTTTCTTTAACCAAAATAAAATGCTTTTACCAAAATAAAATGCTTTTACCAAAGTAATAGTTTGACACTTGTTGAATCTTTACCTATGTAATATGCTTTTACCCAAGTAAAAGTTTAAATGCAGACACTACTTTTAGTAACTGCATAAAATGAACTTTACCACCAAAGTAGCTAAAAGTTTGACAGCACTTGTCCATGCATCATC
>Ga0210025_1005012_pt1 | contig 10968 bp, 6 predicted proteins | sample CryGeyme20150102_FD_183989 | JGI IMG/M metagenome (GOLD analysis project Ga0210025, IMG submission 183989) | Groundwater microbial communities from Crystal Geyser aquifers in Utah, USA - Crystal Geyser metaG 2015-0102 (SPAdes) (version 2) | ecosystem: Environmental > Aquatic > Deep subsurface >...
TCTTCCCCGAAGTGGGAATAGTCGTATCCGATTTCTCCCGATGTGTTCCTGTTTCTGAGTGGGAGACGGGATGGGGCATTTCGGGTCATTCCGGTGACGTCGGATTCGGGTCTCCTTGTCTCACGTCCCCTTCGGCTGGCTCTGACTAGCTACTAGCTAGACCTACTACTACCACTCGTAGTCTATTAGTAGACCTACAATAGCTACTACCGTACTCGAGTAGCTACTACTAGTAGTACTCTCTCTAGTAGAGCTAGTAGTAGCTAGTAGCTAGTACTAGCTAGTAGCGACCAACCAGGTAATAAAGTACTACCGGGTACTACTAGCCAGAGAGTAAGTCTAGTATGTTTTGACTTCTGCGACAGTAGATAGACACGAGATAAAGATGTTGGATTCAACAGCAGTTGATACAACAAATAATAATAGACGCGCACACATCATAGGCAAAATCAACAAAAGACATTGTCAATCCAACGTTGTATGCGGCGATGCAGAGCCAGAGCACATTCACTAAGCTCTTTCTCTTAATACTGACTACTTATTGTGGTGGCACCCAAAAGACATGTTCGTTTGCATCGGCTTTTTCTGATCCACAACTCAAACCGTCATCGTCGTCATCGTTGTCATCGTCTCTACAAGTACTGCCATACTCGTCTACAGCAAAACAACAACAGCAAAACGAAATTCGACAATTCATGGCTCAATATGATCCTATTCTTTTGTTTGCTTCAAAATTGTTGCCTCCCATTCTTTGATATCTGACAAACTTGAAAGTGCACGAGAACCTGCTGTGGCCCTGGGTACGGCCATTCAGCTCATCAACATTTTGCGAGATGCCACACCGGACGTTCGTCTCGGGCGAGTCTATCTTCCACAAGATTTATTACAAAAATATGGTGTCTGTGAAGACGATATAGTCTCACTCCAAGCATCACCAGAGTATTGCCGTGTGGTTCAACTTGTAGCTGAACGTGCTGCAGAGCTCCTCGCAACAGCCGAACAGGGCAAACGGACTTTGCCCGGATTTTTACCTGTTTTGATGGTGCAAATCATTATTGAATTGTATCGAGAATACTTGATAAAATTAGAGAACATGGGATACAACAACTTGCAGCCACGACCTGATGGTGACGATCGAGTTAGAATTGGCACCGTCCAAAAACTAGCTGCCAGTTGGAAGGCCTTGAACACGGTACTGAGAGGGGAATAAAACAAAACAATTGTTTATTAGAGACATTTTTCGAACAAGTCACGAAAATCTTTATTAGTAAATTATGACTCTGGTTTGTGCATGAAAAGTGTTTTTTTGTTTTTGTGGCCAAAAGCATGAGCGTTGTTTTTATGTCGTGATTTCGGCCAACGACCCGATACCAGCCTGCATAGCCTCTTTGTTGGCTTGAAAAGATCCTTCTAAACCAATTGCCTGTGCCTTGTCAGGGTCATGCTGTGTCATGTACTCGGCCAATCTTCTTCCACTTTCCCAGGCGCCGGCAATAGATGGATCCAACAACCAGTCGCCGCAAACACCAACCGTGTGCTCTGGGTCGTGCAGAAATCCTGCATCGCGACTGCTAGTATCGCTACTGTTGCTCTTCCACACGTTTACAGGAACGGCGGCTCCCCATAACTGCAACCTGCTTTCCAATACGTTTTCTTCCAGTGTTCCCGAAACGAGATTCAAACTACGTTCGAGACCTTGAAACAAGAGTGTTGTGACGTTTTGAACAACATCAGGGGGTAAAAATTCTTGTGGTGCCTTGTATTTCTTTGCAAAGGTAGAGGAACTGAGAATTGTCCAGACTTGGACGTCAGCTTCCACATCCGACGACAATGGTTCGTATTTGCGCGTCTGGCAACTGAGAAATCGTAGCGTTGGTTCATTTTTCACAAAGCCGCAGACAAACGTATCCACAGGAAGCGCTCGATCCAAAATACTCTCACTAGGTAGCGCAAAACTCAAACTGTAAATACTGTTGAGTGTCATGCGATTCCCACCCCACGGAGGAACTCGTGGATTGAAATTCACTCGCAACAAGTTGTGCACACCTTTGGCGGGTGTTTTACTCATGATCCGATCGGCACATTTACCGTTGTGAGCAATCACTAAGTGATCAAAGATGCCCAGAGATTGTCCTTTGGCTTGTAATTTCCATTTCTGAGTGTCTTTTTGATATCGTACTCCGTTGCTGGGTGCTACCCAAACATCTTGTTCGAGTTGTGCTGTCGAGGCTTGTTCGATGGCCTGGGGTATAAATCCCATTCCTCTGGTTCCATAATACATGGGTGGTCGACATGCTGTGTTTACGGGTTCCAGTACAAATCGGTTTTCGACCGACTCGCTCTCACTATCCATATTCTTTTTTCCATTGTTGTTGTTGTTGTTGCTTGCGTCCATAATATTGCACACGGTTCCTTGTGGATATTTCTTTACCACACCTTGTGCCTCCCAATCCTCTACTTGCTGACGAAATTTGTTGCTAGTATCCCACGCTGGTACTGTCAGTATTTGTGCTGCGTGATCAATAATGTGTTGGTCGAGCAGTGGGTACGTAGTCGTGGCATCGTCGGAAGGCGTATCGCCGGCAAGCCGGGATGAACACCGACCTCCAGGACGTAGTCGTCCCGTATCAAAGACCGTTGCCGCGTACCGTCCTCCTTGTGCCAAGTGTTGGGCACACGACAGTCCTGCAATTCCACCCCCAATCACTGCGACGGTCGGCTTGTTGTTTCCGTTGTTGTTATTGTTAACAGTTGACTGTCTCCTTGGGCTTTTTCTTACGTTCGACATGGCCGTCGTACGTGTAAGGCGAGGAACAAGGGCATTTCCAAGAGAAAAATATTGTTGTAGACAGAAAATAACGACCATACAATGTGACAGAGAAGGGACGTAGGTGCCTCTCATAGTTGTGTTTTAACACGAGGAAGATTGAGAGGTGAGTGTGAGAGGCGAGATAGCGAGATAGTTCGGTTAAAACAAAAAAATAATGATGAACTATGAACCGGGGGTTTTGACAGCTGAGTCAGTAGGATGTGAGCGTCCAAAGCATAGTGTATATTTCTAGCCTTAAATACATTATGAGCTCTAGCTGGATCCATAAAATGGGTTAGTACTCGATTACAATAGCTAGCCACGAGTGGCTATAGCTCGTAATAGTACTACTAGCGAATGTGGAGACTCATTGTCTTACTCCCTAGCACTCTTATCGAGAATAATTAATACTGTAAAATTGAAGATCAAATAATGGAGAATTGCTGGAAAAGGCCGAATGAACGACGAACGACGTTTTCTAAGGCAAAACTAACTAGACCTACCATCGGCAGTTGAACACGCCTCATCACACAGGACACAGGGTGTGTCTCTACTATTATTAGAGTATTATTTTTATTATTAATTAATAACACAGGAGGCTACAAAAATAAGAAATCATGGTACGTACCACTTTGTTCGAGAGATGTCTAATGTTTACGGGGAGGCACAATAGGGCTGGTTGAGATAATAAGGAGAGAAAAAGGACATGCGCATGCGTACCAAACTCGGCGAGATCTTTTTTTGCGTTGACGGTGGGGTCCATCTGGTTGCGTGCTCGTTTGCCACTGCCGTGCTGGTTGATTGTTGAGTCCTAGAATACCATCCAGCTTGCGAGCTCGTTTGCAAGTTAATCCTTTGGATGATAGATGAGATGAATGTATCGAAAGGAACATGTCGTTGATGGTGCTGTTTCAAAGTTTGTCGAGATTGGAGATGCCTCTAGTAGTAGACAGTCCGTAAAATGGGATCTGAATATCCGGTTTCTCACCGCTTGTTCTCTTGTTCTCGTGATCTCTGCTGCAAATCACCCGCATCATGAATTGCTTGCATCACTGCAACAATACAATACGACTTGGGTTTCTTTGTTATATTTGTGTTTCGTACTACACTCGTCCATATCACTACTCATTGCTTTCCCACCCATCATCAGGCTGACGAAGCAGTAGATCCCATGCCAAAGATCAGGCAGGAATGTTTATCAACCTGTCCCAAACAAAGTCAACTTTACGAAGCCTGTAAATCCCGCATTGCCAAATCTGGGGAAGGAGATTGTGAGGCTTGGTACTTTGAATTGCATCACTGCGTTGACAAATGTGTGGCTCCAAAAATCTTTGCCGCCACGAAAGGCGGATAAAACTATTTAGAGTAGATGGTGCGCGGAAGAATGAAATAGATATAAGGAAGAAGCGATTTGAAAAAGGAATATGGAGGAAATGGCGTGGAATTTTATTTTTGGATGAACAGATGGATGAAGCAACATACGCATCATGGATTGCGGAAATGCTAGACAACCGATTACATTGGAGGGGGTGTTGTAGCGTGTAACACCATTATCAGTTGGATAGTTACCTGCATGGTAGCATCGCCCTTTTTTGTCGACAATCGATTCAAAATTCATTTCGATTGTGTAACTTGGAACTAATACAAAGTCCTTTGTTTTGGTTAGCACTCGTTTGCTTTGGAGGCATCGTGGATAAAACTGCGCGTTGCGTTTTGAAGCGAAAAATCACTCTTTGCAAAGTCATTGATACTTTGTGGCTTGCATGCATGTTAGTTTGCTTATCTACCTTAGACAAATGATGCAACTAGTCTAGATCAAGTAAAACCTTAATAGTATCGTCTCGGCGGGCAAGCCTCTCGAAGCACCCGGGTGCGTTGCACATGTACAATCATCTACCACTGGAGACCAAAAACACATGCCTCCCGAGTGAACCTATGAAGCGCAAATGGTGGATATCATCTTTTCCGAGAACACACTTTCATAACACGACCTCGATCAAAGCTCTTTTGCTAACCTCGCTACTGTGGACTGTGGGACTTGAATCGCTGCATCTTTAAGCAAATCCACTCACAACTACTTGTTTGTGTGTTTTCGAAATTCCAGATAATTGTTTATACATATCTTATACCAATCAGTTTAGTAAATTCTACATCTATCTTCCTCGATCGTCTCGAAAGAACCAATGGCTTATTGAAGTTTGATTGTACAGGTTTAGGATTCCAACACAATACTGCATGTTTCCTTCATAATCCCCAATCATGCCGGACTGTATCATAGTCGTCGATCCAACGATCCAACCCAATCAAATTTCAGATGTTCACTTGTATAACACAGATTCATCTTAACGGAAGAAAAACAAAATTGAATTTAACTGCGCTCTCCACGGATACGACGGGCCAGCTGAATGTCCTTGGGCATGATGGTAACACGTTTGGCGTGAATGGCACACAAGTTGGTATCCTCAAAGAGACCCACAAGGTAGGCCTCAGCTGCCTCCTGAAGAGCAAGAACAGCAGATCCCTGAAAACGCAAATCACTCTTGTAGTCCTGGGCAATCTCACGGACAAGACGCTGGAAAGGGAGTTTTCGGATCAAAAGATCAGTCGACTTTTGGTAACGACGGATTTCGCGAAGGGCAACGGTACCTAAAATGAATGAGATTAAAGCGGAATTGAGATGTCAACGTTAGAATTCTGCTCTTTGGGATACGTATACGAATATCATCAAGGAAAGGACACAAGCCATAGTAGGCACCGGATGAAAAGGTGTCTAGATAGCTTCATTGTTAAATGTCAAACAATACGAAATCTCAAAACAAAATTACTTGCCTGGTCGGTAGCGGTGGGGCTTCTTGACACCTCCAGTTGCTGGAGCACTCTTTCGAGCAGCCTTCGTGGCAAGTTGCTTACGAGGAGCTTTGCCTCCAGTAGATTTGCGGGCGGTTTGCTTCGTACGGGCCATTTTTTTTGTTTTTTGATGTAATACTGTAATTGTGAAGCAAAGCAACTATAAACTTGTGATGGCTCTTTAGAGAGTTTCCCTCTTTCTAACGAGCCAGCCCAGAAATTCGTTTTCGTCATGGCGCCAAGTTCGATCTTAATTTGGCGCGGTTAAGGGTTAAACCTCAAGAAGATTTATTTTTTAACATCATTGCAGGCTTGAAATCTCTACACAAACTCCGTACTCAACAGATGTATGAATAATATTATGTAGTAGTAGTATGACAGGCGAGCGACATACAATAGGGTTAACTTTAGCGCGCATGCCAATATTCAAATTTGCCTGTTAATAACGTGGGACAAATTTTCTGATTGCTTTCACCTTGAAATCCGATGTATGACTAATAATATTATGTATGACATCATAGTCTAAACATAGCTAGTAAAGAAAAAGTTGAAAAGCCGGCAAGTCAACATTTATTAACGTTCATTAACAGTCAAATAAAATGTTGCCGGTATTTCAAGTACGTAGTACCTGGTACTATGTCTGTCTACCGGTACGGTACATAAGAACTGAAAAAGAATGAGGACAGGAGGAGGAGGAGTCATAATCCAGTAGAGTACTCCGGAGTAGAGTAACAACTCTATTTGTTATTAAAGGTCAACTTCCTACGTACCAGGTACCACTCCACCTTTTACCAGGTATTGCACTTGTTACCATAGAACCTACAGTGGGCCATTCCTGAAATTGACTAGACCTCTAGTACCGTAATACCAAATTCATTGAGCCAGTAGTACTACTAGACCCTAGCTACTACCTTTTCCAGTACTATGTTTGGTTTGTCTGCTTCTATTCTTTGTCACTATTACTGTAATAGCTAAATCATCCACAACCCAGCCGACGATTTATTTCAATATCTACTTACTAGTAGTGAATTATCTGGAGTTTGCTAGAGGCATTACAAACAATGGCAGATTCTCGGCAAACTGCAACAAGTTCAACTGCTGCTGCTGCTGCCGCCGCCGCTGTCCTTGCACCCCCTCTTAAAGGTTTGAGTCTCTTAAGCCGAGATAGCCGTCAGTATGACTATGCGGAGCGAAAGCACACGAGAAAACGCAGTTCTTTAGTCCTTAGAAAACTGCCTGTTAGTATGTTATTGCAACCAAATGAGGATGAAGACAGCATTGGAAATTCTAGTCTGGACGATTTCCAACGCGGAGACCAAACGAATAAAGGACAATCAGAGGAGATCAACAAAGACTCGTTCATGCACAAGACCTGCCTCAACAGCAAGTTTTCCCTGCGCACGCAAATGATGCTATCGTTTGGCTTGGTGGGATGTTGTACCATTCTCGTCGTCATGTTGGTTTCTCTGGTGACCGCAATTGTTGCTGGAGAACGAATGAGCGACATTACGCAAAAAAGCTTTTCAAAATTGGCCAAGAATGTGGCAGGGAAGACCGCGCATTATCTAGCAGAAGGTTTAACACCCCGTATCTTGCCTTACGATCTCGTTCAGCTGTTGGTCGAAGCGACAAATGATAGATTCCAGGGGTATCCACAGTACGAAGACGATTCTCGTGTTCCTTTCTTCGATACCGAGACTCAATCCAACTTTTATCCCCTACAAGGCAAACCACTGCCGCTGGACTGGGAATGGCCCGATGGCGAGGGAAATGTCAATGACACCAATTTCTACGAACACGTCCAGGACCGATGGCCTTGGTACACGGATAATTCTGGCCGGTTTGACACGTCCAATGCTGTCTTTTACATGCAAGGCATGTGCGACCCATCCGAGACAGATCCGACATCTTCACGCTACATGCCAAATTGTACTACTGCCAATAATGACATTACCACAGGAGGCGTCTATGCGCCTAGTCCTACAAATCAACAAATCCACAGAAAAGCATCTGATCTGACTCCTCTGTTAAAATCGCTCTTTGAATATCATCAGGACATAAAACAAATAGGACTGTACTTTGGAAACAGCGGTGCCGGTGCAACAGTGGTATTTCCGCGGAAAGAACTAAACTCCAGCCAATCGTACCAATCCTATGGTTGCACTTGGATGCTCGATACGCACCCCCTTGATCCGACCCGGACCTTTGCCACGCTCGCAGATTTTGAGCGGTGCGATCAAGATGGCCGTCGTCGATCATCCGCGGATCCCATTCCCGCTCGACTGTATAATCCCAGTAAGTTTCGTGAATGATTTGTTAGCCTTGATAATATGGATGCATGGCGCACTCGTATGTTGAAGTTTATTATTATTTGTCTTATCCCTCTCTCTTGCTCGACGATGCACTGCAGTGGACCGACATTGGTGTGCGCGCCAGGCGTTACAGCCTAACAAAATTCATCATGAGGGTCCATTCGAGAATGCCTGGAAGCAGGGCCAGTGGCTTATGACCTTGGGGAGAGCTGTTTATGATCGAATTACAAATGAATTCATTGCATGTGCTATGATTGATTTTTTGGTTGACGCCGTTGAAGAGCTGTTGAAAGAAAGCAAGGTCTCACCAGAATCGGAAGTTTCTGTGATACGCTTCAACGCCGAAGGCACAATTCTAGCATCGACAGCCTGGGATACAGAAGTTAAGACCAGCAACATCGTCAGCGTGGACAAAATTAACGTGGGTGTCACCCGAGAAATATATCAACAATTTTACGAGCTTGTCGACTACTATTCTGACGTTCCCTGGGACCCTACAAACTTGACGGTAATTTACGAAGAGACACTACTACACGGCGATGGCTATCTCCTGGCGGCACATCCTATTCCACCTGTACCGTCGCGATACCAGCGAGATTATTTGCCGGAATTTTTAGTTGTGGTGTCGGTTCTGGAGGACGAATTTTTCAGTACCGCCAATGAACTCGAGGCCTCGATAAAAGAAAATGTGTACGATCTCGAGCGGGTCATTGTAATTGTGGGATGCGCAGGACTCCTACTGATGTTGGCTGTCATTTTTATGTTTGCAAACACTTTGACATCTCCCTTAGAGTACATGAGTCGAATTGCGGATGATATTATGCTCAACTATTTCGGCGATGCCGCAGAGCACAGTATGATTGTTCTACAGAAGCATAAACACCTACTTCCACTTAAATGCATCCCTGAAACCGAACTGCAAGACATTGAAAGTCAATTTATCAAAATGGTGAAAAGTTTTAGTGGCGCAAACATGGCAAAAGACGCCCAAAAGGAAGAGACGGAAATCGAGAATAATTTCAACATGATAGATGAGTTTCAAATGCTGTATGAGAGCCGAAAGATGGATAATGCATTCAAATACAATTTTCCAGAACGAACGTTTAAATCTGAAAAGAGAATCGTGAGGAAGGAGATGCCTTTCCACCGACTCAACTTAGGTTGCAATTTGAACAAAGATGCGCACACAGCCAGTGCTTCCTCGGTGTATCGACGGAGAGATCGTGACAAAGACATGAAAAGTCCACTCTTTTTTTGGATCTTGATTTTAATTGTTGTACCTTTGATGGCGACAACCATTTCAATATCCTGCATTCTCATGCTGAACGTCGCAAACTCTTTCCCCGTTTTTGTGGACACCGCGAAAGAGCGGTTTGTCAAAGAAGAGATAATCGCGCTCTCAAAATTTGTCGGTTTGAAAGCAAATCTGACAGCATCGACTACGGAGAGAGCTGCCCGAGACCTACACGTGCTGAGTCGTTACACGAACTGGATCCTCTTTGGGGGGTTGAATAGCACTTCAGACTCCACTAGATTCACAACTGGTATAGAAGCATGCAAGCTGTACGACGATTTGAACGATTGTCCTTACGTTCAGAAAACAACTTGCGATTGTGACTGGAACGTCAAAAACTGGAGCTGCTACAGCAATTCAGAAGAAACTCGATACCTGCGTCAGCAATCCTTTTTCGCTTGCCAGTCACAAGATGTAGATTCAAATGGGGACAGACTTACTACTAGCTTCCCAGATGTTGCTTATTCAGCCGCAACAACAGCGTGGTGGGAAAATACAACGGAAATACCAGGATATGAAATCAGGAACCAGCCTTCATCACGCAATGCCACTTCTTTTGCCAGATTGCAATCCGCTTCGGCCATACCTGTTATACAAGTATTGTACAACTACGACTCTTTCCAGGATGCCTTCATAGCGGGAGTAGCCATAGGGTTCGAAGCTGACGGCATGTTTTTCGGTTACAATGGTTGTAGCCCTCCTGGTGACCCTATTTTGGCAACGTGGTCCTCAACCATTGAGAATGGAGCCAGTCAATTGAGGCCAGAACTTTGCCCTTTAGGTGAGTACATTTCAATTACCGGATGATTAAGAATACGAATTCTTGCTACTGCCACTAAGGCTCCGAGTTTGCTCACTCTGTCAATTTTTTTCTTCTCCGCTTTTGTTTTAGGCAAATATGGTTATGATCCACGTTGCCGTGGATGGTACCACGAAGGGAAAGAAGCAAAGGGTGGGGTAAACAAAAGTGGTTTGTATGCCACACCCCCATACATTTTTGCCACTACTCAATTATTTGCACAGAGTGCAAGCTCTCCAATATATCATCCGAAGACCGGTGAACACATAGGAGCGACATTAATTGATTTTGTTTCAGAGCCAATTTTGGCTTCTCTGGAGGAAGAAAATTTTCCACTCTCCGGCAGAGGTTTCCCAGTTTTGATTACTATCGAATCCGACAACTTGGGAGCCGACACTGTCATCGGTCCTGGCCTCGAGGAAGGAATCCCGACGCCGATAACACTACTCGTCCTCCCCAATGACCGTGTCTGTGACGGTGCTAATTGTGATGAAGGCTTTCATGCGATCGTCGGTGAGATGAAGGCTGGCAAGAGAGACAGTGCCAAATTTACCCGACTAGCCGACGACGGCTCAGAGGAGACCCTTTATATCTCGTACGCACCTGTTGTTTTGAATTCCCTATCCCCAGTTGACAGCAACGACTTTGGAAGGGGAGTGAATAAGGCGGATTACCTTTTATATTCGCTTGCAGTTGCACAATACGAAGAGGCCATGCTTAGTGACTTTGTTGAAACCGAGGAAGAGATCGATACGCAGTCCTACATCGCTCTTGCTGTCTTATGCGCAACAATTATCATCTCGACTGTTTCTGTTCTTTACATATCCCGGGCTATCACAATTTCCATTACCGAACCGATGCTGCACTTATTAGATCTCATAGTTACAATAAATGGATTGAATGATGG
>Ga0210025_1005013_pt1 | contig 10967 bp, 7 predicted proteins | sample CryGeyme20150102_FD_183989 | JGI IMG/M metagenome (GOLD analysis project Ga0210025, IMG submission 183989) | Groundwater microbial communities from Crystal Geyser aquifers in Utah, USA - Crystal Geyser metaG 2015-0102 (SPAdes) (version 2) | ecosystem: Environmental > Aquatic > Deep subsurface >...
TGTTTAGAGTTTGTTGTCACACTTGGGCTTAAATGACTAGATTTAAGTCTTTATTTTTTGACTCTTTGACTTTCTCTTTGCGAATTGTTGGTTGATTCTAGAGGGGGCTAAGGTTTATATCTTTTCGATCAAAAAATCATCAATAGGCGCTTTTTATTTTTTTGGAGTTATACAGCTATCTGGGCTACTTTCGATAGATCTCGTGTAAAACTTGGTGAATGAGGTCAGCCGAGCCTTGCTTTTGGGAGGAGTGAACATTTTTATCAGTCTTTCATCAAATCGTTTAAGACTTTCCGAGCTCATATTTTATTGGTTTGATTTGAAGAAAATATAAGGTTATATGAACTCATCACTACAAATGTTAATTTATTTTATTTGCTTGAAAGTTTGATATTTATAGATTGATTAAATTATTACAATTATACTATTTTAGTGAATTAGCAAAATGCAAGGAAATCAATCCTTCACCCTTCCTTTCTGTAAATTTCACAAGGAAAATACTGTCAGCCATATCTGCTTTGAGGACAAAGTGAGTCTTATCTGCACAAGTTGCCTGACCAACAGCTAATGTTGCGCCAATCATCTCAGGTTTGTCAGAAGCATCACTGATTTCATCAGCAATGTTGAGGACAATGTCAAAGAGTTAAGAAGTCTTGAAAATCTCTCAAATGATCGCTTTAATTAGCTATCTGAGCTATCTGGGAAGGCCAAAATGGCCTATGCCAAAGATGATGATAATCTCATCAAAGAGGTATTGAAAACTCTTGAGGGATAAAACAGGGAGTTCAAAGAAATCTGCAAAAGATAAAAAGTAGCTCAAAACAAATTAGCGATTGCTTCTAAGCTTATCAACTACTTTCAGCCTTTCCATGACCCTGAACTGCTCGAAATGAAGCTCAATCTATCGAGCCCCAAGGGTCTTAAAAATTTCTATAAAAAGGCCCAAAGTCATTCAGCTTTACTCAACAAGAAAGTTCAAAGTTAGCTCAAGAAAGCAGAGGGTGAGCTATTGACTGAGCAGAAAAAGCTGTAGTAGCTTGAGGGCTAGTCTTTAATGCAGAAGCTGAAGAATTTGCTGAGAAAGGCAGGTCGAGGCGAATAGCGTCCTATGAGCCAATTGAAATTGATCCACAAGCCTCAGAGCAGTGATCGATGATTTTTATTGCTATATTTATAAAATGATATACAGCTAAATAATAACGAGGTAGAAGGACAAGACTCCCCGATCAAGATTTAGCGATCGTAACTTATCATAGAAATCATCCAAGGACGGCAATAGTTAGTTGACTGTATTCAAGTTGAGGATTATCAATTTGTCCTCAGAGAATCTAACAATCAAGAAGAAACTTGCGGACTGCCAAGAAGCCCTTAACAAAGCCAAAATGTACTAAATTGCTTTCAACAATGCTATCAGAGTCATCAATCAACTCAAGCATCAAAAATAAACGAGTACCCCTGATAAAGAAAGATAACTCAGCAAAGATCCTTTGCTTGATTAGCTAGAAAATCGTCTATTCTTAACTGCTGACCAAACAATTTTAAAGAAGACAGATTCAATTTAACTTGACAGTCCTTCAATAGCAAAGAAGACATAGACTTACAAACTTGAATAATATGAATTTCTAAAGCAACTTGTACCCGGACAGGGACATGAAACTGTTCAATCTCTTGAGCTGAGTCTTGATAGCGAATAGCCACTGGAATAGTCCAGACAAACAAAGCAATCGAATTGCAACTCAGATATGTTTGCCTTGAGATAAGAATACTAATCTGCCAGACTACATATGGAAAACATATATCAGACAAAGATCAAATTGCTGAATGATAAAATCGAGGAGTTGAAAAGATAGAATAAACGGCTTCTGAATAAGCTGAAGTAAAAATAATCTGATAGCTATATTTTAGAAGTACCTGAACTGTAAGGCAGAGAAACAGCCTACTTTCCACAAATTGAAGCCATTTCCGAAAATGAGTTCGAAGATTCTATTGAAGTAAACGAAATAGACAAATCATTGGATGCTTGCTTGAAAAAAATAGAGAAAGAAAATAAATCTGAAATCAGCTAAAATTGGACTGAAGCAGCTGAGCAAATGAGATCCGTCAAGGCAACATTATAGAAAATTCACTCTGTACTCTAAATAGGAGCCTCTGATATACTGAAAATTCTCGGCACATTATACAAGCTCAGAAGGGTAAATTAGAAAATCAAAATAATCAGCCTGAAATAATATATGGGACTTTTATAGGCAAAAAAGAACAACTCAATCGCAAGTTAGCGCTGTAATTGCCTATAGAAGTAGATAAGCAAGCTTAAGATAATGATTCGAGATCTGTTGTGATATTTATCAATGTAGAGTTGCATACAAATCATCCTTGGACAACTGTCTTTTTAACTATATTTACTGTTGCTGTTGCCACGAAGCTAATGATGATGTTGACGAAAGTTGAGGTGATGAAAACGTAGAAAGCAGTCAAATTTTCCTTGCCTATGCATTTTCCAACCCAGGGGCAGTGATGATCAAATCCTTATATACAGACGTTGCAATCAGAACAGTGCTAAACCTTTCTCTAGCGAAGTAAATTGCAAATATGACAGAACCTAAATTAATTTTTCATAACGGCATCTGGCTCTCTTCGGGGACGAGCGATTCCTGGTTTTGAAAAACCTACATAAAGATACGACAAGATGAAAATCCCTGCTGAGATGGTTGAAATGATTTTCCAGACAATTGAGAATTTGGCGAAGTAGTTGTACTGAACAAAAAGCACAAGAGAGCTGCACAAGATGAAGGCTGTGAGGAAAAGAGGATCTAAATGAGATATGCAGTACAATGTGGCCCAAGCATGAATCTTGGCTCCCCGTTATTGTCAAGAAAGAGAGGTTTGAGGTTTCCATAGTAGCGTTCTCTGCCTCCAATTCCGTTGTCAGAAGTTTATTCCTGGTCTATGGGCTTGAGTTATTAATTAGCTCTCAGCATCAATGATTATATTGTAATTTAGCAAATTGGACGTCATAGTATCAAGCATCATATTCAAAGATCAACCTTTCCTTTCTCAGTTTGACTCTGTTCTTTGCTGGATCTTTGAGTCCAATCATGTTTATAGATTTTTCCTTCAAAAACTTGATCTTCTGACTGATCGCTTGATTTTTGGTGTTGCGTAAAGTCTTTGCATCTTAGCTCACTTTTTCAGCACTCCTCATTCTATTATCAGTCAGCTACTAGTTGAACCTAGGATTTTCGCTTCTAAAACGAGAATGATTGGAGGATGTCTGTCTTTTAGTGGTCATTGGCTATTTCGGAGTCAGGTAAGATTACTAGTAAACAGTTTTATTGGCACTTTCTCTTCTGCTTATATTTTTGGTTATCGTTGAGGGTCTTCCCTTTTGAGATGATTGAATGTCCAGTTCAACGAGGTGCAACTTCGGGCCAGAAATAACATCCAGATCTGTGCATATTTGATTGAGCTTATCCTCCAAGAAGATGATAGCTTTTCTTGTTTACTCTCTATTGGCCACTTTTTTTCGTTCCTCGTGAATTGCTCCCATACGGCTGTTGATATCGATGAGAAGATTATTGAAATCTGAGTTGCTGACCTTTTGATTAATTTTGCTTTCTAGATGAAGACATTTATACCGAGAAGAGAAGACATTTATTTGAATCTTTGGTCGGTGCTGATCTTCAATTTTTAGATATGGACGTTACTTTGGTTGAGTTCTAATATTTTTTTATTCATATCTTTGATTTATTGATGGATCCGAGCAAACTGCTAATTGTTGACTCGGCAATAATTGTCCATCAACAATTCATAGCTCTATTTTATCGCTTGATTTTTCAAATGAAAATTGGAAATCTATCCAAGGACGTCCTGTAGTTTATCTATATCATGATCGTCGTTTATGCTATTATTTATTATGATTTTGTCCGATTTTGAGTTCAGATTATTTCTTGAAGAGAAATGAGTCTACTTTTTCAAGGTACCTTTTCTTTTCATGATTTTTTCCGAGTTCATCATATAAGGAATGTTCGTATGGGTAAACTACATTTTCGACTCTGATTTTTATTCAGACCCACATTCTAACTCCATTTGAGACAAATCAGAGCTCTCATTGAGACTTGGCCTTTTGCTTAAATTTATCCTCGAAGGCTTAATATTTTTGCTATCCTAGAATTTGATCTTCCTAGATTTGCTTTTCCTTATGTCCAGCTCGATAGAGTTTTATTTTTTGTCTGGAGAACCGACCCGTTTTAAACGAGTATTGGAAGGAATTGAATTTTTCCACTGTTTGATTGACTTCACCTATCGAAAGAGCTACTATGTTTATTTCTTGAGATTAGCATTTTCCATCGAAACGCTGGTGTAATGTGATACGATCGTGTTGAGTTTGGACTCTATCGTCAGATGAGTGGTTCTCATTTCGTAATGGAGGTTTTCGATCTAGGTTCCGAATTTGTTCATTCCTATTTATCAACACTCTTACTTGCCTATAAGCCGTATATGTTTTATTAAAACATGTCATTTTCTGAATAGATGAACTAATACCTAGATAAAGAGAGCTGATCTTGGGAAGAATGCCCTTGATGATTTCGAAGTATTTACCGATGACTGACTCAAATAATGCGAATTTAGAATTGTCTTCTTGCTTGGGGAGGAAAATTGGTATGCTGGGAAGGTCGCTTTCCATTTCGAAATATAATAAAGTCGAATCAATCAATAGCTAAGAAAACAGTTTATTTAATTATTGCAAATGCATTGAATTCAAATATCGAATCAAGTCTGAATCGAAGCTTGCTCAGGCTTATTCTTCATCTGATTTGTCGAGCTCTGCTAGGACTCCTCTTCTGCCAATATGTATCCCCTTGCTTCTTTGAAGTTCGTCCAATTTCTCCAACAAAAACGGCCAGCAAAGAACACCAAACCAGCCATCAAGACAAGCACCACTCCCCAGATGAAGAAATCTATCAACCAGTTGAAGGCTGAAGAATCATTGAGCTCAATCTCTTTGACGTCGACCTGCAGTGGTTCATAAATGTAGGTTAATTGTTGACTAACATCGTTGTATCTGTAGACAAGATTGAGACGAATTCCGAAGTAGAGTGGGTTTATTTTCTGGGTAAGGGTTTAGTAAATTTACTCTTTTTTAATGTATTTACTGAATATATTGCTAGCAGGTGGATAGTTGGGTACCACTTATTGAATGTCGATGACAGGAGCTGAGAGAAGGCACTGAGAGTAGCTTCGAACATCCTAGATATTGTTCCCATAAATAATTTCGTAGTTTGCGATGATGGTAATGAAGTCGGGACTCCCGCCAAGAGGAAGAGGTAGATCAAATTGCAAAGTGATTCCATCAGCATCAAGCAGGTAATGCATAGTTGTACTGATTTGACTGAACCATCTATATGGGATCATGTCTTCAATATAGTTGTAAGATATTCTATAGGCCTGTCCTGAAACTTTGGCATAGTATTCAGGGGCCGTAGCATGTGAATTGACTACGTAATGGCCTGCAATGTTATTGTGCTCCAAAATTATGGGACGAGACCACTCCTCAGCAGCAGAACTGTTTTTGTCCTCTATGTCAGCATATGACTCAGAAGCCTACAGCCAGACATCCCCTTTGCAAGGAAAAACCTCAACCATGACTCTTTGGTTATGAGTGTTAATCTCAAAAATGAAATTTCCAAAAGAAAACATGGATATTGAAGCTGGAAGATAGGTTAGCTTATTTCGAGTGACGAGTACCTTCACAGTCACATTTTCGCTTGAACTCATAGCAAAATCATACTCGGCCACTGCTCCTTGAAAGCTAAAGACAACCATATTTCCAGATCGTTGGCTTTCAGCATTTACCTGCTGACTGCGAAGGGTCCCATCGGATAAGGTAACCACCTCTGTTCCATTGAAGTTGATCTGACTTTTGCTCTACCCTTACATAAACACTATCAACTGAATGCTCTAAGTGTTTGAGTGTCTGTAGAGGAAGTTGTAACTTTCATTAGCTTTGAATTTATGAGTGAATGTATAACCTTATATAATTCTAATGCCGTATTCACTGACAATTTGCATGGCATAGACTGTGGCTACATGTGTGGTTATAGTTATATCATAAAAACGGAAGGAATTGTTAGGGTTTGCCACTGAAATGGTCGTGTCTGTTCTGAGAGTTTCCGAGTAGACGACAGCCTTATTAAAATCCTTGACTGTCACCTTCAGTACTCCTGAGATGATAGTAATCTGAAGCTTAAATGGCTCAAGAGCAAAGTGCTCGTATAATCTAGTTGTTGAAGGGAGCAGTTTTTATCTGATCACTCCATCGTTCCAAAGCAATACAGGTGTGAACATATCAGTCACTCCTACTTCTAATTTAGCTCCAGGAGCTCCCTCCAACCTGATTAAATAATAACATTTAAAACAAAATCCTTTCTTCTCAACCTGCACTTCCAGATCCTCATAGGGTGACTGGCTTCCAAACAAATACTCTTCGTTGCTCAAAATTAGTGCCTTCTGGAGAGTGACATTTTAGAGAGGTGTGGCGTAGGTGTAGAGGGCTCCCGAAGAGATGACCTCGTAAATGCGGAAAGTGGTGTTGGGGGTGTGGTAGTATAGGAAGTAAACGTTAGATTTGTTGTATATTTACACACTATAACTGATGAGGCTTTGCATGTGACGAATGGGAAAGCTGCTTTGCCATCGATTGATCTCAAACTTACAAAGTCCTGTACTATTTCCGACCAACTGAATTTACCCAGCTTGGTGGGCCTCAAACGATATTTAAGGCACAAGAATTTACGAGGGAGGAGTATTTTTTTCGATATTAACAAAATAGGACCGATAGCATGAGTTTCTATCGTAATTGGTAAGGGTCAGCATGGTTGGCTCATCGACCTTGGACAAAGATATGGTTATCGTTTCCTCGTCAGCCAAAGAATCTTTAATGGTTTAACCCAAGCCCAAAGACACAAAAGAACCCACTATTTGTAGTGATAACTCGCATTTAGTCACGTTCATTTTAGCATAAACAGAAACTAGCAGAATGCAGTTGTCACAAGATTTATCAGGGGTGATGCCTGTTGACAACCTTCTGTGGTACTGATCTATTGAATAGCTAGGATTGCCCTTACCCAGTGAAGGATAGATATCATCATCGCTATTCGCATTGAGGTACTCCTCCTAATCGACCCATCGCAGCTCCACAGCGTACTCATCATAAGTTTTGGACTATATTTCGAGGAAGACATTGTCCTGATCTGTGAATTAATAGTAAAATCTGAGTGGATCAGCAGTCAACATATCTTGGTCAGCTATCGAAAGTTCAACGCCTTCGTATAGAGGTATACCAGCCTCCACCAAAGCTGCAGTGATCCACATGTCAACTGGTCCATCTTCGCTTCCTACTGTCTCCACTTTCAAAATACATTGGGGATCTTTGGAATGGTCTTCCTTATTCTTACCACAAATGCTTTGAATTTTGTCTTTGTAGATGGCTTGATAGTGTTCGTTGGAGTTTGCGAGGGCCTCTCCATTAATGGATAAGTTCAAGCTAATTCTACGAGTGAGGGAGGCCAGTATATTGCGAGAATAGGCGACGATCACTTCACGATCATCAATTATGAATTATAGGCATTATGGAGTACTTTTAGGAATCGAAATGAAGTTTGGTGTTCCCAAAGGAAGAATTCGACATTTTTCTTTGGGATAGTAAGCAGCCATAAATTTTATCTCTTGAGTGTCTTTGTCAGACAGTCTGCTCGCATTCAAAATATACTCTTTACTACCTTTGACATCAAACTGGCAAAGTCCTGTGATTTCCTCGCAAATGTAACCTTCTTTGTGGAGCTATTGAACAGAATATTTTATTTGGCCATTAATGGGACTCAAGTCAACTTTCCAAGTAGCATCAGAATCAGGAGACAGCCTAAACTGCATTGAGGTAGTCCGCAAACTGAAAAGCTGTCCCAAGCGAGGTGGGATAGCTAATGCGCTTGAGCTGGAATTTCTATTAATAGCGACATGTATCATGAACTCAGCCATGGAGTCGCCATAAACTCCGACAGAAACACTTTTTCCTTTGATTTATGATAGGTCATAAGTGATACTGTTCCGACTGCTGGTCTTCAGACTTTTGTCCTTGTTATAAAACATGAATTCAGGTTTTTGGTAGTTGAGGGATGATATCATGGAGGCCTCTCCTGTGAGGATCGTCAGGAAGATTGTGACAGAATTATAGGGAGAAGAAGGAGGAGTGAACTGATAGTAATTGTATTCAGCTTCATAAACTTTATCCTTGAATGACTGGCCTTCTCTTAGCTATATGTTATGCTGTCGTGAATATATAGCCATCACCCAACGGCATTCTTCCTTGGCATAATTGAAGCCTACAATGTGCAATTTGCACTTGTAGGTGCTAAGACTTGAATTTGCCTCTGTACTGTTGCTTTGGCTATCAGAATTATCTTGTTTAAGACATGAGCTTAATGGAGTCCACTGATATATTTCATAGTTGGTGTAATACCTCAGCATCTATCCTGGGAGGTCTCTGACTTCTTCCAGATAATCGGGGTCTGTGAGGTTACTTGGAGTCACGAGGCACTACTGATCGGGTTTGTTGCACATTCTGCTGAAAAAGTGAATGGCTCCATGTATCATATGTATCTTGGCAGCGAAATAAAGCAACTCAGGTTAGGAATTATTTGCTGATATTTGATAGGTATACTAATAGATGTAGTTTTTTAGTTGCTGAGGCTCCACCGCTGACAGGTAGTTGCTGCCTTCCGACATGTAGATGTATTTCTTAAAGGTAGTTCTGCTGAAGATGCGGAAGGATACTTCATCTTTAAAAGCTTGGAGCTTTACATACACCATTCCCGTAAAGTTGTTCATTTCCCTCAGCTCTGGAGTTAAAAGGTATACTATATTTCCTCCAACCCCTTAGTTTAGCAGAGAAGCGATGAAATTAGGCTGGAAAGAGGTCGATATTTCTGGATAGCCTGAGTAGAGCATTATGTCAATAGCTACATCATAATCAGCGATTTATTTGAAGTAATCTTCCATCGATATGTTAAAGTACCTGACTGCTCCTGGTGGAATTAGGTCACGTCTGTCTTCTCCCATTGAGATCAAATATGTTTATTATTTCCTCATAGCAGCACTCAGAACCATCTTCACCTTCTGAGAGGTCAGTATCGATAGTTTGACCCAAGTACCAGTTGGAACTTCTTATTTCGATAAATCAAGGGCGATTCCATGAGAGATAGGAACAGCTTCATACTGATGATTTTGCTAGTCAGGCTGAAGAGCACCAGCGTTCCCCACATTTGCAAACATTTCTGCCTATTAGCTTGGTGAGTCTTTAGAAAAGCGTAAAGCCAAGGTCAACTCATCAAAATCTTTGTTTGGGATTTGGAAGTCGAATTCATATATTGTTGGGGTGTCTGTTTTGTGATTCATGATATACTGCTTGTCCAAAGATAGGGATATCACATCGTTGAGATAGGCAGTGAGCCAAAATTCACAGTCTTACTTGCATGATACTTTGACAGATAGCTGAGATGCAAGAACTTAAGAGTTGGAGCGACAGAGTCCTTCTAACTCATTTGAGTCAACAGAGCAGGGAAGCTCAGTGCCATTACTAAGCACAATAACCATCGTAGGAATTTGCGATGGTATAACCACGACTGGCTCAGCAAATATTATGAGATCATCTTTCCTGTTAATGTTTCCTTAGGGGCGTGAGAGTTGGTATAGCTGTGACTATGACGCTTGGAGGACAATTTTGATGGTTTGGTTGAGGGACAGAGTCTTCTGAGCAACAGCGAAGGAAAGAAGTAGCAGGAAGAGGCTATACTTGAGTATCATTTTTGATAATTTGAATCTTATATATAATCATAGAGAAGCACATCTTTTTATTGCTCAAAAGATCAGCATCATATATCGACTTTCTCCGAAATAACCGCTTTTATGCCTACTTCGATCCAGCAAATCTAAACATTGTGTTTTTTAAACAAAAAATACCCTGCAATTACTGATGCCTTTTTTCCTTCTTTTTCCTAATCTTTTATCCCCAGATCATCAAATTTCATGGTGATCTAATCGTATTAATACTGTTTAGGAATAATATAAGTTAATAATCATAATGGGCTGTACACAGTGTCACGAGTGCACACATGAGTGTAAAAAATGTATGAAACCTCCCCCACCTCGCAAAAACATCCGAGCAGTAACATAAAAAAACAGCACCACCAAATATGTTCTGGGACTAAAGGGTAGAGTGAAAGAAGAAGTGGATGACAATGATGACTTTCTAACCCATCACCTCCAAAATGAGGCCAGCATCACCCAGCGTGCTTCTGCTCAGAAAATCAGAGCCAGACAAATTATCGAGCACTATATGTTTAGCGATCTTAATCATGCGAAGGATAGCGGGTCGGTTTCAACATCAAAACTGACCTAATTTGCAATAAAATCATGGTTTCAGCGAACTTTCCTCGAAGTACTGAGTCGGGGATAAAGTGCGTTTTTGAAGGAGAACAAAAAATACAACGATGTGCGTCACCAAGTAGCCGAAGAGTACATCTTTTAGACCTATCAAATGGGATAGTTCATCAACGCAGGCTTTGGTAGATTTAGCACAAGCACTAGGCACATATAAATTCCTTTATCTTTGGTCCTTCTCAACTCAGATTCTGCCCTTTTTGCTCTACTGGGCAAATTGCAAGAAAAATATCCTTTAGTATCCGATGTTCCCAATATTACTTTTCCGGAAGTCAAAAATTAGTCATCAAAGATCAACGTTCTTACTCTCATCAAATCCAAATGCTACGAAGATCCTGATAACCTCAACAGGCAAAGCTTGATGGATGATTTACGGGTAATAATTGACGAAGCAAATGATTTGTTCAGTGATTTCAAAGAAGACATGAAGGACATGCTTGGACCATAGACTGAGTGTGACTGTAAAGTCAAGA
>Ga0210025_1005028_pt1 | contig 10953 bp, 11 predicted proteins | sample CryGeyme20150102_FD_183989 | JGI IMG/M metagenome (GOLD analysis project Ga0210025, IMG submission 183989) | Groundwater microbial communities from Crystal Geyser aquifers in Utah, USA - Crystal Geyser metaG 2015-0102 (SPAdes) (version 2) | ecosystem: Environmental > Aquatic > Deep subsurface >...
TCCTCAGATGTCTTTATAAAGATTCAGGACGAGCTTTTAAGGGAGAAGGAGATGCATCAGAATCGGTTAGGAGAGCTCGAGGGAAAGTCGGACAAGTTCGTTCAAAAGTTCAATGAGCTGTTGGACTTCACTGATCACGCAGACAGAGTATTCCAGACCAGCGGGTTGCATCAAAAGCGTACATTGATGAAGCTTTGTTTTGAGGGTTTTATCGTCAGAAATCAAAAACTGACGCCGTTGTGGACGCCAGTCTTTGATGTTCTTATGGACTTGCAAGTCTCCAAGATAGAACCTCCGAAACCGTCACAAGGCTCAAAAAGCCTTGCAAACACTTCGGTTCAAACTTGGAAATCTGGCGTGTTCTGCCTTCCAAGTATTCAGGCAGGTGGCGCGGGGCTGTCCACAATTTGATTTCGCAAAGGAAAAGCGGAATTCCCCCCCCTTTTTGCCCGCCCACTTGGACTTCGCCCCCAAAACTTTTCGGCGGGATGGAAAAGACAATTTCTTTGTTCTAATTATAAATCATTACCGGAATACGACAAATTAAAACTTTTATTAATCAAAGGAAAATCAGGAACAACATTATTAATACCAGCCTCTCCCAATACTGCCCAATTAATAAACGAAGGATCACGAGGAACAACCCGACTAATATTTCCGTTTGCATCGGTAGTGACAAAATAAACAATTTCTCCTCGCCAACCCTCAACTATGCTTATTGAAAAAGTATTTTTTGTAAAAACAATTTTTTTATTTTGAATATTGATATCTCCTTTTGGTAATTTTTCCAACGCGTCTACTATAATCTTAATTGACTCATACACTTCTTTAACTCGAACATGGAATCGCGCATAAACGTCTCCTTCTAACTCGGTGATGATTTCACCAAGAGAAAGTTCACCATAGGCTGCATATAGATAATCAATGCGCGCATCTTTTGTTATACCAACAGCCTTTCCGACAACTCCGGTTGCATCATGTATTTGAGCAGTCGCTAATGAAAGTATGCCCGTGCCCTTGAGACGATTTAAAAGCGAGGTGCTATTCTCAGCCACTTGCATAACTTCAGCAAAATCTTGGCTTATATCCTTTAATTCCACCCTTAACTTATTTTTTTCTGAATCAGCAATATCTTTCGTAACTCCACCGATTGTATTTACACCTCGCAAGAATCTGCTGCTGGTAAGTCTTTCGTTTATTTGCATAAGCATTTCTCGCAACCGAGAGCCTTGGGCTCCGCCAAAATTAAAGCCAGTATCCATCATAATTGCCCCGATATCGCCAAAATGGTTAGCCAGTCGTTCCAACTCAGCATAAATAACCCGCAAATATCGCGCCCGCGCCGGCACAACAGTGTTGTTTAATTTTTCCAATGTCTGACAAAAGGCTAGTGAATGACTAAATGAACTATCACCGGAAATTTTTTCTGATAAATTTATTTTGTCACCGATAGAAAGTGTTTCAAATAATTTTTCACTGCCCTTGTGCGTATAACCAAGGCGCGATTCAAGATAGACGATACTTTCTCCGGCAACGCTAAAGCGAAAATGTCCCGGCTCAATGATGCCGGCATGAATTGGTCCGACAGGTATCTCGTATATTCCCTCGCCTTCTGTTTTTTGAAATTGATATGTTCCTTGCGCCTCTTGAGGATGCGCATTCCAGGCAAAATCTTTTCGCAATGGATAAACATCAACTGGCCAATTTTCATGCAAAATAATAGGTCGCGTATCTAGATGTCCAATTGGATTTAGACCAAAAAAAGTCTTAATTTTCTTTTCATAGCTCCAAGCACTATGAACAACATTAGAAAGAGAAGGAAATTCGGTAATGTTTTTCAATTCAAGAAAAGGAACAATAAATACATTTTCTTTGGGATAAGCAAAGACATACCAAACTTTAAAACAATCATTTTCCGTTCTTTCGTCGGTGGCGGTAATAAGCTTGAGCGAAAGATTTTTATTAGCATACAACTCGCTAACCACCGCGACTATCTCCGAAGCAGGCACCGCAAAAGAAGCAATATTATCATGCCAATCGACCTTTGCGTTCGCATGGATATAAGACCTAATTTTTTCCTTAATCATATTATTTATAAATTACAGATGCATCATTTATTAAAGCAGATAAAAATGACGGGATATAGAAACTTAAAATAATAATACTAGTCAACAATAATATTGGTGGAAGAATCAACCAAATATTATTTTCACCGACTTCGATGCCTTTCGGTTTTTCTCCGAAAAACATTGCCAATGTGTGCTTCAAAAAACCCACAAAAACAAGGAGTGTAAAAAATAAAGCAATAATGCTAATGAGCGGATAGCTCTCGATGCCAGCAGAAAGAATTTGCATCTTAGTTAAGAATATTCCGAATGGAGGCACTCCCGTCACAACCAAAAAGCCCACAATAAAAAGTGTACTGGTAATCGGAGCGACATTTGTCGCCCCTTTAATATTGGCAATTCTTGCTGAACTATATTTCAACAATAAATTACCAGAAGAAAAAAACATAGCCCCCTTTACTAGTGAATGATAAATTAAGTGCAAAATAGCCGCCAAAGCGCCCATGCCACCAAATCCAAAGCCCAGAGCCATCACTCCGGCATTCTCAATACTCGAATAAGCTAATAATCTTTTATAATTTAGAGCATTAAACATTATTAGTGCGGCAATAACAATAGATAATAATCCAAACACGATTAATAAATGTTGACTAAAACCTTGACCAACAGCCGCATCGGTTATTCTCTTGAATTTCAAAATAATCATAAAGGCAATCGGCAACAGCGCGCCTGACAACAGTGCACCGATTGGATTAGGCGCTTTACTATAAGCATCTGGCTTCCACGTGTGCATAGGAGCCAGACCGACTTTGGTTCCATAGCCGACTAAAACAAAAACAAAAGCAATCTTGGCAACCACCGGATTTAATTGTGAGGCACTATTTAATAGCAACTGCCAATCAATAAGCCCACTCTCATCCGGAAATTTAACCGCGGTAAAATACAACATCGTTCCAAAAAAACCTAACAACAAACCGACTGAATTGATAATTAAATATTTCCAAGCCCCTTCAATAGCTGAGGGCTTATTATAAAAACTAATTAAGAAAGCCGTGGACAATGTTGTCGCTTCAACAGAAATCCAAGCAAGAATAGGATTATTAGCGCCAATCGCTAAAATCATAGCCAATAAAAAAGTATTTAACAAAGTGAAATATTGCCGCACCCGAGTAAAACCGATAATATTTTTAGCCGTTTCTTGACGCAAATAAGCTATTGAATAAATTGCAACTGTTAGATTTATAAAACTAATCACAAGCAAAATAATCACCGCCAATGAATCAACAGAAAATAAACCAAAAGGAGTATAATTGCCAACGCTTGAGACCTTCAAGGCAATTGCGCCAGACTCAAACAAAACCACCAAGGCAGTTAAGACAGAAAAAAATTCAATAACGCTTCTTCGCTTAACAAAAATGCTTATTGCGATTGTAATTATAATAGTTGTAAATATAAACAAAATTTCCATAACTTTAACCTTTTAAATTATTCATAGAAGATACATTGAGCGTTCCAAAGTGCTTTAAAATCATTGACATAAATATAGTTGCAATCAAAATCCAAATTCCTATATTAAACATAATCCCGATTTGCAATGCCGGATTCTGCTCCAGCCCGGCAAAAATAACAAAAGCGACAATACTATTTTCCAAAGACAGCACACCCAAAATTTGCGAAAGAGCGCCCTTGCGATTAATGATTAAGAATAGTGAAAGAAACATAGCGGAAAGCGCTAAAGAAAGCGAATCTTGATTGGCCGGAACAATGCTGGTTAACGGGGAAAATTTTTGATAATGAGCAATGAAGGTTAGAATAGCAATGCTAATAATCGTTAATGGCGTATTAAGATAGGTGCTAACGGAAAAAGCCAAGGCATTTTTCTTTATCAAACGAATAAAAAATAATGGCGCTAAAATAACCTTTACAATCAACATCAGGAAAACAACCAAAAGAATAGCTAAATTATTTGTTTCAAAAAAAGAATTCAAAAAAAATAATACAATAACCAGAGATTGAATACCATAGGCGATTGACGCCGAAAAATTTTTCTTGGAAAGATGTAGAAAAACAATCGTCAAAAACATTATTCCGAGCAAAAATTGTAAAAATATCTGATTCATAATTAACGAATGAGACCAATAGCAATAGCATTAAGAATAAAAGAAATTAACAAAAGGTCCGGTAAACGAAAAAAACGAAACTTAGCCATACTTGATTCCAGTAAAGCAATAAGCAAGACGCCTAAAAATATTTTTATCATAAAAATAATAATCCCCATGCTAATTGTGATTACGCCCGGGGTGTAAGCTAAGCCAATTGGAAAAAATAAATTTACCCACAAAGCTAAAAAAATGAACAGCTTATTAAAAGACGCCCACTCCATCAAGGCTAATTTTTTGCCGGAATATTCCAAAATCATCGCCTCATGAATCATCGTCAATTCCAAATGAGTAGCAGGATTATCATAGGGGAATCTGGCCGTTTCAGCCAATAGCACCACCAAGAAACCGCCAAACGCCAGAAGTGTCGGAAACAAATATTTTCCGTGTAAAAATATATCAGCGTTAGCAATAGCAAAAATATTAGTTGTTCCATTTATCAAAGCAATCGTTAAAAGTGAAAAAATAAAACCACCTTCAGCCAAAGCAGACAAAGTCATCTCACGACTAGAGCCAAATCCACCAAAAGCACTGCCAATATCCAATCCTCCCAACGCCAGAAAAAAAGTGCCAATAGCCAATGCATAAACGATAAGCAACATATCGCCGGTCAAAGTATTGGTCAAAAAAGAAGTAAAAAGAGGAATACTTGCTCCTATCAATAAGGTAATTGAAAAAACAATAAAAGGAGCAATACGAAAAATCCAAGAAGCATCTCGACTAATTATTTCATCCTTGTGTAAAAGCTTCCAGAGATCGCGATATGGTTGAAAAATACTCGCCCCTTTTCTATTTTGCAGTCTGGCTTTTATTTTATTAATAACACCAGCACAGAGTGGCGACACAAGCGGAGTTAGGATGATTTGAATTTCCAAAATTATAATTGTCATAAAACTTATAATATTGAAAATAAAGAAACAAGCAATGCTATTAAAATATATAAAACATAAATATTAGTATTACCACTTTGGATATTTTTTACTCGCATCGACAAGCTGGTAATCATTGTCAATATAGGTTGATAAAAATAAGACTTATAAACATCACCCACTCCCAATGATACTGTTCTAGTTCTTGGTAAGTATCTTGATTCAGAATCACTATAATCAATCGTATGCTGGATACTTGGTTTTAGTATGCCCTTAAAAATAACAACAATAGAACGAGCAAAACCAGTCGAAGTAATTTCCATACGTGGATTTAAGTCAGTTCCGCAATCCCAAGTAGCGCCGATTTTTATTTTTTGACTTCTATTGATTATTAAATCAATTATAATAGCAACAACTATCAAAGCGCCAACCAAAGACAATAAAAAGGTCAAACCGGAGACAGAAGAAAAACTATTTTCTATCATCAAACCTTGACTATTGGACACTAAAATAGTTTCTGGAATTTTTTGAAGCACGTCAAAGCTTCGCCCTATTTTTTCCAACAAAGACACTGTCTGACTGGAAAAAATTCCAAACAAAAACGATAGCATTGCCAAAGCGCCCATACCAATCAACATTGATCGTGGCGATTCTTTGGCGTGAGTCACTTCCGTGCTTCTTGGGCGAGCCAAGAATATCGATCCAAAAGCTTTAACAAAACAAGCCAATGCCAAACCACCAGTAAAGGCCAACGCTCCAACAGCCAATATAAATAACCATCTCATTGAAGAATCCAAAATTGCAATTCCTTGAAATAAGGATTGAAACGTCAGCCATTCGCTAAAAAATCCATTAAATGGTGGCAAAGCAGATATTGCCATTGAACCAATCAAGAAAAAGAAAGCCGTTTGCGGCATATATTTAATCAGTCCGCCGTATTCTTCCATATTACGCGTATGCATTTGATTGATAACCGATCCGGCTCCTAAAAAAAGCAAAGACTTAAAAATAGCATGATTTAAGGTATGGAAAAGAGCCGCCACTAAACTCAAGAACGCTAACGCCGGCATACTTAATGACGAAAAAATAAGCGCGCTACCAAGGCCAAGCAGGATAATACCGATATTTTCAATACTATGATAAGCCAATAATCTTTTGATATCATGTTCCGTCAGCGCATATAAAACACCTAATAAAGAAGAGATTATCCCAATAATCAAAACAACAATACCCCACCAAATTGGAATTGGCTGAAGAATATCCAAAAATAATCTCATCATCATAAAAATTCCCGTCTTAATCATTACCCCGGACATTAACGCCGAAATATGTGAAGGCGCCGCTGGATGAGCGGCTGGTAGCCAAATATGCAAAGGAATAATACCTGCCTTGACGCCAAAGCCAATCAAAGCGGCTAAAAAGATAATATTTTTTGCTCCAATAGGAAGCAAGGCAACGCCACTCTTGATGGGCACAAAGTCGAAAGAACCGATGAACTTATAAAGTAATAAAAAAGCCACCACAATAAAAGCGGTACCGATATAAGTCATAACTAAATATAAAAATCCGGCTTTTACATTTTCTTGATCATCGCGATCATAAATAACCATAAAAAATGAAGCCACTGACATAATTTCCCAGCCGATCAAAAAGAAAATTCCATTGGATGCTGTTAAAACTAAAAGTATACCTAGAATGAAAAAATTATAAAAAAATCCCAAGGCGCCAATATTATATTTTTGATAATAATGTCTAACATAACCGACTGCATATATGGAACAGAAAAGTGCTATTAAAGAAATAATAAAAATGAAAAAGGCGGACAATAAATCAATATTGAAAGAGAAAGAAAGCAAAGGGAAAGGAGAACCATTAACCAAAAAAGCTGCGGTGTGTTCGGAAATAATTGTTGCCACAGAGAAAAGTAACCCCCACAAAGAACCGGCGATGGCAAAAAAATTACTCCAGATATTTGCCGAATCGTCATCTTTTCTTAGCAATAAAGAACCAATCGCGCCGACAAAAAACAGCGAGAGCAAAATAAAAAAACTTATCGGTGATGTGATAATTTCTAACATATTATTTTAATATAACTGGCTTTTTATCTAAATTTTCAAGAATATTCAGCAGGGAAAACAAGATTTTTTTGGGCGTCGGCGGATTGCCGGGAATTTGATAATTTACCGACAAGACAGAATCAACTCCTCCTAAAACTGCATAAGAGTCTTTAAAAATCCCTCCGTCAATAGCATCATCTCCCACTGCCACGACAATTTTTGGTTCAGGCGTTGCTTCGTATGCTCGCTTGACTGCTTCCGCCATATTGCGCGTTACCGGCCCAGTCACCAAAAGCATATCAGCGTGCCGTGGCGAAGCCACAAAATGAATTCCAAATCGCTCAATATCATAAAATGAATTAGACAAAGCGACCAATTCTTGTTCGCAGGCATTGTCAGAGCCGGCATCAATTTGTCGAATCGTCAAAGATCCACGAAACAATTTTTTTACTTTATTTTCTATTTTTTTCCCGACAGCCACGATACCTGCCTGATCAGAGTCCTTGTTTTGTAAGGGGATTATATTGCTGGGAGTTTTAAATATTTTTAAAAAAAGTTTAAACATATTTTTTATTTCATTAAATCATCGAGCAAAACGCCGAGAGCGTCCGTGTTCAAGCCACTGAACACAATTGTAGGATTAGGAGTTGAGCCAGCTTCAATCTTGGCGATTGTATGAAAAGCTAAATCCGCTTTCTTTGAAAGCACATCTTGAGAAATACCGAGCTTGTTTCGGTATTTTCTTATATTGTCCCCAATTGTGGATTTTTCGTTTGGCATATTCGTATAGTTTTACTATTATTATTGTATAATAGTAAAAACATCGCTTATTTATAGTTAGTATATGGAATTTTTAGCATTTAGTCAAACAAAATTAGGGAGTTCCTTCGACATAACGCGCGCACGGGTAAATAAAGCAAGCGTTATTCCTCTTTTGTCTTCTTTTGTTTTTTCTGTCCCGCCGTCCCGCAGAAAAGTTTTGGGTGCGAAGTCCAAGCAGGCGGGCAAAAAGGAAGGGGGTTTGGGGAATTCCGCTTTTCCTTTGCGAAATCAAATTGTGGACAGCCCCGCCACCTGCCCGAATACTTGGAGGGCAGAACCCCGAAAGAAAAACACCCTCTCCTTTTTCAAAAGAAATTTCACCTCCGCCAAATCAGAAATGCAAGGAGTGTTTTTTCTTTCGGGGTTGCCGAGGCTCTGCGAGGCAGTGGCGGAACGATTCATTCATCACTGGGATTTTGCTCGAAATACATTCGAACTTTGTCCAGAACATACCGCCAGAAAACGAAATCGGGTTCGGATGCAAAAATATGGTCGGCACGAAGTGCCGTCTGTTCTGAATTCCCCCCAAAAAATCCTGAATCTGAAAGGGTTCGCCACGCAGAGCGTGGCTCCTCGTTAGCCAATGCAATTATATGAATAATCAAACTAGAAAATTTTTTATCTACACCAGAAAATCTACCGATACTGAATATCGGCAAGTGCGAAGTATTGGCGACCAAATTTCTGAATTACAAGAATTGGCGAAGAAAGAAAATTTAGAAATTGTTGATACTATCGTAGAAAAACAAATCGCCAAGAAACCTGGTCGCCCTTTGTTTGCCGAAATATTGAAAAAACTTGAAGCAGGCGGGGCTCTGGGAATTTTAGCGTGACACCCCGACAGATTGGCGAGGAATAGCATAGACGGCGGGCGGATTATCTATCTCGCAGATACTGGAAAAATAACCACGCTAAAATTCCCGACTTTCTGGTTTGATCCTACTCCGCAAGGAAAATTTATGCTTTCAATCGCTTTCGGACAATCAAAATATTATGTTGATAATCTTTCGGAGAATATAAAGCGAGGTCATCGGCAAAAATTGAAAAATGGCTTATGACCTCAAATGGCTCCTTTAGGATATTTGAATAATAAAGAAACAAAAATGTTTTATGTTGATAAAGGAAAATCGCCATTTATCAAAAAGGCATTTGAGGCATACGACACTGGAAACTATACTTTGAAAAATCTCCGAAAAATTATCAACGGCTTGGGACTTGTTGGCAAGAAAGGCAAAATGCTTTCCGTTTCAAATTATCAATATATGCTGAAGAACAAAATCTATTATGGAATGATTGAATATAATGGAGAATTGTATGACGGAAAGCATGAACCGATTATCACAAAGAAACTTTTTGATTTATGCCAAGAAGTGATGGCGAACAAGAGCAAGCCGAAATCGCCAAAACTGAAACCTTACATTTTTAGAGGATTTTTCCGTTGTGGAGAATGCGGCTGTTTCATTACCACCGAAACACAAAAAGGTCATAACTATTTACGATGTACCAAACGGAAAAATCCTTGTTCGCAAAGATACGCGAGAGAGGACGCCATCACTTCTCAAATAAAAGAGGAAATCAAAAAAGTTTCTTTGTCTTCCGCTTGGGCAAATGCTTCAATCAATTATTTTGAAAACGAAAAAATGAAACTTGCCTAAGCGGAAAGCTCTTTCGCCCAAAAAGCGAGAAATGAGCTTGTGGAGATAGAAACCAAACTTGATCGTTTGCTTGATTTGCAACTGAACGGCAATTTGTCGCAAACGGAATATACCGCTAAAAAGCACAAGCTCATTCTCGCCAAAAAGGATTTAGAAGAAAAAATCTCCGCTTTTGGGCGAAAGAGCAATAATCGGTTCGAACTTGCCATTGCCTTTCTAAAAGAGGTCAACCAAGCCGAAAAATACGCTCAACAAGAAAATCCCGAAAGGATTCGGGAATATCTGCAAAAGATTGGTTCGAACTTCCGTATTGCCGACCGCACGCTGGCGTGCGATTTCAAAAATGCCTTTCAAATTGCGGAAAAATACCATGCCGAGGCGCTTTGCGCCGAGGCTGTTTCTTACGATTTCACAAAAAGTGAAAATTGGCGGAGGGAGCGAGATTCGAACTCGCGATACCCTTTCGGATATACCACCTTTCCAGGGTGGCCCATTCGACCGCTCTGGCATCCCTCCTTCTTTTTACCTGTGTACTCTAACAAAATCCACGGGTTTACGCGCCTGCGCTAGTAATCGCCGCTTCGCAGAGCCGCGACGCGCTCGATAACGGGCGGATGGGTCATAAAAAGTTTCTCGAAAAATCCGGCACGCTGTTCCTTCGTAAACGGGTCCGATATGTAGAGATGCGCAGTCGCGTTGCTCGCCTTCCGAAGCGGGATTCCCACGGATGAGATTTTCTCGAGCGCGCTCGCAAGACCTTCCGGATAACGGGTCAGAAGCGCACCAGACGCGTCGGCAAGCAATTCACGCTTGCGGGATATGGCAAGCCGCATGAGCGTCGCCGCGATGGGAGCAAGCACGATCAGCACGATCGCGATAATTATGGTGAACTGGTTGCCGCCTCTCCCCCCTTCGCTCCTTCTGCCGCTGTTCCCCCAGAATGTCATGCGCAAAAACATATCCGAGACAATCGTTACGAAACCGACCAGAACGACGATGACCGTTGAGAGAAGCATGTCGCGATTGCCGATGTGCGAAAGCTCGTGCGCCGCGACACCCTCAAGCTCCTGTCGGTTGAGAATGTGGAGAATGCCGGTCGTAAACGCGATAACGGCGTGCTCGTGGTTGCGCCCCGTGGCGAACGCATTGGGCGATGGATCGTTTATGATGTAGACTCGCGGCATCGGCAGACCGGCTGTAATGGAAAGATTCTCGATGATGTTCCAAAGTTCGCGATAGCTCTCGCGATCAACCGGCCGCGCTCCCGCCATGCGCAAAACGATCGTGTCGGAATACCAGTAGCTTAAGACGTTCATAAAGACACT
>Ga0210025_1005040_pt1 | contig 10932 bp, 9 predicted proteins | sample CryGeyme20150102_FD_183989 | JGI IMG/M metagenome (GOLD analysis project Ga0210025, IMG submission 183989) | Groundwater microbial communities from Crystal Geyser aquifers in Utah, USA - Crystal Geyser metaG 2015-0102 (SPAdes) (version 2) | ecosystem: Environmental > Aquatic > Deep subsurface >...
TAGTAGTAGTAGTAACGATGCCATTTCCATTAGTATACAAGCCGTGCATTCGGAACCTCAATTAAGTACAGGCTATACACCGATCCTTTCGTTTGAAGTGGACGATATGGACAGTGTCGTGGCAAAATGTGCCATGAATGGTGGACATTTAGATGGACCGATTCAATATCCTGCTCACGGTAAAGTAGCTGCATTGAGAGCACCCGATGGTCACATGATTGGTCTGTACGAACCAGCTCGATAACACAGTCAGACTGGGAGACAATTTACCAAGTCGGGATAGCAAAAAATACTTGTACAAGCATAAGCCAATGGCGACTTTTGTTTTTGGCCGCAACTATTTCACAATCACTTCTTTGAAATCTTATAGTCATGGAGCGAATCAGCCCAGGACAATGCCTTGCTGTCATCGAGAGGCAAACTGAAGTATGATGCGAGTAGCAGGGCAAAACATTGCAACAGCTATTGTATAGTACATACACAATAGTCCTATTGATAATACAATGTAAAAAGAGCATTAAAATGGAATTATTAACCCTCGTAGTTTTTTTTTAAATCTCCCGTGATGACGCCTATTCGAACTCATCTGGGATCATTCCAATTGGGTAGTAATATGTATCTTTGCACAATGTTTTGAAATCTGGCTCCTTTCGGACTGTCAGGTTGGTTTCGAAGCTTAATAACGGTTCGCAAATGTTAATTTCTTCCATTTCCTGCACCGATGCAAACTCGCCAATATCTATAAATTCGTTGTCACCGAGGAGTGGCACCAAGTTTACCGTCTCTCCATTTCGAGTACGGTCGAACTGCCATATGTTGAACCCAATTTCAGCCACGTTCTGAACAGTGTAAGTATATGTTACATTGTTAAGACATTCCTATGTTTGAGTTAAGGTTGGCACGTATTGAGAGTTTTAGTCCATGAAGAATGTTGTTACGAAGCACAAGATGTAGCCAGTCAAGAAACGTACCTCGGCAGTTGGATCTTGTACAAGTTCTTCACAAGGGATCCCCTCGTCAGTCGAGCACACGACGGTATTCTGTTTGTCATCATAACGAAATTGATCACGATTAAGTTTTCACATTGAAGAAATATCAAACAATGTATAAATATCCAATATTGTCACTTGATCTTACCTCAGATGTGACTGGAAATCCTCCGGTGATATCTACTTTTGAATCAAAAATGTCGATTCCCTTTTCTGTGCAGACATCCAGCACCACCACTGATGGAGATTTCGCAATGAAGCTTTCACCTGGTTCCACCAAAATGATGGGAACTTCAGGGGGCCTACTCAATACTATTGTCAGTTCGTTGTTTCGAAGTACCGATAGAGAGTAGACGCGTCTTGTATCATTCCCAAAATTGGTCATGTTGTACGTATACTCTACTCGTGCAATACAGTCCTCACTGGTCGGGTCGTCCGGAATAGGATATTGCAAGCACGGAATGTTTCCTTCCAGCGTGGCACAACTAGTGAAAACACGCATAGGACATAGCCCTGGCTTGGGAGGATCCGTTCCTGGCATGAAGAATGTTGGAGCACCAGTTGTGGCAGTAGCAGTTGGGACTGCAACAGGAGCACTAGTTGGGGCAGAAGTTGCATCGATCACTGAGGCCGTTGGACTGACCGTAGGCGATCCGGTTTCAACAACAGCTTCAGTAGGGCTCGGAGTGGGAGCTGATGTGGCTGGCTCAGACGTAAGGGGAGTAGGGACATTTGTTGGGCTTGGTACAGGCAAAGATACAGGACTGGCGGTTGGATTGGGAACTGGCGCAGGTGTTGCTGGGGTGGGAGTGGGGGCTGGTGTGACTGGCTCAGATGTGGGGCCAGGAGTAGGGACATTGGTTGGGCTTGTTACGGGTGCCGAAACAGGACTAGTTGTTGGACTTGGAACTGGCGCAGGTGTTGCTGCATTAGCTGTCGGTGCTGGAACCGGGGCATCGGTGGGAGATTGGATCATACTGCCATGGCTTTCCTGCAGGATACGATCCCAAAACACTGCATCTTCTTTGGTTGAAACGGCATTGGAACCATCTTCATTGTTTATGCCGGTACTTTGTAGACTCCCACCACCAACCCTGGCTTCAACATGGACGATGGCCGAAAGGCACAAAAGTTTTTCAACAAAACTCCACTTCATTATTAGCAACGTTATGGAATTAGTGAAACCTTCTGCCACGATGATAAAAATTGAAGAGTTGAACCGATGGAGGAGTGCGCCGCGACCATGTTGAGAAAAACTACACTCTAGTTTTTGCGAGTTTGTTCCTCTTTTCAGCGACGAAAACAGTGTAAGTAGAGACCCTCGGAAAAATGCAGGCCGCACATTTTCTCCAATCACCTTCAACTTTCAGTCCCGAATATGACTGGATCATTCCAGTTTCAGTTCTGAAAAAAGAAGCATGATGTTCAGGGACTTTTATTTACGATTAATAATGGATTGATATTCAACGAACAACATCGCAAACATCACATAAAAAATAAAAACCACCATAATAGAGGTAGTACATACAGCCAATGGCTAACTACAAGTTCCATTGTAGCATCAGCAAGCATCACTGCCAAAAACTGAGCAGTTACTAACCATAGCTTTGACAACGCCGAGGAGAAACACGAGAAAGATTATCCGCCGCTACAATGAATTCGAACACAGGGAGATCGCACATTGTTTCTGAACCTATTCGAGATTACCATCATCAACAACAACAAGCGCCACTTGGACATTTTGGCTGCGTGTTGCTTTCTGAAAAGAAGCCATCGTATCGTCATTTGACGCCTCTCCGGTACAGCGTCAAGCTCGAGATCGACGAAAATCATACCATTCTTGTCGCAGGCAAAAAACTGTCTTCAGCGAAGGCCGCCTCCTTAACAAGTAACAAGTGACGACAGGGAGACAATCTGACAACAATCGCAGCCACCGGGAGACTGCAATCACTTGCATAGATAGATGATTGATTAAAAAGAACTAAATTATCTGCATAAAGTATGATTCTTGCTGTGAAATTTATTCTTCCCAAAGTTGGATGGTGGTGTTGTAGCAGCAGAGTAAGTTGTTTAATGCGCTGGCGATAAGAAGGGTAATCCCGATGACTCCTGTCGGCTGCTGAATTTAAGCGCCTAGCATGATGACGTCAAGCACTTAGCACAGTAGCCAGCAATCGCACAACATTCCGAACTGTCGCACCAACAGCTAAGCCTCCATGACAAATTCCCTGCGAATGTCTACAGAAATGATTATATACGTACCTACAGTGTTCCATTTTATTTCTTTTGCAAGTTAACTAGGTTTTCTAGCTAACTGGTTGGTTGGCCTGTCGATAAAAGGATAGGAGTCAACTTTTATTTACGTTCAAGATTAACTCCGAGTAGTCTAGCTACTTGGTAATAAGTACATCATGCACACGTCAATTTGCCACATGCCTTGTTTGTCGTTAACTTGAAAAAAAATAAAACGTCCTTTATACCATGGTAGCAGTTAACATCAACGCAACAGTTCTTCCAATGACACTGAAGGAAATAGCAGAGCTGACAACTTCAGATTGTTCAACTCCGGACTCTTCAGCATCAGATTCTGTGGTGGTAGCAACTGCCTCTGGTGTCTCTCCTTCAACTGGAGAGCAATCACCCTCTTCAAATCCAGCAGCTGTTCCACTGCACAGATTAGAATATTCACAATTATTTTCTCCGCATTGGACTGGAAGGTATTCCATTGTGCAAGCCACACCAGCTGCCATCTCAGGACATTCAGAGTTGACGAGCTCACAGTCATCCTCTGCAAATCCAGCAGCTTCAGCATTGCACAGATTGGAATACTCACAGCCTCCACATACAACAGGATTGAATTCCAGAGTACAAGCAGTCACAGATTCTGAAACAGGGCATTCGGTGAGGTTGACTGCCTGTGAATCCTGTAGTTGCTCTGGAAGGGCTTCTGTCAGATCAGTGACAACCTCACAGTTATACTGAGCAAATCCAGCAGCTTGGGCATTGCAAAGGTTGGAATATTCACAATTGTAGTCTCCACATTGGACTGGAAGGTATTCCATCGTGCAAGCCACTACATCTACCATCTCAGGACATTCAAAGTTAACCAGCTCACAATCATCCTCAGCAAATCCAGCAGCTTCCGCATTGCACAGATTGGAATACTCACAGTCACCACATACAACAGGATTGAAATCAAGAGTACACGCAGCCACAGATTCTGATACAGGACATTCAGTGAGGTTGACTGCCTGTGAATCCTGTAGTTGCTCTGGAAGGGCTTGTGGCAGATCATTGACTGCCCCACAGTCATCCTCAGAAAATCCAGCAGCTTGGGCACTGCAAAGGTTGGAATATTCACAATTATTGTCTCCACATTGGACAGGAAGGTACTCCAAGGTGCAAGCCACACCAGCTGCCATCTCAGGACATCCAGAGTTAACCAGCTTGCAGTTATTCTCAGCAAATCCAGCAGCTTCAGCAATGCAAAGGTTGGAATATTCACAATTGTTGTCTCCACATCGGACTGGAAGGTATTCCATTGTGCAGATACTAGCACTACTCTGAGTAGGACATTCAGTGAGGTTGACTGCCTGTGATTCCTGTAGTTGCTCTGGAAGGGCTTCTGTCAGATCATTGACTGCCTCACAATCATCCTCAGCAAATCCAGCAGCTTGGGCACTGCAGAGGTTGGAATATTCACAATTATTGCCTCCACATTGGACAGGAAGGTACTCCAAGGTGCAAGCCACACCAGCTGCCATCTCAGGACATTCAAAGTTAACCAGCTCACAGTCATCCTCAGCAAATCCAGCAGCTTCAGCAATGCAAAGGTTGGAATATTCACAATTGTTGTCTCCACATTGGACTGGAAGGTATTCCGTTGTGCAGATAGTAGCATTACTTTCAGTAGGACATTCAGTAATGTTGACTGCCTGTGAATCCAGTAGTTGCTCTGGAAGGACTTCAGACACAACACTGACTGTCTCACAATCATCCTCAGCAAATCCAGCAGCTTGGGCACTGCAAAGGTTGGAATATTCACAATTATTATCTCCACATTGGACTGGAAGGTATTCCATGGTGCAAGCCAAACCAGCTGCCATCTCAGGACATCCAGAGTTAACCAGCTCGCAGTCATTCTCGGCAAATCCAGCAGCTTCAGCAATGCAAAGGTTGGAATATTCACAATTGTTGTCTCCACATTGGACTGGAAGGTATTCCATTGTGCAGATACTAGCACTACTCTGAGTAGGACACTCAGGAAGATTTGTAGAGCCATCATCAAATGGGAGCGTAACTACCTCAGTGCAGCTAGCCTCCTCAAACCGTGCAGCTACAGCAGCACAAAGGTTGCTGACAAATAGAGACGGTTGCGCAAAATATAGAGAACCGTGGTGAATAAACACAGCTCGCTGGGTGATATATGATACATACTACCAAATGCTCTATGTGAAACGGCAGCCTTTTTTATTCCAGCAACAATAGTAGTACTCACCTGTATTCACATTCATTATCTCCGCACACAACGGGAGCAAAATTGTCTGGGCACGCAACGTTTCCACCAGAGACAGGACAGCATTCTTGAAGATTAAATCCGGCAGACTCGGCGATGCACTCGTTATCGTAGGTACAGTCCGTTTCACCACAGGCAACTGGGGCAAAGTTTAAGGCTGTTTCGTTTAATTTCGTTTGATTCGAAGAGGAGGCGTTAACGTTAAACAGAAACATGGTGTGAGATGATTTGCCGTAAGCGAGAGATTAAGCGCTAGTTAAATTCCAAGAAACGAAGAAACGCACGACAGGGGCTGGCTCCGAGGGGAGGGCACTCGTCGCCCTGCAAATGACGAAGATTGCCGTGGGCAGCGCTGATAGAAGAGGTCGCTGCCAAGACCGAAATCATGGTAAAGAACTTCATAGTGTACATTTTGTGATTTTTTTTGCTTCTTGTGTTTTATTGTTACTAGTAGTAATGCTTTGATGTTTGGACGATTTTAATGAACTTTCGTCTAGTACTAGCATACTACCAGGTACTAGTACTACTAGACTACTAGTTGTATTTTTAAATCAGAAACGATAAAAAGCTTGAACATAATTTATTTAAGATTTTTCCGTTGCAGATATCAGTCGTACTGCCAGAAGCCGAGAACAAGCGGGACCGTATCGATTACTGTAGCATGTGTGATTGTGGACGATCTGTTCTTCAGAATGCACGATTGATGTCCAGAAATACTACCGTATGTCAAGTCGCAAATAGTGCGTCATGAAATCTGTAAAAAGAAAGATTTGCTTCTTTCTACTGCTACTGCTACTAGTAGTAGTAGTAGTAGTAGTAGTAGTAGTAGTAGTAGTAGTAGTAGTAGTAGCTACTAATACTACTACTAGGAGCTACGGTACCAGGGTACGGTAGTAGGCAACCGAAACGAAAGTTCAAGATCTCAGATGATAAACTTGTTTGGAAAGTTCATTATCTCTATTGGCCAAACTCCCTACTACCAGGTGCCTCCTAGGGATCTTTTTTACTGAAACAAAGAAGTCTACAGTCCGCAGCACCAAGTCAGAAGGCTTGACTGGTTATTTTTATCCTCACGCGCTGTATCAAAAACCAGTATAACTCTTTTCACGATGCCCGCTATACCTTCTTGGTTAACTTGGACACTATTAGGTATCGTCACTTCGTCGGCGGCAGTCCATGTGAACAAAGATGGAATCAATCTATTTTTCATGCGTGTTTTTCGAGATATTGGTCGATACAAAGCCTACAAACGACGCTACGGTGAAAACGAGTATGCGCTGAGTACTTTTTTATTACAGAGGGATGATCCGCTTTTGGGTGTATCGGTAGCTAATGAAGGAATCGACGATTTGCCGGTCTATAGTCTGGACGAACTCTACGAAATGGGCAATGCCGATGATTTTGAGTTGGCCGATGAAAATGAACCACGACAGTTGTTATTGAGTATTTTTGGAAGAATTTACGATGTCACAAAGGGAGTCAAATTTTATGGTACGTAGAAAATCGGCCTTGAATGGAGGATTATAAAAAATACGATCCATTCAGCAAACGTTCCCCTTCTAACTTATTTATTTTGGAAACTATAATATGCTAACAATTATCAACTCACTACCAACCAACCTTAAATAATTGATTTGTACAGGACCAGGCTCAAACTATCACATGTTTCCCGGACGAGAAGTTACCTATTCTCTGAGCACGGGATGCAAAACGGATGAATGTTTAGCTGGTAATGTTGACAAATTGAGCGAAAAGCAATTGAATGAGGGGAAACGATGGTTGTCATTTTTCCAATTACACGACAAATACCCGCTTGTCGGCAAACTTGACGACCATCCGATGGAAGATAGGATGAATGAATGGATTGATGAAATTATTGCCAACAAAGACGAGGAAGGGGCTGGTGATATGCCAAAGCTTTTTTGATACGTTGAACGTTGCAATATCAGAAACAACGCGAAATGGACTGTAAATCATTTATTTGTCATCGAAAGATTGATACCAGCCACCCACCACCAATACTCAATTGAATATATGTCGCATGTATTCTTTCGGAAGGCGTCTCAGTGGCAACCAGTAATTACCTGCAACCTTCAATCGGTATGGTGACCTGCATCCTGTTGTTCACCTTGCCCGTGCAAATCCAACTTGTTAGAAAAAGGATTTTAATATTATTTTCTAGTAGAACGTATTAGACCTTGCGGTATTTTAGGGCTTCCAACAGATAGCTACAATACAACAGTAGTAGTGTAGTCTACTAGTACTAGTACCGTACTAGTAGACTAGACTACTACTCTAAATTACTGGTAATAATGTTCATGAGGACTCACACTTCTTCGAAGAGATGCTTCAGCCAATTAAAAGTAAGCAAAATGGATCTTGGGACGAGAACACTGGAGTTCGAACTGCAAGATGCCGACGCGCCCAACCGAATCTCTAGTAGAGAGACATAATTATTATTAATATCAACCAGCTGCTCTTCTGTGAATTATTATTATTTATTTTTCCTCTTCGCACATTTCTGCATTATTTCTTATCAAATCACCAAACAAAACAAAACCATTCACCAAAACCATGTCCGTCAATGCAAAGCCAAGCTTGATCCAATCCATGGCACTTGGCGGATCTGCAGCCATGTTTGCCGTCAATTTTACTCAGTGAGTTATAAAGTGTTCGATGTTCCTGCTTCCCCTTGATGAGGCAGCGTTTTGCGGATGACCTTCCCCCCCTGTCCAGAGGGAAGGTTTTGAATACGTTTATTAGTTTTGCTTCGTCTTACTTTTGAATTGCTAACCTTTATTTCCCAAATTTTATTTTTATTATACCTTGGACATTTCTTTTGATTTTTTAATGTTTTCTTTTTTCCCCCTGCGTCAATCTTCAAATGCAATTTGAATCTTTTCCCCCCCTTCTTTCTGTGCCTCTAATAATAATAAAAAAGCCCGATTGAGTTGGTCAAGACTCGTATGCAGGTAACGGGAGGGTCCATTGGCAGCACTATCAGTACTGTCATGAAAGAGGGCAGTATTTTATCGTTTTGGAAGGGTCTTCCCTTTGCCTACGGCCGTGAAGCGTCGTACACGTCCATCAAGTTGGGTGCCTATGCACCCGTCCGTGACATGATGGGAGCTGGCAAACCGGATGCACCCTTTTATTTGAAATTTTTGGCAGGTGCCATTACGGGTGGTGTTGGTAGCGTCGTAGGAAATCCGTTCGATGTTATGAAAACGTTGGCCCAAACTGGATCCGGAAAGGCCTCGCTGGGAAAGCTGGTAACAGACATGTACAGAGATCAAGGAATTGCCGGATTTTATCGCGGAGTGGAAGTCAATATTATGCGTGCCTGTGTCTTGAATGCCACCAAGATGGGTTGTTACGATATCACCAAAGGAGCTGTTGTGGAAAAGACTGGATGGAAGCGCAAGGATATCCGAACGTCCTTTACGGCTGCCTGTGTGGCTGGCTTGTTCATGACGTGTACTGTTGCTCCCTTTGATATGATTCGTACCAAGTTGATGAATCAACCTACCGACAAAAAGATTTACGACGGATTTGTGGATTGTTTGGTAAAAAGCGTCAAGGGCGAAGGTGTCTTGAGTCTATGGAGAGGATTCATTCCTATCTGGGCTCGATTTGCCCCACAGGCTACTTTGCAACTCTTGACCATTGATGCATTGTACACTGTATTTGGATTCAAGAGCATCTAAAAAAAAACAAAGATTGTTGGATGTGGAATTGGATTGAAGGAAGATTTTTCTTAAATTGAGATTTGAACGTCGTGTTATGATCATTGGACACATTTTTGGTATTATTTTAATAATGACTTGTCGAAATGCTGGCCTGGGCAAAAAACCGATGAACTTGGTTGGTGAACAAATTTTGTAAGCTGGTTTGTTTGTGAAAGAACGACAAAACCCTTGTGAAAAAAGGTGGAAAATAGAATGATCAAAATCCAATGTTTGTTTTAAAGAAAAGAGATACGAGTATACCATTATTTTTGGATCCAGTGATTCTTTTGTGAGATTGAAACTGCACACCAACCAACCACCACTAGCATTTTCCGAGCTTGTCTGTCTTGACCAATTCAGGTGACAAATGAGACACGGCATTATGAAATAGCATGGTTGGGCGACGACGATGACAAGAAGTATTAGTAGTACTTGTACCTTGTCCATTATTTCGTAAACTTGGTATATCCAATGCCGTAATTGATCCATTCCACGTTGGAAAGACCCACGTTTTTTTCTTCTGTTCTGGTAATGACGACGATTCGTTGGTGTTGTTGTTGCTGTCTGCCAATTGCAACATTCCAAAAGCAGCTTGGAGTAAATGATCGATGAAATCACCATGAACGACCAAAACAATGGACGAATTCTTTTGTTTCAAATTGTCAGCCATGTTACATAATTGGTTCCATACTTGCTGACACCGTTTCGCTCCGTGTTGTTGGCTTTCTCGTCCCAGTGATGTATCGTACCATCCCCCTTCTGTTACCGACGTTGGCAAACTATACAATGGAAATTCTGTTTGCATTTCAGTTCGTGACATTCCTGGTTGACCAATACCTTTATCATGAACTCCTGTAATTTCGTATATATCTGTCCAAACTTGTACGTTTGGTGCAGTCGTGGTATTATTGTTGTTACCGTTGTTGTTGTTGTTGTTGTTCATCATGGCTGTAACAAGTGGTAGAGCTGTTTGCATGGTCCGTTTCATAGGAGAGACATAAATAGTATCAATCGTACTATGAAGAATGGCATTTTCACCGGACTGAAAATAATTGGCCACACTTTGAGCCTGTTTGATACCTCGTTCCGTAATGTCTGGATCGGCGACTCGATTTTCTTCAAAGGCACGTCGAGAAATTTCCGAATAAATATTATTTTCACTCTCTCCGTGTCGGACCAGCAGTACACGAAGAAAGGGCATCGGTACTGCTTCAAGAGGATACAGACAACGTATGTGCTTTCCAAGTGAGTGAATTATTTATAAGAGACCCGATTTGAGTCTCCGTAGATGCTTATTATTGATGATCAGTATGAAATAAATGAATAATAATGTTGTTATTGTTTGTTGTTTGATGTTTGTTGTTTGATGTTTGATGTTTGATGTTTGATGCAAGATGAAAAAAAGAAATAAAAACAAAAAAATGACGAAGAAATCAATCACTAATTCGAGTCATGGATCTTAGGCCGGCATGAATGCAGGAGAAGATTTGCTAGGTCTACCCGTAGTATTATCAATCGCCCCTGGCGGGGGGTACGCCAACCACTCTTTATAGTATTTGGACCTATGATAATAATCGTAACCTGAAATATTTGACCAGAGTTAACTCAAACCCTTATGATCTCTTGCCAATATTTGGACCTATGATGATGATCGTAACCTGAAATATTTGACCAGAGTTAACTCAAACCCTTATGATCT